>Ga0066192_1000270_pt1 | contig 10623 bp, 6 predicted proteins | sample WorMetvacBELIZE1_FD_58707 | JGI IMG/M metagenome (GOLD analysis project Ga0066192, IMG submission 58707) | Marine gutless worms symbiont microbial communities from Max Planck institute for Marine Microbiology, Germany - Olavius vacuus BELIZE.1... | ecosystem: Host-associated > Annelida >... | reverse complement strand
CTCTTAGCATGTAGGCCTAATATGGTTGGGAAAAAGTAGGCCCTAGCAGAATTATAATAAAACAATTAAAAACGTAGTCAAACTAAATATACGTTGAAGCACAGTGTAATCTCAGTCTCGTGGACAAAGTGGAAGAAACTGGCCGTAATACAACATGGCTCGACGTCTGATGAGAATTCTGAGCGATTAGTCGAGGAACTCAAATATTTCGAACTTCTTTTAGCTTCATTATTTATCGAACTCTGTTATTTACTTCCAACAGATAAATTCATTTGGTTGGAATTCAGTATTGCTAAACAAAGTCTCAAGATCCAAAAGAATTGAATACCTGCTATCTTCTAACAAAGGCCTCTGAAAGAGGTTGAAACGTAAAAGATTTCTAGTTTTATTTTGGTCGTGTAATATGAATTATTTAGTAATCTGCTATTTACTGTTTAGCCTAGCACTTTTGCTTAATGTTCAGTTTTCGACATTAGCCTACTTTCGTTTTCAACCCAAATACGTTTTAACTTTCAACTCGTTGCTGCACTACTGTCTGCTTCAACGTCACACTCACAGATGTGCTGCAGTGGGGGAAACACCCACAGATGTGATGTCATGTTCAAGCTAATACTGTTCGCCTAAATAACGAAACATGTCATGTAAGTTCAATTAATACCTGATCTCCTTTTTCTCCTTTTGGTCCTTTCTTGCCTCTTCTGCCTCTCGGACCCTAAGAGTTACACAAACCAAATGTATTTTCCAAAAAATAAGTAACATATCGTATTGACATTTCACAGATAGGCCTGCTACGATCACTGGCTGAACGCTGAATAATGCAGCCAAAAAAATCCAAAAAGTATATACAAAATACGAATGTACTGTTGATTTTTTTTTTGCTTTTTGGATCTTCATGATCCAGTTGCGGGCGACTTCCAAAATTTAATAATATCTTTCTTGTCCGTAGATAGGCCTAGATATTCGGTAAAATTAAAATATCACTTCAGATCGGATCAGTAGTTTTTAAGTGAAGTTTGCTGATGGTTGCTGACGACTGCTAACAGACAGACAGACAGACAAACGCCGAGCATTGGCGAAGGTGGTATAAATAAAATACATGTCGAGCAAGTTAACGTTAATCAGGATAAAATAATCAGTACTGACAGTGGATCCTGTTTCACCAGTCGCACCATTGTCTCCCTTCTGACCTTTCACGCCCGGCGGCCCTTGAGGTCCCTACAATTCACGTAAGCATGCTCAGTTGCTCACTAGAAGAATCTTCTCTTATAAATAACGACGTTCTGTAATGCACATCAGCTAAGTAAATAACGTACACCTAAGTCACAATTCTTTTAGTTTTGTGGAAAGATTCACTTTATGGTGTTTATTCGCCACTCAGGCAGTACAATACAGTATGATACAATGCAAAGCAACGTAAAGAAACAGAGAGAAAAAAACCTGCACACAAATCAACTAAGAGCTAGTCTGTGACAGCAGTGTTATGAAAAGTAGTAAAAACTTTTCCCGATTTCGCATGACACAGTACACTGTCCATTAATCATGCATTAACAGCAAACATTAATGTTATGTAGGCCCACAAATCTCTCGATTTATGCATGGTTATGGTGATTGTGACGGACAAATTGCATGAAAAGATAGCATAGAAACAGGTCACACTATCATATGGGACAACGGGGTGGTCGGGAGGGTATGCGCTAGAAGGGGTCGCCTCTATCAGCCGAGCCGCCGAGAGAGTTCGGGGCTTCCGTCCCAGGGAAACTTATAAATTTTAAATGTAAAATATGCATATATGGACGCTGATGTACATGATGTCTTGAGCTTGAGCGCGTACTTCGGCAGCTGCTGTTAATATCAACGAAAAAGGTCACTCACCAGTCGGCTAATTATAGGAAAGCACTGCCCCAATAAAATTATGGGCACACGTGAAGTTCACGTACATGCGCGGAATAGTAAATTTGCGTGTGTCCCTACGTTAAACAACAAAGTACTACTATACGCTTGTCCAAAGTCGGCAAGAGCACACGTCCATCCACCTCAACCCCACCTCCTCCACCACCCACCCACACACAGCTATAAGATGGCACGGTATTCACCTGTGTAACTGACATCAAGATTTGTTCGACGATCTGCTGGCATGCCGAGTCGGTCAAGTTCAGTGGACATGGCTGCAATGCGAAAAACAACGTCACCGACTGTTGCTGCAGAGCAAAGTGCTCGCACACGAGGTTGAGAGAATCTGATCCATAACGGTCACCTAGCCTCAAGCAGACACCAAAAGTGTCCGACGTTTCACGGTCTAAACGACTCGAATGGTAGCCGATTTCACCAAAATTTTGATATAGTTTTCCAAATACCAAAAATACTAAATTTTCTTAATACGCCGTAGGATTGCCCATCCGACCTCTGTAGTGCCTCAGTTGACTTATTGTGTAGACTGTTGTAGCTGAGTAGCGATACTCGACGGAATGCGCTGCGTTCTGATTTATTCTGCTAAGATAACCTACACGTTGGCCTCACTTGCACTTCCATTCATACACAACGACAATAATATGCAGTAGGGCATAACTCAACCATGTTAGACGATGAAATATAATTGCTAATTTACACGACATGATAAGAGAAACAGCATATCAGGTAAAACATGATTGTTAAGTCAACTTAAGTGCAAAAAATAACACAATCATAGATCTACTAACGTGATGCACGTTGTTGTTGCTAACGTCCGGCTGGCTCGCCTGAATGTCAAACAGTTCATTGCATCATATCAGTGTAGACTACGTTTACTGTCAACGACACAGAATCTCAGCTGTCAAAAAGGAGCAGATAGATGCACGTTCCTATTACTTGCAAAACGCTCTTACAAAAATAACACTTCATATAGATGCATGACGTGAGTCAACATGTTGAGCGTTTACTGCAGCATCTTATAATATTACAATAACACTACCTGTATATGCCTCGTCCAACGCTTAAGGCTGCGCCACACGACACGAGCTGACCCGAAGGCCCGACCCGATGACCCGTAGCGTCGGCTCCAGTGACACACCGGCCCGTCAGTGTGGGCACGTCAGTGTGAGCCCGTGTGGCGCTCGCGTCACAGTCGCGTGGCGCGGTCTCTATACCTAAATGAGTGACCACGATGATGATGATGATGATGATGATGATGAAAGTCTCAATAAGTTACCGTTTGTGATTCGAGGCACGGTTCTCCCTTCTCTCCTTTCATTCCGTCTCTGCCTCTGTCTCCCTACACAGACGACACAAGTGATCACGTGTATATAGCGTCACTACAAGTTTACGGTAGGCTACGTGTCTCGTGTAAATGCAGCAATTGTAGTTTCCTATGCGACTTAATCTTCCTGTATTTGTCACAGTCAGTGTGGACACGCTGTGTTCAAATTCTCCTGCCGGTAACTTGGCAAGTCATAACACTACAGATCACGACAGTCGCAGACTGACGGCGATAAAATAGTTCTACCACTTCGGCGGTAGACAACACACGTCAGAACTGTTCAGACGTAGTGCAAAAAGACATGCAGCCAACATCTGTAGAAATAGTTCGCCCAATAAGCATGCAAACAGCAAAATCGACTTATCGCGTTCGCGCGTTGCTAATAAGTTACAAAGCAAGTCTTGTCTTAGCATATCTGCGTGCAAGTTAAATTATGTGTGCGAAGTGAATAGACAGCAGCTGTAATAAAATATGTTACATAACACGACACTTCCGCTACCAAAGCCAAGCAGCTGAGGCTCAGGCAGATTAGTGTTTTAATGCATGCAGAACGGTGTTAGTACAGTGTAAGCGCCTGCAGGATTACTGTTAATAAAGTAATAGTTAACAATGCAAGGTAATAGATATGCAAGTGCTATAATAACTACTGACGCTATCTTGTCATCAGCCGAATACTTCGCTCTCTAAATTTGTCCCGTTGCATAAAATCAACGCGTCATGTCTCCCGTTTTACAACAGCACCCTTTAACGAACTGTAGCAGTAATTGTCCTCCGCAACAACAAATCACTAAAGCCCCATTCACAAGTACGGCTCTCGTAGCAGACCAGACCAGACCGACCTTAAGCGGTGACATGCGTGACCGATAACAGTCGGCGACGTTGGCGAGAGATCGTATGCGACGTGCAATGCGGTTGCTCGGCATACCACCACCACCACCACCACCACCACCATCATCATCATAATCATCATCATCATCAGTAGCTGGTCCGACTCTCACGTCGTCGCTATGACGACGTGCTCCGGCGTCACGCAGTTGCTGAATCCGACGTCGAGACATGAGTCCGGTCACTTCCAGTCGACAGCGAGGTTTGCGCCTCAACAGCTACACAGTCCACTGTCCGCGTGACTCGTTCTTACTTACCGACCATGCGTCACTGCATAGAGTCCTTATTACAAGAACGATAATAAGCTGCTTGACAAGATACAGTGTAGGTTCAATGATTATAACAAACAGGGGCAAGGACGTCTACTCCCACTCCCTTGGCGGAAGCAAATCACCCTTTATACTTCCTCTTCCCCTCTCCACCCACCTTTCTTTTTCCTGTCCGTTTTCCTCCTCTTCATATTTCCCTCCCTCTCCCTTCCCCTTCCTGTTTTCTCCCCTTTTACTGCGGTTATGGGTCTGGTGGAGCGCTTACGCCCGGCAGCAAAGAAGTTGTTTGATGCATTTTAGTTTTAAATTATTGTCGTATATGGCGAAGCTTCAGCTAACACTTTGTGATAATGGTGACCAATGCTGATGTTAGGAATATTCCCCTTGGTGAGCGTAAAGTTCCCTCCCCTGGCGCAGAACGGAGGCACTTTCTCTCTGTTCCCTCTTTCTAGACGCCTTTGTTTGATGATTAATGAAAGACTTATATACATTGTTTGAAACTGTGGTAACTTGAGGACAGGCAGTATGCTATAAGCTTCGCTGTGTCAATCTAAATTGACACAGGTAGACGTAGGTCTACGTTTACGAATCTATTTATGTACTATGTAACTCTTCTTACTTAGGTCGACATCATTTGTTATCGCTTCTTATGTACAAGTTGCGTTTTGGAAATAAGCTGTTGTTGAAAGCATTAGTGAAGCCACTGTTAGAAGTAATCTACAGAAGTGCAAGGCTCACAGCAGCAAGCTGTTGATAGCAAACATCAGGCAAAGGATGTTACAATGAGCATCAAAGATGAGAAGTAAGCAGGTGCGAGCAGCGTATCAACCAATCAGAATTAAGCACAGTGATTACCGCAACGAACCGTGAGAGATGCGAGAGGTAACGTCATCGTCGTCGTCGTCTAGTGCTTTCCCCGGGAGAATTCGCCGTAAACAGAACATCAAGCCTTAGATGTCTGTCTTCAGAAATTCGTAATGGCCCTCATTAAAGATTTTTCATTTCCACCGTTGGGATTGGGTAGAGAGTTAATTTATTTATGAGGAGAGCTTTATTGTGCACACATGTATAATTTATGTCAATGGACTTTTTAAACAACATGTCTGTTAACTTATCTTATTATTTCGTTCTTCTCAGACATTTAGATATTGGTATTTACCGATCATTATCTACAGATCAATATGAATTTATTTACAGTGGTCATTCTTCTTAAGCTTCAAGTATGAAGTTTGCAATTTTGTATACATTTGATAAGTCTTTAGGTTTATGCCTAGATTGTTATATTTTGTGTTTGTGTTTGTTTGTGCGCCTGTCTCTTGTAACGTATAAAATGTTGTCTGCTTTTTCTTAATCGTCCTTGCTTGTCTGCCATGTTCATTAGCAAATAAAGTTGACTAGTTAATTGGTTAATCTTTGACCAGGTCCATTCTGCGATACATTCGATTCATTTTTTCTTAGCCTTCCAGCTGATCTTCTTCCATGGACATATATTCTTGCATAATATCTTTCTCTTGACAACTGCGCTTTCTCATAACATGTCCCTAGTATCCTGTGTAGGTCTGTACTCTTTCCATCAGTTGTCTCTTCTCATTTTGTGCACGCAGCACAAACAGAACTACAACAGTGCTACTGGCCCGTAAACAAACATTTCCGGTTCGCTGTGGTCCGATGCAGTCCGTTGCAGTCATGTAGAGCGTTGGCAGCTACGACGTACTGCGTAACAGCGCGACAGTGGGTAGGTCTTCAGCGAGTGAACTGTAGCAAACATTGCCTCGTCGGGCCGTAACAGGTCGCTAAGGCCGTGCTCACAACTACACGATACTATTACGATCCCACACTATCCATCGCTTCACTCTGACTCTTGTACAAATCCTTCCCACCGTTGACTGCTTACTACACTCACCAGGCTGATTCCACGAACTTTCTAGCTGATTTTCGACTTTTTTATGCTCAGTGGTTTTTGTTTTAGTTGATTCACTTATTACTTGCACGCCAGCTAGCTATGCTGAACAAAGCCGTTATTGTTTGTTTTCTTCTGTCTGTCTGTCTGCAGAAAAACTGAAAAAAATTACTTATCATAAATAGATGCAACTTGGTATGAACATAATGCTACTGTGAAGTGATTAAATTTCGGTAAAACTTGACAAAAATGATGACAGTGCGCATACTAAGTAATGTTTATTTTGATGCGCGTTTGGTAGGCCAAACTGTCTCTACACTATAGTCAGCTTTTGATGGCATGTTCATTGCGTATCATCGTATGACGTTGCGATGTACCTTTGTAGCTCAGCATGCGAGCTCATATGAGTGAGTACGCGGCAAGTTCACTGCTGTGATAAGCCTATTGTCTAGACATTGTCACAGAAATTGTACAGTAAAATTATTGTGAGCTCGTGGTCGTATTTTGAACCCTGCACGGCAATTAAGAGACAAAAAGTGTCGCTTTCTCGGTCGGTTGTGTCTGTTGCCTTTCATCGCGTCCGTTGCGGTAATTTTCATTAGCAGTCGATCAATCAGCAGTCACTCAGCTCGTGCACAATAGCAGGCCACTGGTTTACGCACAGCGCATGCTACGTACCTGACTACCTGGCGGACCTTGAGGTCCTTCCACGAATCCAGCTGGAAAGCCGCTTGTATCCATGCCATCCACCGATCCACGACCCGTGTCGCCTTTTTCGCCCTTCAAACCCTTCACAACCACGCATGGACAAACGAAAAAATTAAACTACAAAGGGTCCCCACATTCGCCCACAATTAGGTGAACTTTAGCCCATAAACGGCCGATTTTTTGCTCACCATCTGCAATTTTCGCATGGCGCGCAGGGCGGCCCATCAGATCGCAACAGTGTTACGCGTTGCTAAACTTCATGCATGTCTAGTTAGCGATAATACGATAGGCCTCAGTAGACAAAGCAGATCAGCTGCAACAACAAAATACAGATGCCTTTTCAAATACCGAATCGTTATAAATACACCTCAAATCCAAGGGCGTCGCCATGTCAGTCTGCGTATTGACGTTAGTTCTGCTATAAACGTAAACGTTATACACCGACCTGTGTTGTGTTATATATTAAATGCGTGGATTTATCATTTGCACGTCGTACTTTTCTTCTATTTGCAACTAGATTAACGTCAACTGATACCAGCGCTACTTGAGACAAACGCTCAAATTACGACAAATTACGTTCAAGAGAAATTAGGGTCGAAACTGTCGAAAGTCAAAGTAACTTACTGGCGCTCCTGGCATTCCGTCTTTTCCTGGAGGTCCCTACCACAGAAATATTAACAATGTAATTGAGGTTATGACGAACTAAGTCAGAAATCACGATCTACGAGTTTCAGAAGTAACAGTAAATTGTTGTAACAACAACGCAGCTGAAAAACGTTTCGTGTGAGATTAATAACAACAAGCAGCAACATTATTGTACAAACTAGTTGTTGTGAAAATCTGAAAACGAACAACACCGATATGATAACTAACACGGCAAGTGTCAGAACGTTGACATTACTGAGCAGCACGCTCATGTTTTGTACTAAGTAGCAGGTTGTTTGCGTGATAAATCAACTCGCTCTGTCTCATGCATCGTCTTAAGAGTGATTGATTCTACGTCACTGATAACACAATGACATAAAATTTCACTCTCGTAACACACCCAGTATCGCACGGTACTTACAGGAGCACCAGCCGGTCCCGCTGGTCCCTACAACACAACACGGTAATACACCACGCACCTCTACCAGCATACACAAGCGCACGACTACCCACGGTTGTATAATGAAGATAATAAATTTTAAAAATAGTTGAAACTAAATTCTGCCTACACTTCACTTATTTTCTACAGATTTTTGTTTTGTTATTCCATCATAATTATCGACATCATACTCGTTTTTTTATTAGTCAAAATATCAGCACATATAATGCTCACATAAACATGAAATACAAGCATATAACGCACGTAAATACCCTGAAACATGCATGCAAACCTTAGTGACTTATTGTTTTTTTAGACACCGTCTACAAGTTAACTTACTTACTTTCATTATACCCAATATAACTTACTTATTTCCGTAAGCGCCATCTTGCCACCTTTATCATGTCTTCAATAAGTACTCAAGTCGTAGTTACATATTGTACAATTCAAGCTGCCATTTTTTCTTTTTGTGTGATATTCGATCGAAAGTTGTTGTGCTGACCAGTGAGACTGACGAATAAATATGTCAATGATAAATAATATCTGCTACTATCATAACTACAAAGAAGGCATACAAATGCTCCGTATTACATCTATAGAAAATCTATAATACAAAGTGTAGAGAGGTTACCATCTGTCCAGGCGGGGCTGGAAGAGCATCGTATCCAGGTAATCCAGGAGGTCCAACAGGGCCGAGTTTTCCAGGTGGACCGATCTCTCCGGGCTCACCCTACAACGTTTTCGTTTGCAATACAGTACACTACAGTTACAATACACAACAAACAAGAGCTCAGTTGTTGCTGAGATGGCCGCACAATAGAGGTTGGATGACGAAGTTTCTTCCCTGAACGTGCTAATCAGATATTGTCCATATCTGAAAGTTACTACCCATGATCATCATGATCAGACAACCCGTATATGACATTTTCAAAATGTGTTCAGGAGACATAATAAATAATGTGTTTAAAATATTAGTTGTGATCGGATTTGTTACAGTTACGGCGCTTCGTATTTTCACGTTTCTTTGGAACAGTATAAACGGTAGACTCTACGAAATGAAATAATACATTTCACAATATAACATTCCCAAGTGCTACTTTTGACTGAATACTGGTCATCGTGAGATACAGCCACTTGCCTTTAGCAGTCGTATTCGTTCAATCCATTCGTCGCCGAGTCCTGCTGGTAATCCCGGTGGACCGCGGTCTCCCTGCACGGTCAAGCATGCGTCGTTTCATGGTGCTGCGTGATTCATGAAGATATATAATCACTGAACCGCGAACAGAATAACTGGCTACAAACTGTTAATCATAATCCTACTTATCTATGATATGATAGGCCTACATGATAGATGATACGCGATACGCGAGAATTTAATATCGTTTTTCAATTCTCTCAAATTATAAATCAGCATTTCACAAGTCTAAAGCAGTAGGCGTAAAATAGAATAAAATAGTATACAGTGTACAGCCGAATAACAGTAAAAATTTACGAAAAAAATAGATATAATTAAGTATTAAATAATTAATGTAATAAATTCATTTGACAATGCATAAGCTTAGTCAATCAATCAATTATTTATTCAGTGAACAACTACATTACAATCATCAAAGTAAGAAAAGCAGGGACAGCGACAAAGGAAGGCTTAAAATGATACTCATCACAGCTGCCGCAATTAAAATGATTAGTACGTGTATTATAACAAGCCGGCAGCGAATAGGTTGGTGCTGCTAAGTCTCATACGCCAGCCAAGATCGCCGAAAATGCCCGCCTCCAGCCGTATTCTATTTTTAGATAAGGCCAGTAGACAAAGTTTTTGCTGCAAATGTCATTGTTTTAACTATTAGCCTAATTTCGAAAGTCTGTAATGTAGAAAGTTCAACGACTAAATCAGAAATCGAAAAAAAGTTTGTGAGCACGCTATCGACGAAAGCTTTAGAAGCCTTATTATTAGTGCACATTTTAGGCTTTTGCACGCTGCCAGGCAACGCACGGGACTCGGGCCAATTTTTCAGGCGCACTATTACAGCACAGGGCGGCAAATTTCATCGACATCAGTTTGGCCGTTTTTCCTCCAGATCAGGTGGAAGAAAAATGTGGACAAGCTCGTAAGCATACACATAGATCCGGACAGAAAAACAGGGTATAATAAAAGGCTGTTTATCAGCGCCAGCAAATCGATGCACAAAAAGGTCAGTGACAAGTCGTTAAAACAGTGCAGTTTCGAGATTGAGATGAATCTTAGTTGTTTGATTAGATATTTGTTGAACTGACTGTCGAACACTGCTCAACGGTGTTCTGTGAAACATTGCGTACATACAAGGTGCCATTCATACCTTTGTGCCGGGAATTCCGTCGTATCCAGGTAGGCCGGTATCACCCTTGTAACCTTTCTCTCCTGCCCGTCCCTGTAACAATACCATCAGCCAACGCAACGATTTTCCAACATGGACATCATCATAGTGCAACTAACACTCCAACGCAATTGAGAACGCGTGCCATACCTGAGCGCCTTAGAGGTGTGTTCACTACGAGGCGCTATACA
>Ga0066192_1000269_pt1 | contig 10626 bp, 7 predicted proteins | sample WorMetvacBELIZE1_FD_58707 | JGI IMG/M metagenome (GOLD analysis project Ga0066192, IMG submission 58707) | Marine gutless worms symbiont microbial communities from Max Planck institute for Marine Microbiology, Germany - Olavius vacuus BELIZE.1... | ecosystem: Host-associated > Annelida >... | reverse complement strand
CACCTTTGGGTTTTGTTTAATAACTTATTACAAATATTATACCACGCGATTACTTTGCCATCAAACGAAAGATAGGCTATCGTTCCAAGCTTTGTAATGGTGTAAAAAAAGTCATTTACCCCAAAACACCATTTGGCACCTTTTGGTTCTCAACGGACGTTTCACAATAAAAATGTTTATTTTAGGCAACAGAGCCAAAAAATACACGGAGAAGAGGAAAATATAATAACACAATACATTACATTATTTATTAACACATTACTGCATAGCCATTATACGAATAATGGCAGAACAGGGCTAATCTTAACGTTTACAACAGTGAAACAAGTTCTCCACCGTTTTCAAATTTAATGTAAACCTGCGGCGGGCATTGAACATTATCGTGTCAAAAGTAGGTAGACCAGGTTCCAATAAAATTACAATATCATTTGTTGGAAATGTATACATGTAAAACCTCTTTGTATTTAAAGTTGCAGCGCACATTTTATGAGCTAAAAGGCAATCGACAATAGTCTACTGTATGTGCTAATGACATTTGTTTGCAAATAACGCAAAAAACAAGTCAGCTGCAATTTTTTTGCCAATTACTCCCCCCCCCGCAAACACTGCTACATAAGGTGATGTAGGCCTACTAGGCCTTTTATCTGTCCGTTCAGCCAGGTATGTGCCGAATGTCATTACATTTTTGAACGCGAGGGTCAAGGTTAAGGTTAGCGCAAGTATGTGCGCACTGAACTGACTTGCTCTTCTGTCGAGGACATCACTGTCGTCGTATAAACACAACTACGTTACAGCAAAGAACCGATTGGTATAGGCTTATGCTGAGATTTGTGTCTACGTTGTAGAAGAAGAAGACACCCTGTTTTTACTGCGGATGCGGTATTCTTTCTTCTTATTTCACTTTCCCACGAAATTTTCATTCCATTCTATTCCGTGAAAACAAGCGCGATCAAACGGTCGAGCTCATTTTTTTTGGAAATGTGACCAAAGATGAAAACTGAGCCCTTCGAAATTTTAGCATCCTCGTGTGTGACTCGAGCCGTTTCGCTCAGTGGCGTCACTAGGGGTGAAGGCGGACCCACCGGGGGACACCATACAGGGGGTGACACACTAATGAAAGTGTAAATATTTTTTTGCAGCTAATTCACGGAAACACTGGATAGATGATCACCTGGAAAGGCGGAGAGGGCGAGAATGGTGTCATACAATGATTAAGCGGTAATCACTTGTTGAGGTAAAAAATAGTGACATCATCAGTTACCGCACCGGGTGACACCAACCTTAGTGACGCCACTGGTTTCGCTGCAAACGCTGTGATGGCAAGTGCATAGACAGGAAATAACACTAACACTGCAGCGGTAAACACACCGTACACAGTGCACCGTTTCTTCTCGTCAGACACTACAGAATCTATTTTTATATGTCCTCTTGGTTGTCTTTGTGTTCGTGGCCGCCAATGCTAGTTCACCGAGTGCAGCGGACTGCCCAGAAAGAGTCGCGTCTTCGAAATATCATACATTACAGTTATAAGCAGGGTCATAAGCAAGCTTATATCTGAGTATAAAATGCAGAAAAGGAAAAAGTGAGGACAACTGTTTATTCACTGCCAAACAACAAATCCTGAAAATTCATGGTACATTCTTATTCGTCATTATTGCAACGATTACACTGAATCACAACTTACACAAATCAACCGTACAAAAGGGCACAACAAGCATGGCATAACAGAATTTCAACATCATTTCTGGAGTCTGTTGAAATTCAGCCACCGTGTGTTGTGGCATCAATACTTGTGCAGTTGAAATGCATGATTTACAAGAAGCTCATTATAACTGTCAGATCTGATTCGAGTGCAACTGAACAAACGTGACACTGTTTTTACTTCGCTGACATCAGTCGCATATGCAGCAGCCATGGCTCAGTAGCTTAAGGCACAGACTCCACGCAAACAACTTGGAATCGCCTCGAATAACGACTCATTGGTGGAATCTGGCGAAAAGAGCTTCAATTATCTAGAAAAGTCCCATTTCACAGATGCACAAATCAGATGCCTCAAACGAGGTAGTGCATGACGCTGAAATGTATCTATAAAGGCTTGCACAAAGTGCGGTCAAAAAAGCCAGACGCATGATACATTTTCAAATAACCCCAACAAATATGAGCAAATATAACTTACTTTTTGTACAGAAAACTATCACTTAAGTTTTATTAACTAAAACTTGCTCTATAATGATCGTAAATTCAGTTCTGATGACATTGACAGAAAATGCAACATTATAAGTAACAAAAACTAAAGTTGAAGAAAACAAGATGAACTAAAATTATAAGTGCAATCTGCAACCATTATTAAAACCGTAAGTGGTTCCATAGATTTTTATAACTCTTCACAAAAGAGTAAGCATAATTTAGTTAAGATTAAACAGTTATTCTTTGCACCAATATCAATGCTGGGACAGATTTGTTGAAGTTATTAGAAAATGTTACATGGGTTCAGGTTTTCCATCTCGCAGGGTATATGATGTACCCAATAATTTACTACTATCGGAAATGGACGGTAAAATGGAATGGATACTCAAAATTTCTCCAAGATCAACTCTTCATGTTTCCCAACTTCTCTTAACTCACCAATTTCTTTAATTTCCACAATATTTAAAGTTTATGTATGACAATGACAACCCACAAACGAAGATGCAATGGCCGTTCAGTGTTCAGACCAATGTCACAGTTCAAGAAGCTCTCTGTTACACAGTGAGAACAGCTTGACCACATAACTGTTCACATCTAACAGACACAATTAACGGTTTAGAAAAGTCAAAATACACTGCCGTTCCACACATACAGCACACGAACAATTAAAACTACATAATTTAAAGCGATCAGCAAAAAAATGTTAAGAAAACGTAACGTGTTGAATGCATGAAAATAGACTTTATGTACAAAGCACATGCAGAGAAATGTCTACGAGCACAGTGGACGGTATCAGAATTCATACACGAAAAGGGTGACTACTTCGCATGCTGTGGAGAATCTGGGGATCTCTTGTACAAAATATCGCATCCGTGAAAGACAAACGGCACTGAACGCAGAATAGCTTGTTTATAGAAATCAAATTCCATGCTTTTGACAATTACGTATGAACGTACGCAGTGCCTGGAAAAACAGAAACCCATGTATTGTGTACGTAAGAAAATCGACAGATTTCAACCAGATACAATAAAATGAAGGTAGCACCAATACACAGTGATTACAGTGGGACGGAATGGCTGTTTTGCTTAAGCCTTGTGAATTGTCTGGTGTTGAACTCCTGTTGCTTGTTTCATACCATATGCTTCTGGAACGCTCTGTACAAGTCCACGTTATCAGCTATATCAATTTTGAATGCCATAGTGGTGCTACAAATTACACTGTAAGTTCACTTTAGGCAAGACCATCAGTAATATTTTAATAGCATAAAAACTTTTTAAGACATCGAGAAATCTCCAACACTGCATTTCCATCCTGCCTCTCACAAATAATGTCGCACTGCACTAGACGGACCACTTCAGATACGTACAAGTAAATATTTCACTGTTCCAACAATTTTCTTCTCACAAAATGTATGTGACACCATTTGTCACACAAAATTTTTGACAATGAAAGATGCAATTTCCATAGAATCTAACAAAACCACGAAAAAAAGTTTTTATCATTCTGCCAATAACAGGAAAAACTGTGCTACAAAGTTATGGAAACATATGAAGTTATTGTAAGATATTTATTATTGCCGAGTTAAATAGCAATTCCCAACACAGCACTGCTTACTGCAACGATACTACAAATAGCTGCATCACATAGGCATGGCTTCAGCATTTGCCTCACTGTACACTTCTTGCAAGTAACGGAAACTGCTTTTCAAACAACAATGTGACATTCAGCAAAATGACTGCATCATGATATGCAACTAAACATGCAGAAACACGACGATTTTAAGGTCTCTTAATTAAGCGCAAGCTGCCGTATGCAGTCTTCACATATCATAATAAAATATATAATGCAGACAATATATAATAATATATTGCTGTCTAAAGATTTTCAGAGAATGCATCTATATACACATCACAACCTCAGAATGACAGAGCAGTGTGCAACGGTATGAAATGTTCAACGGCACAATTTTTGTAAGTTCTCTGCTCGTGTTCCTCAAGTATCCGACTACAAAAACTGTAAACCAAATTCACATTAAGCCTTTGTTCTAAAACAAAGTTATGGTCTAAGCATGTACATGTAATTCTTATGTAACCCGCAGAACGAATAAAATAATAATAGACAGAACCGTGGTCAAGTTTACAGCAGAAATTATGCTAAACAGACGACGTCAGATATGTTAAGTAATTATCTAAATGATCCAACATTCTTTCTTATAAATATAATTCGCCAAAAAACTGTAAAGTCATGCAAAATTGTAGAAAATATCTCAGTGAATGCTCAAACATAATGACATATGCAAAACTACACTAAAACTAAACTAAGCTAAAGTTAAGTTCGAAGTCCAAAGACTTATATGAACCAAACGTGAAGAGATGGCAATTTGGTACAAGTCTAGACTAGTAAATGGATTTCAGGGAAATCAAAGGTTACATCAACATCATATGGGTTTAAGTGACAGTTACGAATTAAGACTAAGACTGAAGATAGGTCAAGTTCACATTACGTTAACATTATTATCACAAGTTTTAGTTTTTAATTATTCTATTGTTAGACTAACTCCACTTGTTTCACCACAGTGTTCACAACACATGTTCACAACCTGGCTGCAACAAGTGTTTTTGTGTATTTGCTACAAAGGTAAAAAATACAAAAAAATATTAAAAAGACTATGTTTTAGACATGCAAATGACATTTAAACTTTACAATAGACTTAAGCAGAAATCTGCTTCACCTTAAACTTACGAGAATTTGACCTCACCTGAAGAATGGAGAGCTGCATAGGGATTGGATCACGGGAATTAATTAAACCCACAACTTTTTCTGGTATTGCATTCTGCCTTCTGGTTTCATCTTATATGCTGCTGGAATGCTCAGAATAAGGCTGTCGTCAGCTATATTGATTTTGCACTGAAGCTAATGTTGTGCTGTGAGGATAAAAAACAAATAAGGACTCCTGATGTACTCCTGCAGGGATAAAAAAATGTACGAGATTCCCATCGGAATGTATCTGTACTTTACTTTTATTGTGCACCTACAGTAACTAGTGAATCCACCATTCACTTCTTTCAAATGCAGGAAGCTTGGTTCATGCTAAAATTATCAAGGCAAGCTTTGGTTAAGCTTGGAGATTTTCTTGCTGTGGGGGACGGCTTGAAGTTGTGCATAAATGGGGATGGAAATAAAACTGGATGCAGACAAGTGGGGATGAAAATGAAATCTATGGGAACAGGTGGGAATGGAAATAGGAATAATTTGTGTCAATGTGCAAGTCTCTAATCTGAAATGGATTACAAAACAAAACTGGCCATATGAACAGCATGCATACAAATAAAAAATGAAATACAAAAGTGAAGTGAAACACAAGGAAATGAACTAAACGTATGTACAGACCGTCACTAATATTCACATAGTATACACCCACAAACATGGCATGCAGTTCACGTTCACAGAAGTACGTCGACGATCGATCACGTAGAAAAGCCAGAGGCACCATATAGCGCATGATTGCTTCGATATCAACTACTGTTGTGACGGTCCACATGGCAGTTACAAAAAGTCTCGACAAACTACATAGCAATCTACATCTAACAACAGCATGCATCAGTATCGGTTGCACAATCACACGCAATGTTAAGTTCTATGTACAATGCTGCTAGTCCAACAGAAACACTTATCAACTTCATCACCATCGTCAAATCCTACTCACAAAGACCTGGTACCCAAACCACAAGAATGACTTCACAGACATCCTCACAGGTTTTTTCTCAGATTTCTTATGCTCACTGGTTTTAGTTTTCTTTTCCAGTTAATTTTCAGTTCAACATCATTCCGTAGACCAAGCAGACTACCCGTAAGGTTTTGACTGCACATTAAATACGTGCATACTGTGTCATCACCAAGCTCATACTTTTATCATATCATCATCAAGACATCTCGTGTGTCCAGTTGTATTATCAGTCTCAAACCTCTGCTCTCACTCTCAGAGTAAACCATACGCTTAAGCTGTGTACTGGCTTTACAGCCACAACAGACAACTTCACAGTGTCACTTCAGATACGTCTAATGACATCCCAACAGCAAATAATACCTGAAGCTGCTGTAAGAGTACTTAACTTATGCTAGAATCTAACCCTGACTTCAATCTCAATCTTTTCTCAATTTCTATGAAGCTTTCCAAGTTGATGGACAGTGGACGGCATAAACGGCACGGCACAACCATGGCCACAAACTGGCTTTACTGTAACTTTAACGTTAGTTTTGACAAATATAACTACAACAAATTTAGCCATTAACAATGAACTTCTACCAACGTGAACTCAATTAACACAACTTCAGTCAAATGCTAACAGTGTACAAGGAAGCACCATCTAAAACAGGCCAACAAGTCCTATGCATTAATAACGCAAATGAAACAGACGAACATGGAATACGAAAATTACAAACCGCAACAGTGCAATCAATGCAAACAATGCCTCTAACCACTGCTAAAACCAACTGTTACACTGAAACCCGTTAGATAAAAATCACCAGCAGCATTAAACAACGTCCGACTCGTAGACTTCAGATGGAGCTTGTGTTGGCTGTAGCACAGCATCTGAAGACGACAACTGAATGCTTTCCATGCGACTGAACATACGCATCATGCGAGACGACGACGTTACCGAGCTGATCACCTCAATCCACCTGCGATCACACATATATACATCGTTTTTTGTAGCTGTCAGTTTAATTTAGTTTCTGCGTTTGTAGAAAAAATTCCTGCACACGTTTAAGCCACAGTGTTAATTTAGTCGCTATGTTAATTTGTCCACAAAAGTACCCAATTTTTTGTTATCATCAAGCCTGGCATTACAAATAATGTTACAAAAAAAACCAAACAACTAAACTTTTTTTCAGTTGTCAAACACTCCAAATTATGAAAAACGTCGTTTACACGGCAATGCAAGTACATTTACATTTAAAATTGCCAAAATTAAACCTCCAGGAAAACTGTATTCACATCCTAGAACAGTACTGGAAAGCCCCTCACTGACAGTTTTCAAGTCTAGGATTAAAACTCATGTTGCTCTTATCTCATAAGAACAAAGAGTAATGACACGCCAGACCTGTGCTGCCACCTCTTGTTAAGTCACAACTTTATGCCAAAAATATGTATTTAATACTAATGATAAAATAATATTAATAAAATAATAACAACAACCTATTCCAGGAGATGTTTTAACTCAAATGTTTATAATCAATACGTAAATATAACACATATAAAATAATTGGTAAACAATACTGCTACACAAAATATAAAGTGATAAACTATGTTTCTGCCCCATAGAAAGCATAAAGATGCCACTATACGAAATAAAAAATGTAACGTACTACTGCTACTTTCGGAAGAAGAACTGCACATCAGAAGTTAACGAAAATGATGAATTCAGATGCATGTGCACATACGATTATTTATCAGTTCTAGTATAACATAGAAGTGATTTCACGTCATCTGTCAAAGACACAAAACAGATCATGAATCACAGCAGCCAACAGCTTCTCACCTGTCGTATGTGTATGCACTGTCAGCACGGAAGAAGTAGACATGGTTTTTGAACTGCAACTTGAAGACGTACTCACGTCGAATCCCGTCCGACTCGGTTGGTTTTGACACTGAATATCCCAGCAACGGCAAACTTGCCAGCGGCACATTTTCCTGGGAAATGTCACACAACAGTCAGCGTGTTATAAAATCGTTTTTGTTGCTACACGTGCAATGGAATATGTTCGTTAATGGCTGAAACAGCTGAAAACATCAATGCTATGACCAGGAACAAGAGCTCCAAAAAGTAACAACTTGAAATATGAATTAGAATCAACTAACCAACAATTTCTAATGCAAATAATTCCACACATCTGAAGATAAGGTGAGTTGAAAAACTTACGTAAATCTATGTTGTTACCATTATTACAATTACAAATAGACTGGCTGATGCTGCCTCTCCATAAAGGATGCACAATTGCAGTCGTGCAATAACGGAGAGAGGAATAATATTAGACAACCAAATTCATCAAATTATTTCACTGTAAGACTAGAAAATGCACCTCATAGCTTTTGTAGAAGAAGAGACAGAAATTAGTGAAAACGACCCAAAGCTTCTGCCAGCCGCTAGAGTTCTTGAACTTGCGCAGCAGAAATCCACTCAGCTGGTTCTACATGTAACAACATCACTGCTTTACACTTTACACATACAAATTAAAGAATGAGAACAATGCCACCAACTAAAAGTGTGACAGTAACAAAAAAAACAGACTAACAGTCAATGATTTTGTTATGACATATGATAAAAACAAACTTAATTAGAAGACTTTAAACTGGCTACAATATGTGTGCATGGGCATCCATTACAAGTTCTTAACAAATTTACCTACTTACTTACTCACATTCTCACAGAACCAGCCACAGTTCGACTGCGAGACAATGAAATATTTGTTATCATATGCAACTTTGTTCATCATCAGCATAACACATAAAAAATAACAATCAAATAATGAGGAAAACGAACGCTCTAATTACACACATTCATAGGAAAAGTTATCACAAGAATGACATTTAACAATAAAATTTTTACTACAATGTTCAACAAAAGCACTGGACAAGTGGAAGTGGAATCGCATGTGACAGTAGCTCACAATAAATACATTATTTGTTTTAAAGTAAACGACTGATGAACAAAATTCCACAATACTAGGCGATCTGCACAGATGGCATACAAGGTGGCATACATGTAATGCAACGTGCAAGTCCTTGGCATTGACGCTTGTATTACGATGCCAACACACATGGACAGTTGCATTAGCACGCTGCTGTATCTGATTCTGTCGCTCGGCAGCCGACAGCGCAATACTGATTTCTGCAGTTGCATCCTCAACTGCTTCAGATGAACCTATCAGCATACACACAAAACTATATTGTACTGCCATTTGGTTTTTAAATAATGTAACACTCCAACATAGTTTGGCTGTCACTGATGCAATGTAGTGCTTTTCGGATAAAGTAAAAAACAGAATTTCATGCCACATGACACAAAAAAACTTAAATTACAGATTCTAGCCAACTACATAACTTCTCAGTGTTAACATATCTCATCTTCTGGAATAAGTAGATCATCCTGACTTACAGCTGCTCCAGTGCTGAGGCTCTGTTAGTTCAATCCGAGTGCACTTATAGCCAAGAATGCAATAAAATCTTACTCATTAAACAGTTTAACATACAAATACAATACACAGACTCTGAAAAAAATAACTATAATGCTCAGTAGTCTCTTAAAACATCTGACCACACAATAAAGTGGCTTATTGTATGTATATGGCTCGTATAAGTATCACTGTTCACAAAGGGACCAAAGACACAAGACATAGTCGAAACGTTTATTGATGGAGAACAAACAACTCTATTTAGAAGAAACCTCGTATGCAAAACAGCAAGCATATTAAAACTGCAGCAACTTATCATTTAATAAGACAATACTCACTATTAGATTTCAGACTTGGATAGATGATCTTTGCACCAGTGTCAACACCTGCACGTTCTGCTGCTGCAGCTGCTGTGATCCTGATATCTTCCATCCATTTGTCTTTCTCCTCAGCTGACCCAGCAGCCAGAACTAGGCAGCGGTTATCAGAAACCACCGTGAAACTGTACGGAGTCGACGTTATGTCAGGCTCGGCTTCTTGTACCTACATTCCACAGAATAAGTAACATACTGAAAAATACGGAAAACGAACCGACCCTCACTCAGCAACATCCTCCGATAGCTCATATGTGTGTGATGCTTAACTCCATTTCATGGTTTTCAGCCGGCAGTGAGCAAACTCTCTATGTCTCATCTGTAGACCACACACCTTCCATCACCTGCCTTTGCCTTTGTCTTCTCAGTTTTTACACTGGCATCTAATTTCACTGCTTGGGATCAGAAGCACGTGGGTGTAAACAACGTGTCTCAAGTTTAATTAATGGCAGTCGGTAACGATGTATTTCAGGGTTACCGAGCTACTGGAGGCATTCTCCCAACCGATCCAGACAGTCATGAATGCGAACCATCGAGAAAGATCCGAGTGCACTCAGCATAGGCCTGCACATGGTATGGAGACGAGCTCAGGATCGTGAACAATGGCAACAAACAGGGGAAGCGGCTATGCTCCAACATTGGGCTCAAACTTGATGATAACAACGAGTGCCTGACCAGAAATCAAACCTGTGACCTCTCAATCGCAAGTCTAATGGCCTACTTTACAAACTAAGCACACACACAGAGAGATGGTTTAATCATTGCCTGCTCTTGCAGTTACAATACTCATCAAATATATTATATAAATGAGACTAATTCAATTCAATTCTATTTTAAAAACAAACAGACAAACTGCTGTATGTATAACAAATAGGGCGAGTATGTATGT
>Ga0066192_1000268_pt1 | contig 10628 bp, 8 predicted proteins | sample WorMetvacBELIZE1_FD_58707 | JGI IMG/M metagenome (GOLD analysis project Ga0066192, IMG submission 58707) | Marine gutless worms symbiont microbial communities from Max Planck institute for Marine Microbiology, Germany - Olavius vacuus BELIZE.1... | ecosystem: Host-associated > Annelida >... | reverse complement strand
CCGTGGTTGTGCAAACCAATGATGTCACCGGCAAAGGCTTCTTCTGCACGGGAACGGTCACCCGCCATAAACGTCACTGCATCTGAAATGCTGATCTGCTTGCCAATACGCACGTGATTCATTTTCATGCCTTGGCTGTAAGTACCAGACACCACACGCATAAATGCAATACGGTCACGGTGTTTCGGGTCCATGTTGGCTTGAATCTTAAATACGAAACCTGAGAACTTCTCTTCCGTTGCAGCCACTTCACGCTCGTTGGTTTGGCGTGGCAGAGGTGCTGGCGCCCACTGAGTCAGGCCATCCAGCATATGGTCAACACCAAAGTTACCTAAGGCTGTACCAAAGTAAACGGGCGTCAATTCACCTTCTAGGAACAACTCTTGATCAAACTCATTGGATGCACCCAATACCAGCTCAAGCTCTTCACGCAACTGCTCGGCAAGCTCTTCACCCACCGCTTCGTCTAGCTCAGGATTATCAAGACCTTTAACAATGCGAACGTCTTGGATCGTGTGACCTTTACCAGTTGAGTACAAGATCGTTTCATCACGATGAATATGGTAAACCCCTTTGAACAACTTACCGCAACCGATCGGCCACGTGATCGGAGCACACATGATGTTCAGCTCGTTCTCAACTTCGTCCATCAACTCCATTGGATCACGGATATCACGGTCCAACTTGTTCATAAAGGTTACGATGGGCGTATCACGTAGACGGGTAACTTCCATCAATTTACGAGTACGATCCTCGACACCTTTCGCAGCGTCGATCACCATCAAACAAGAGTCCACCGCCGTCAACGTACGGTAAGTATCTTCCGAGAAATCTTCGTGTCCAGGGGTGTCCAGCAGGTTAACCAAGCAATCGTTGTATGGGAACTGCATTACAGACGTGGTGATCGAGATACCACGCTCTTTCTCCATATCCATCCAGTCAGACTTGGCATGCTGATTGGAGCCACGACCTTTCACCGTACCCGCGGATTGAATCGCACGTCCGAACAACAATACTTTTTCAGTAATGGTTGTCTTACCGGCGTCAGGGTGGGAAATAATCGCAAACGTACGGCGTTTGCCTACTTGATCAAGAAATTGCTGGTCAGCCATTGGGCACTCTTTTAAATGGTCACAAACTTGGACATAAGAAAAGCCCCAAACAAGGAGCTTCTCATCCAAATTCATATCGGTCATAAGGAATGGGCGCTATTTTCGCTTATCTTAGAGATTTAGACAATCTTGGAAGAAGAATACTGACTAGGTAACAAGAAAATCCTCAAACCTAGAAAGATTACGCTGATTAAAAACCATCTAAATAACAGAAAAACTCAGAAGTCATAATTTTTTAACTATCAACATTTCAATAAAATTGTAATGCACTTATGATGATTTAACTAAGAAACGGTCAGCTTGGAAGACTCGTATCAACAGGGAAATGTTTAATCTCTTAGTGATTTGTCTTTCAAGCTATTCCTTCATCCCTAAAAGGAGTGAACATGGCTAGAAGGTCCTGCGACACAGATTTTACAATTTTACAAGAGGCTCTAGGTCTAAGCTCATCATCTCAGTTACATCCGCAAAACTCCAAAGAAGACGAACTCAAAACTCAAGGTTGGGAAACCTACCACTGCACACTAGTCACCCCCCTATACGGAGGTGGCGTCGAAGCCGGAAAAATAGATTTACAAATGCCCATCCGTGCCACTGAAATTCGCGGGCATCTTAGGTTCTGGTGGCGACTGCTATACGGCAACTCCGAAGACAGCAAAGAAATCTTTAAAAGAGAATGCGAAATCTGGGGCGGGATTGGCAAAGAGGGAGCCACTAAGAGCAAGGTTGAGATCCGTATTAGTAATATCACTGGCACTTCAGAAAACAGATTCAAAAGTGTCTTTGAATACTGGAAAGCAAAAGACGATGATGGCAATGAAAAATATAAAGGTCCCGATCATAAATATGGAAATGAATATGCTCTTTTTCCTGCTCGTGGATCCCTAGAAGATGATAGGTCAGATATAAAGGAACTCCCCCATAGGGTGCTAGAAGCGAATGTAGTAAAGTTCTGTTTACAGATTAATCTCGAAAAAAAATCTCTAATACCACTGAATAATGAGCAAAAAGAACAAGTAATCACAGCACTGAGATGGTGGGCTAGCTTCGGTGGTATCGGAGCAAGAACTCGACGGGGCTTAGGCGCGATTAAAGTTGATGAACTCGATCCTGTAACTCGTGAGGAAGTGTCGGATCGTAATGGAAGGCTTGAAGTATGTGCTCTTACATCTAACCTTTCTAACCAACGCTATACAGACAATAAATTTGCAGAAAAAGCATGGAATCATAGCGTTGATAGACTAAAAGCCTTTCGACAAGAGCCTAATATTGGCCGAACAAAATCTTCTCAAAAGAAAATTCCTGGCGGGGAAAGCCGGTGGCCTGAACCTGATTCAATCAGAAATATTAGTGGCTATATTTATAAAAATAATGAACCTGATAAGGATCGTTCGCCTAATAACACTAAACAAAACTCATTTCCTAGAGCCGCATTTGGACTCCCTATTATTTTTCATTTCAAAGACTCAAATAGTAGACAGCCGAAAAACCGGAATTTCGATCCACAAGATCATGCGTTAGAGCCTAAAGATCAAGATAAAGAAAGAATGGCTAGTCCCGTTATTGTCCGGCCTTATTGGGATGGAGAGTGGAAGGCTTGTGCTTTGCTAATTCCAGGGTGGGAAAGAGCTTTAGCTCAACCCTTAGAGTTTCGCTCTGAAAAAGACCTACTTAAAAATAACCAATCTAAAGAATATAAAAATTCACCAAATCACTGGAACAACACGACGGACTCAGAAAAAGACACAATATCTCAACGTATGACAAAAATCTCTGCCACCAAAGACCCCCTCACTGCTTTTTTGGACTTTTTTGAGGAAGGAAAATAAATGGATAACAAATATCTCTTAAGTATTGCCATTGGGCCGGTGCAAACACTGATCGAATCGGCACGCCGTACACGGGATCTATGGTGCGGTTCTTGGGTGCTATCAGAATGCGCCAAAGCGGCAGCAAAGAGCCTGAAAGGCTCTGCTTCAGTCAACGTCAGTTTAATTTTCCCATCACCAGATGTGAATTTAGAACCGAAAAGCTTTGATGAAGATTACGCTAATGTTGCCAATGTAGTTCGAGTCGAGGTGAAAAATGCTAAGCAAGAAGAGCTAGTAGAACTCGCAGAAAGCGCTAAAAGAGCAGCCCAAAGAAGGCTAGAACAAATCGCTACACAAGCAAGGCAGCAATTCAGTGACTTACCCATTAATGATGATCTTTGGTCACCACAGCTTAAGGGCATTCTTGAGTCTTTCGCTGTATGGGTGAAAGTTGAAGGTACCAATTACTCTGATGCAGCTAAGCGCTTAAAATCACTATTACGAACACGAAAAAACAGTCGTGATTTTTCCCTTTTTCCGTATTCACAAAATATCAATAGAAATATTCCCAAGTCCTCATTAGATGGTGCTAGTGAAACCGTTGTAAAACTAACGCGTCAAGACAGAAAGAAACATCAAAATTTGAAGCATGTTCGACGCTTAGGCCTCTCATTAGGAGAAGAGTTGGATACGCTCGGCGTGATTAAACGCTTAGCAGGTGATGTTGAGCAATTTAGCCCTTATCCTCGGATTTGCGCTGAAGATTGGGTTGTAGAGTTAGAAAAAGCGGAAAAGTTAGCGCCTATACGAGAAGCTTATAAAAACCTTTTTAGCTTATACGATTTCAAAAAAGATCGAGTAACGACAGGTGTACAAGGTAATAACAATCTTTATAGCAATCTGCCCTACGATGGGGAATTACTCTATGACTTCCGAGTTAAAAACGCCATTGTTAATACTGAGAAAGACCTAAAAGAATCACGAAATAGATTGAAAGCGAAAAAAGAGTCTCAGGAAAAAGAAGTCTTACAAGAGAGCATAAAAGACTTTGAAATTGAAAAAGTATTTTTAGAAGAACTCAAAAGCCAACTGAAGCTGATAGAAAGCAAGCCCGTTCCTTACGGTGTTATATTAAAAGCCGATGGTGACAAAATGGGACGATTATTTACCGCAGCAACAGATGTCGAGCAATCACAAAAAATATCCAAAGCCTTAGATGGCTTTGCTTCAGACGTTAGAAAAATAGTCCAAGATCACCGAGGCCATGCCATTTATGCAGGTGGCGATGATGTATTAGCCATGCTCCCCCTATCCTCAGCCATAGATTGTGCCGAAGCACTAAAAACAGCCTTCGAAGCCAAAATGGGAGATGTCATCAAGGATTTAAGCCTGGGTATTGATGCGCCAACGCTTTCTGTTGGTATCGCTATAGGTCACTTTATGCAACCTTTAGGGCATTTGCGCGCTCGCGCTATACGCGCTGAAAAAATTGCAAAAGGTGATAACCAACCCGCAGAGAAAAAGCGTAATGCATTAGGTATTTGTCTAGGTTTGCGCTCAGGCCCAGAGATCACTTGGCGTTGCCAGTGGTCTGACAAAGAGACGCTCGCTTTGTTTAAAGAATTCCTCGGCTGCTATGCCGGAGAAAGAGAAGAAATTATGAAAGTTGAGAAAAGCGGTAAAAACGAAGAGAAAACTATCAACTCTTCATTACCGAGCCGAGCAGGTTATAGTATTCGCTCAATCGCCCTAGAATACCAATGGAGCTTACAAGAAGAATCGGAGGTTATCTGTCCACTACAACAAGCCGAGCTCAGACGCCTACTGGATAACCTGCAACAAAAAGGCGGTGAAGAGAGCATTACTCCTACCATGAAAGCCAATTTGCAACTGCAAGCGGAACGGGTTGGTCTAAATAACCTTGCCAATCAACTAATTATTGCCCGTTGGCTATCCGCCAAAACCCAATCGGATTTAGGAGCAATGGAATGAGCACCGACAATAAATCTATGAAGTCCTATTTGTTAGCACCGAAAGCACCACTTATTATTCGCTCAGGTAGACCATTTGACGAGCAAGCCGGAGCTGACGATGCTCGTTTCCCCCCACCGTCCACTATGGCAGGCGCATTGCGCGCTGCTTATGCTCGTAGTAATAAAATTCCTTTTTCCAAAGAAGCTACTAAGCAAATTATTGGGACTTCGGTTATAGGTCCTCTTCCTGTAAAAATGAAACAAGATAAGTCAACTTTACTTGTACCCAAGCCAGAAGATGCTCATTACTACCCTAATGCCAATGGTGGAACCGAAGTATTTCGTGTCGTACCTACGCCATTGAAAGACGATGAAGGTTGGGACTTGGAAGATGCTTTATTACCTCTGACTTATCAAACCGCCCCTCCTGACAATAAACCAGTCAAGGGTGTTCAATGGTGGTCTTACGATCACTTTCTGGCTTGGAGAAATAATGAAGCCCTTGATTATAAAGCCATTTCTGAAAATGGCTGGATACCACCAAGCGACGATATACGCACCCACGTAGGTATAAACGAAAACACCTATGCTGCCGCAGATGGTCTGCTCTTTCAAACATCGGGGTTACCTATGTGGCAAGCCAATACAACGAAAGTGCATGATCTAGGGATAGATAGCCTCCCTAATGAAAGCATCGGATTATTAGGAGCCATTGAAGGAAACATCACCGATAGTGCCGTCAATTTAGGGGGCGAGCGTCGCTTAGCAAAGATCTATCATGATACAGAGCTCTGGCCCCAAGTAAATGACGCTCAAATTCAAGCCATTCTTAAAACGAAGCAGCTAACCCTCACATTACTGACCCCTGCTTTGTTTGAGCACGGTTGGCTACCTTGTACCTCCAATGATGAAGAGCGCTATATCTACCAACCGGATTTTATTCCGGGGTTAGAGCTTGAGCTAAATGCTGCTGCCGTTGGTCGCTGGCAGCCTAACTCTGGTTGGGATCTTTCCATTAACAGGCCCAAGCCATCACGCAAAATGGTACCTGCTGGCGCTGTTTACTGGTTCACGCTAAGAAAAGGCGATGAAGAGCACATTAAACAATTATGGCTTGCCAATATCAGCTCTGCTTCACAAGACCGCAAAGACGGCTTTGGACTTGTACTACCACATTCCGCTTCTTTTACTACGCATTCGACTTCTGGAGATCAATAATGGACTTACATACGTTCCACTTACACACTCACTCTGCCTTACACTGTGGTACAGGCCAATCGGCTGGCATCGTCGACCTCCCCATTGCTCGTGACAAAGCGACCAGTTTACCACTTGTCCCTGGTTCATCTTTACGAGGTGTGCTACGTGACGAGCTAACACGCTCAGACCGAGAAACAGCTAAACAGCTGTTTGGCCCGAAAGAGATTTCAGACAACCAAGAAAGTTTTGCGGGTGCTTTATCAATTGGCGATGCCTACCTACTCGTACTGCCTGTACGCTCTCTTGCTGGCATCGTAGCCTACGCTACCTGCCCATTTATTCTGAAACAATATCGCCGCGACACTAACAAGCTAAACGGTGTTCCAGCGGTTGTACCTGAGGTGGAAGAAAACCAAGCCTTATGCACGTCAAGCAATGCCAATCAGATCGAAGAAGATAAAATTATCCTAGAAGACTTGGATATCTCTCTTCCAGAGAATAGCCCAAATAAACAAGCCATAACTGAGCAATGGGCTAAATTTATAGGCGAGCAAATCGGCTTAGATGACAAGAAAAAAGACGAAAAAGCAGACTTTATGGATCGCTTTATAATTCTCTCTGACAACATATTTAGCTATTTAAGCAATACCGCGACAGAAATCCGTACACGTATTCGCATTAATGAAGAAACAGGTGTCGTAAAAGATGGTGCGTTATGGACAGAAGAAAACCTCCCTTCTGGTGCTGTGATGTGGGGTGTATACAGCGTGGCTAATTCTAAATCCCCCAATCATAGGGATACCAATGCAGCAGATTTATTACAAAAACTTGAGAGCGATTACTTATTACAATTAGGAGGCAATTCCGGCATTGGTCGTGGCCTCGCAGAAGTCTTCTTAAAAGCCAGACAGGAGGGCTAAAGATGAGCATGATTCGCCAGCATAATATTGCTAAATCTGCATTTGATTGCGTCGATACGCGAGACAAACAGTATGGACAAGACAAAGCCAACAAAAAAAGCTACGGAGCGCTAGCACACAAATTGCCTATGCTCATTATGCAAAATGGCATGGCCCAAGCCACTGGTTTTTTATGGGCCAAAGGCAGCAATGAGCACCTAAAACTAATGGATGATCTGGCGCAAGTGATCCGAGCGGGCGCTTACGACTTCCCCCACCCCAGTACCAATGATCTTGGTGAAAATGGGAAAGCGCTACACCGCCATATTCTAGAAAGCAATATTCAGCAATTAACACATCTCACCCGTATCGCTCTTGATGCCAGCGGAGCTTTAAGACGCTATGTGCAAGGTGTGATGCATATTGATGCTACAGGTGAAGAGCAAGGAAACCAGTCAGAAAAGGAAAACTAGCATGACCATATTGATTAGAGGCTTAATCAAAGACGCATACGATAAAGCCCAGAAAAGCACTCAAAACGGGAATATACATGCTGGTCTTCTTTTAAATAAAGGTTATCTAGAAGACAGCGATGAAGGCGATGCAAAAACCACATTTATCCAGTCTGTTTGCAAAGCTAAAGCCGATACTTTCTATAGTAACGCTTATAGCCGTTGGCAAAAGTTAACAGACCAAAGCGCCCGTTTTATGCAAGTGACGATGACATTAGAAAACCGCTTACTGATTGGCCTAAGCGGTACCGGAGCTTTAGAAACAGGTTGTGCCATTAGCCATACCTATGGAATGCCCTATATCCCCGGCTCCAGCATAAAAGGAACCGTACGCAACTGGGCGCGGCAAAACCTACCAAATCTAAAAGAGCAATGGACAGAGCTATTTGGTAGCGCTCCAGACACCGATGATCAAAACAGCTTTTCAGGGCTAGTGACCTTCCACGATGCTTGGTGGGTGCCGGGCTCTTCTCCCGTTGCCAACGGCGGCCCCTTTACACAAGAAATTGTCACCACACATCACAAAGCCTATTACGAAACCTCCGGCGAGACCGAAGCCAGCGATTTAGACAGCCCTGTACCCAATGCTCTAGTGGGCGTGCATGGCAAGTTTTTGTTTGTATTAGAAGGACATAGCCAAGAGCACTTAAATATAGCCGCCACCATGCTAGGTAAAGCACTCAGTCTTAACGGTATTGGTGCCAAAACCAGCTCTGGATATGGGTATTTTCAAGAACCGAGTAAAGCGGTAGCAAGAACAAGTACAGAAGGAACCGGAAAACTAGAAAAAGTTAGCGGCCAATACAGAGTGGTTCTTGATGATGTTGGCAAAACTGGGGTTATTTCAGGTGATTTCTTTGAAGTATTTAAAGCTGCACATTTGGCATCTAACTCCGCTAAGACAAAATTAAAACGAGGTTTAAAAGTCAAAGTATCTTATATCGAAAATGGCAACCAAAAAGATGTGGTGTCTATAGCCCTGCTTAATGGAGATTAATAAAAATGTGTGCAGCAAAATTTGCCTCAGCCTTTCTTAGCCACTCTTCTAAAGATAAAGATTTTGTAAGAGCGGTTGCTAATAGTCTCGTCCAACGAGGAGTATTGGCTTGGCTGGATGAGACTCAGCTTAATCTAGGGCCATTACAAGAGAAACTTAAAGAGGCCATCAGTAATCAATCCTTATTTGTCATATTTTTATCAGAGCATTCGGCAGGATCCGTTTGGTGTAAACGTGAAATTGAATGGATGAAGGACAATAAAGAGGCCCGTAATTTAATTATTCCTATTTATCTTGGAAAAAAAACAGAGCTTGAAAAGCTCGTTAACGAACATCCCCAACTTAAGGAAATATTTTTCTACCAAGATCAACATGGAACGTCACTAAATCAACTTGGAGGAATCACTTACGGTTCTAACAATTTAACTGGAAATAGTCTCTCTTCTGAATCTGATAAAATCGCTTCATTTATTGCAAGAGTTGTATACAAAAAGCTAATCCAGCAGAACTGGGACGAAGTTATCATTCACCTAGAGGAACGCGGCTGCAGCGCACTTGAAGGTTTTCCAACACTACCTAAAGAACTACAAAACAAAAATGCACCTATTCTTACCTTTCGACCATGTATTGATGAAGTGAGCTACCAATACACACTAACCGATAAAATATGGCAAAGAGTTGCCAGCAACATGAAAGAAGCTCTAAGCGTTGCTCTAGGTAAACTTAAAGGCCAAAACAGAACCGTTCATATTTCGGGCCATGCACAAATAGGTTGTTTTTGGTTACTAGGCACCCACTTTAATAGAACCACTGATGTTGACCTGTATTGCTATGGCCAGAATGACATCATGATGAGTAATGCCGCACAGGAGCGAATTGGCATTCTTTCAGGAGATGTTTCGCAGCATACAATAGAACTAATCGACGGTTCCATTTCATCAGATCAGTTTTCCATTGCCCTGTTGGTTGGTCCAAAAAATCAATATGTAGCGAATGTTAAAGAGCATAATAAAAGTCGTAATATCCCGTTGTTTCACATTAGCACTGAGATGATAAGAGACTCAGAAGATGCCATAACTCTTGTGAAAGATATTGTCATACAAGTTCAGGCACTTAAAGAAACACACAATTTCAAAGAAGTGTTTATCTACTGGACGACCGCTGCTCAAGTGGCAGTTCTGGCAGCAGCTAACCTAACGCATCACGTGATTTCTAAGGTTAGTTTTATTGAATACACACCTAATACAAATGATAACGGTGGCTATTGCCACCTCCCAATGCCAAAAGAAAAAAACTAAAAGGACTTCTCTATGTACGGTTACACCACCAAAAAACACAAAACCTTTATTAGCTTCCATCATGAAGACGAGCTTGAACGAAAAAAATTTGAAAGAGAGTTTAGCCAGCAGTTTGATGGTTATGTTTCCAAATCGGTACAAGATGGCGATATTGATCCAAAAAACAAGACAGAAACTATTCGACAAAAAATTCGGGATAATTTTATCTCAGATACAACAGTAACGGTTGTACTAATAGGGCAATGTACTTGGCGTCGTAAACATGTGGATTGGGAAATATCTCACAGTATTCGAGATACTCAAAAGAATAAAAGAAACGGATTAATCGGTATTTTATTACCAAGCTATAACGCTTATGGCTATTCTTTAAAGAGAACCGAAAACGGTCGTAGCTCCTATGATCCCTACACCATCCCGCCACGCCTTTATGATAATGTGGAATGTGGCTTTGCCAAGATCTATTCATATCCATCAAATCCTGATGAATTACGCAAATGGATTCATGAAGCATTTGAACGAAGAAAAAGTGTTCTTCCCGACAATAGCCGCGATAGTTTCGCTAATAATCGCCCTGAATCACAGACTCAATGGCAGCCTTAATAATGAGCAATATATTTACCCCCCCTTTAGCCTTACATTTCATTTGGCACCCAAGTGATCAAGAGTCGGTTCAGCCGATTCTTGATGCAGTGCAATCCTACCTTGCTCGTGATGTAGATCGCCCCTTCTCTCGTGGGTTAAATATTCCGCTGTTTTTTTATAGTTCGGCATCACCGAATGCGGTTCCTGAAGATTCGCCGATCTCAATAGCTAAGCGGGATATTGT
>Ga0066192_1000267_pt1 | contig 10629 bp, 13 predicted proteins | sample WorMetvacBELIZE1_FD_58707 | JGI IMG/M metagenome (GOLD analysis project Ga0066192, IMG submission 58707) | Marine gutless worms symbiont microbial communities from Max Planck institute for Marine Microbiology, Germany - Olavius vacuus BELIZE.1... | ecosystem: Host-associated > Annelida >... | reverse complement strand
TACTAATTAACATAATTAACACCAGAGTTAACACCGGACTTAATCCATTTTATCAAGTGATCCAATGTACAACATGTTTTCATTCGTGGTCATTACTGTGATCATCCAGCAACTGCAACAAGTCATTCAAAGAGCGAGATGAGTGATCGCTGACGGTACTTCTTCCATGGCTGCACCCTGTCCATGGAAATATCTGTCGCCTTAACAGAACTGACAGAAACCCTTGCGTTTGACTCCTTTTTTCAAGTCTGAAGGCATTTTTTAATTCCATGTTGCTCGTAAGTAGTGCCCCGTTCTTATTGTTGAGAGCACACTAAATATGATATGTGTTGTATTGTGTGCACTTGGTACTATCAAAAGTTAGGCTATCACTTTTGTTGTTCAGAGAGTTGTCCAGTTTTTGAACGTCATGCTTTTTAACATACATGTTTGCTGCAGCTTATCGCGACTTTCTTGAGAGACTATTTAATTGTGACATTTTCCTAAAAGTGTCCGAACCACAGCTTGATTCCAGTACATTTGTGACATATTGTCGTGCAGTGCTATGTTGCAGTTGTTACGGTTGCTGTGCGGTCAGGTACTGCTAGTGGAGAGGAAGCTGGCTGACGTCCATGCGGTGCTGGGTCAGGCCAGCAATGCTATTGAACAGTGGGCGGCGCCGAGTGTACATCAGAAAGAATCTCTCAAAGTCTTCTTCCTTGTACTACAAGTCTGTCACTACCTCATGTGTGGACAGGTACTTGCATTTCACAACTGCCCTGAATGTGCCACGTGGCCTGTAGAATAGGCGCGATTTATGTCCTGGCCGGATGGCGTTAGAGCTCTACAAACCAGGCTATAGTTGCATTATGTTTAATTTTGTTTGCATATATTCCAAGTGATTTGTTACTATTGTTTATGTTTTCTCTCATGCTGTAACTTGGCAGCATTTTGATGTGGTTTGCTTGTACCAGCCAAACGACTATTTGGGGAGACTGGATTTTTTGGCCACTCAAAGGATTGGCTGGGCAGATCATCTTCCAAGTGACCCATGTGTGTCAAGTATAACATTAAAACCTACTACAGCTTACTTGTATTTTATAACTACTGATGATTTCTGCTGCCAAGAAACAGTCATGGCTTAGTTGTCAAGACCATTCTGTCTCTTGAGTCACCTGGCTTCAGTTGTTGTTTAGGACATCGGTGCTGGCCAAAGTTTCTTCAGTGGTCTAGAAAAGTATAGCCTTACAATTAGTTGGGCACTTGCAAACCTTTAACGGGGAGTGCACAACATTACAAAATTTTATGTACGGTATCCAAACATGTTTCTCTCTCCGGGTGTTTGAGATTAACTGACTTCAATACTGCAAATTTTAATCTCTGTCTCTAATCCAACTTTTTAACGAACATTGCAGCTCCAGTTTATTGTGACTTTTTGCCATGTTTTGTTGACTGTTGTATTGCCAGGTTTGACGTAGGCCTGGCAGTAACTGGTAGTGATTGATTGATTGATTATTGATTATTGATTGATTGATGAATGGATGGATTGATTGATTACTTGTAGGTGAAGACAGTGAAACCTGCATTGAAGCAGTTACAGCAGAGCATACAGACAATAACATCGTTGCACCTTGATGACGGTGAGTACGTGCTTTGCCTCTCCACTTAGTGCTCTACTGCTCAGAACATCTCTTTCTGTAGCTTCATATGTTTTATATTGTTGGAGGATGGAATGTCCCGGTTTTCACCACTGTGTATATTTTGCTGTTCCTTTTAATCATGATGAAACAACATATTTAAACTTGGTTTTTATCCTACTGCTATCTGGGCAAGTGTTGTGGAATTTAAGGATGTCAGATGTGGAATAAAATACAGCTCATGGGTGAACAGTATATAAAGCATGAAGTCGCATTTCACCTCTGTGTCCTGCATTTTCCAAACTTTTAATATGTGCAGATGATACACATACAGTGCCTGGTATTGTTGGTCTGTGCTGTTTTTTCTCTCGTGTTGTGTATACATACAGTCATGGCTATGAGGCTGATGAATGTGTTGCAGAGCCGTTGCAGCAGTCAAATCCCATCGAGTTGTTTCAGTGGCTTCCCAAAGAACACATGTGCATCCTCGTTTATTTGGTAAGACTCGACATTTCATGGTTCGTACCAGTCATCTGACTGTCTGTAGTCCCGTCAGTCTCAATTGTGCTCTTATGTCACTGCTGTAGATGTTAGCTGGCAGATGTTCTCGAGTGCTGCTCAGATGCATTCTAATTCATTTATTAGCCAAGCTGTACTGGTGCTGGTTGACCAGATAGCACCATTGATTGCTTGCTATATGCTGCACGCCGAGTATTTTCTCGTGACTGTTGTGAGCTTGGTTGTTAGTGCAAATGATTGTGTGGAAAGTCTCATCTTCACCATGTCACGACCCGGTATAAGTTAAATAGGAGTATGGTCACTGCCGTCTTTGGTAACTTTGATCTATGGCCATTTTCTCCAGTTAAGAGTGGACGTGCAGCCAGTTTATCTGTGTGTGATTGTGAACACTAGCACTAACTCTAATGCTGTGTTGGAGATAACTGACAATGACACAAGTAACTGAGGACTGAAGTGGTCTGAGCCCATCAAGTACAATCTTAAACTCCTCTCGCTCACTCATTGACAGTTGTTGTCGTTTGTAGTCAGATATTGTAAAAGGTAAAGGTAAAGGGAGCGTCTAAATACAGCTTGCAGACAGGCCTGCCATCACTGCTACGGGAACTCACATAGCATATAGGATCACACAGTGTTACCTGCCACCCGTTGTGCTGCTGTACCTTCTTCACATGCATTGCACATTGCTGGCGTGTATAACTTTGAACCTGAAGTGGGAAACAACTAACACTGAACTGATTTTCAAATCAGTCGTAATTCGCCGCAGCTTTTTGTGTTGGAGTTTGGCTCGGACGCTGTCGGTCGTTGCAAAGGATTGTTGTTTGTAGATGTAACTGAGAGTAGTGTCCACGAAGCAGCTGTGATGCTGACGAGTGCAGTTTACAGTGGCTTGATAGTTGATAGTCGTCTTGCTGGGTTGATTGATGGTCAAATGCTGAAATGTACTCAGGTGACTGTGGTGCACTCTATGCAAGCCGGCTACATGGAGAAAGCACAGAAGTATACTGACAAGGCATTCATGCAGATTGAAAAACTACGCAGTATGTACTGCTCTCTTCTGTTGATAAGGCGCTCTTCTGTAGCCAGCTGGAACTAGTGTCAATTTTGACTTTGCGTTCATTGAAAATTACCTGCTGCTGGCAGCTCTGTATTTACTGACAGTATTGGACTGTCGACTGTTAGTGTCATTGAATTAGAAGTACTGTAGAACCAGTATTTTTCACATGCGCGTCATTTCACAACTTTGGCAATCTCGGCACCTTTGCAAAAATAACAGGTCGCAGTTATTTTTACTGTACTTCGGTTTCTAATACAACCCAACACTAAGCTAACTGGGAATGGCTGTATTGTTCAGAAAACATGAACAAGACATGTAACTAGGAAATCATGAGAAACATGTCTTATTGTCGGTATGGTGATCGTGCATTTGCAGTCGCCGGATCAACGTCATGTAACAGACTACCAGCAACAATCCGATCATCTGACACTTTTCAGAATTTCCAGAACAAGTTGAGGGCACCAAATAATTTGACAGACCTAAGCACAAAAATTAAGGGCAGCCGTAATTGTCGGTTTTTACAGTAACCATGTGAAGTCCAGTTAGTAGTTCATGGGAAGTATGTGAGATTTTGATGCTGGTGCCGAACCTACTCCAGATTGTGCTTAACAGTCGGGCCTCTTTATTATTTTATACTGACACACACTAGTGAAGCAGCAGTTTGTTCGTTTCACAAATGCTTTTGTAGCTGTAGCCTGTAGGAAGTTGAGTGTGTTGTCTTTGAACTCGGGGAGTAATTGCAAACCACCTTCAAGTTTTGCTAATGGCGATCTGTCGACTGTTTGGTTTGCTTGATCTGCAGTTGATCAGATTCATGTGGGCTTCGATGATGAGACTCCGTCTGCATAGGTTTGCAAGACGTGGACCTTGTCGTGTATGAAAGTAATATAGCGGAGACTGCGAGTGACACACGAGGTGAAAACTTGGTTGTGAGATAGTTGGGTCAATTACGGTAGTGCGGTTGACAGCTGACAGCCAAATACCATAGTGCCGCTGTGTTGGCATGTCATTTTTTTACCTTTTTTTGGGCAGTGCAGCGTAGTGAATTGTGGCATTTGCTAGCGGCATGTCTGTCCGCCCGTCTCTGCATACACTTGTCTGTCCCCAGTGATCCATGCGGTAAACAGTTCAAGATATTGAAATTTGCTTTGCACGGTTGTACCTTACCACAGAACGATGCCTCCAGTTTCTTGAAGCCAAATTTTGCAATCCTGCATTGAGGTGTTCACTCCGAATGAGTCTGCCAAAGAGAGGCACCCCCTGTTGCCAGCGAAAATTGAACCAATAATCCACCATATCATGGCAACGGTGCGAGACACGATGTAAGTTCATATTATGCACACATAGAAAGTGACATGTGGGCTTTTGATTAATACTGGAATTGGTGACCTTGAATGGCGCTATGGTCATTATATTTTACCGAATTTGGTAGCTTGGGTGGGGAGGGGCAATTATGTCAAAGTGGTTGAAGATAGACCCATACTATCTGCAACAAAAATGTAGCCCAAAGAATCTGTTTTTCAACAGTATATGATTTGTGGGGACATTCTCGGAGATTACGGAGAAAGTGCGTCAAAAAGAGAGATACCCCACTCGAAGGCAAAAAATTCAACTAACTTGTGCAGCATTGCGTGACCACGTCAGCAACAGCTGAGCTCTTGGAGATGTTGTGATGTGAGCCGTGAAGAATTGGTAGTGATGTAATGAATGTCGATGTCTGACAGTTTGTTGTGTATGTGTGTGTGTATGTGTGCAGTGCTGGACAGTCACCCACTGCTGGCTGCATTTCAAGTGATGCTGTTTGAGCATATCATCATGTGTCGACTCATCACAGGCAACAAGACTGCTGCCATACAAGAGGCAAACATTAGTCTTCTCTCTTGTTATATCAATGCGTTTGTTTACCGAGCAGTTCTGTCTCACTCAGGTGACTTAAATAAGATTTCTGCTGTCTGAACTGTTGACGATGTCGGGAACCCTGTCCAACCCATGGCTACGGAAGTGTCCCATTTTATATTTTGTTTTGTTTCATGTTTCATCGGCATGTTTGTGCTCTCTTATGGAGGAAAGCATGCTGTTAAAGGTGTATTTTTAGCTTATTTCTCCATAGCATCTGTGTTTTCAACCATGTCACCATACCTGCTGTGGCATGGCATCGAATTAAACCCATGTCTGTGCTGTGTGCATTGGTAGTTTGCTACAAGAGTACATCGTAAATGTCAATAACACATTGCATAGGATGGGCGTTGCAACTAATACTCACTGAGTAGGGGATTTGTACACATTATCTAAAACAAAGAAGTCTGTATATTTTTACATCCATTCCACACAAATCATTGGTTAAAAAAAATAAGATGAATTATGAAGTGGGGGTGTTAAATCTAGAGGCCAGTCGAGGATAACGTGGAATGAGATAGTTTTATTAAAGATTTAAGAAGTCTGCATTTTGGCAAGGAAGATGGACTTGTTTGCAGTAAATTTTAAAGTTATGAATGACTGATGGTTGTGACATTGAGTGATATCTTTCTTTGATGAACCTGGTATAAGCTTGTTGTACATTGAATTAATTGTTGTAAAGTGATTTTCTGTGAGTATTAATGTTACTGCTTATCATAATGTCAGAACTTGTCTCTTTTTCCAGACCATTTACTTCCTGACTGTTTCCAGTCTCTACGCTGTGTCTCTAAAAAATGTGCCACCTTATAGTGACAATAACTTTGTCAAATCTTAACTGATTTTTAAAACTGTTTCATTGATGGAAAATCTTAAATTTCCAACCAAACAGTGAACATTATGCAGAGGTATGTTATCGTCGCTAGACTGTGGCGCGTTTTTTGAGACACAGCATAGTTCTGTACACTGTGTACAGTAGTGGTTAGGCCACTCTAAATAACTCTAATGTAATGTACTACTGCTGCTGTGGAAGATGCTGATGTGATGACAACAATGTTGTTGGTTGTAGATACTGCAGGTCTGTCAGATCTGTCAGCAGCAACCTCGACTCATGAAAGCACATCGACTGCAGATTCACGCACTGCTTGTAAGTCACCGATGACACCTCATAGCATTGGTCGTGTTTTGCTGCATACCCCGGTGCAGTAGGTCACCTCAAGGTGCCATCTCGTTGAAGAGAAAATCAGCAATAAATCACCAATATAGTCATTATTGTGTGATAAGAAAGGTTGCTACTGTGTGAAGTATAACATGTCACAACTACTTTAGATTCACATTCACAAGCCAGCTGCGTACTTACAAAAGATAGCGACATTGACAAAAGGTTGACCCGATAGTAGTCTGTTAGATATTTCATTTATGGCAGAATATTTGAGCAGTAAGTTACCAAGTGGCTATACGAGTAGTTATTATAATGTCTCTGTATTCAGCTTTCAGTCGTTGGCGTGTATTATTTAAAAACTTTGCTCTGTATTCCTAGAAAGAGGAGGAGTGGAAAACAGCATATTTTGGAGGTTGAAGGAGGCTGGTGCAGAGCAGGAATTAGCTGAAGTGGGTACAGGTACTTCAGGAGCAGGCATTAAGTACTAAGGCTGAGGGTGGTGGATGGTTGGTGGAACGTGGTGAAAGAGGTGCGGCTGAATGCAGCAGTGATTGTGTAGGTGTAGGTGGACAAAAGGGCCATCAAGACAATCATGAGATGTGGCGGTGGAATGAATTGAAGAGGCAGCATTAGCCATCGAAGAGAAGAGATGTTACGTTATATGACATGAAACCAAAGCATGTGTTTGAACTGTGTGAGCCATGAGTGTTTTCAGTCTTGATTCACGGTGATCACTTGTCTGAAAAATGTGGAAGTATCGACTGCTGTCAGAGAAGTGTCTTGAAATTCACCAGAAATAAGGGACATGTCAAGGAGTTGTCAGGAAAGGATGTTGTTAGGGAAACTGTTTATTGCTACTTCATGTTTGACAGCTACATGAGTGCTTAGTGGCATCAGGTGTGCATGTTTATTATGTTGTTAAATACGATGTGGATCACTGCAACTTGGCTAAGAGTGCTGCAGAGAGTCAGGGAAATGTCGGGAATTTCAGAATACCTGGATGAACTGGACTCGCTCTTGGTGTGATTAAACACAGTTTACCTGAGAGCGATGCAGACGACTGTGTTGAGTGTATAGTCTCGTTCTTGTCGTCAGTATCTGTTTGTGTTAGTTGTGTTACATTGACATCAGTGATGTTGTTGTGAAGGGTTTGTATGCAATGTCAATCAATTGCATGGAGGCAGCTGAAGCACAGTTCAAAACAGCCCTCATGGTAATTATGGGCAGTTTCTGTTGGATATTCTAGAGACTTGTACTCGAGTTATCACTGCTACCGTCTGTACGTTGAGCCAATAAGAGACCTTGCCAACATTGTTGCGTTAGTGCTGTATGTGTTGTATTACGATAGAGTGGATTATTGTTCGGCTGTTTTTGATTCATTTTTGGTAGAAATTTATTATACTAGTACAGAACTGTCACCCTCTAGCAGACGGTTTTTGTTCATTCGTCAGTAATTAACTGACAAAGGCATTCTTCTTTTGGGCTGTCCATGTGTCCTCGATTATATACCAGTACTAAAAGTTTGTGAACATGATATCTTGCAGACCACTTGTGGAAATTTCACCAAGTTTAAAACTTTGGTGCTATTTGGGACAAAGGATGAACTGATTAAATTTTGAGGTTAAAAGGTCAGAGGTCAAGGCCAAGTGCACTTTTTCTGGTGGAGGCATACTGCTTGATGGGTCGCATTTTCTCGCATAATTTAGGCAGCTCTCCTATTGGCATTAACAGGAGTTTGCCATCTTTTTAAAATTTATTGTCAGAAATATCTAAGACGTCGGCCACGTCACGCAAATTTTTGGTGTGTGCCACTGCCCCTTGGCTTAACTGTCTGTTATTTCCTCAAGTAGCACTGTGTGTATGTTTGTCCAGTCGTCTGACCATGAACTGTGGACATTTGTGAGCCTCAACTTGGCACTTGTCTATCTACGTACAAATCGCCAGGAAGAGTTCATGGCGGTCCTCAACACAGTTGAGCCAGAAAGACTCAGCAACACCTCGTATGTTGTTCTTGTTGTTTCTGCCAGTGTTTTCCCGCTCAGCTGCTTAAGTTTAGTTTTAGTTTAATCATAGCTTCCATCAGTTTTAGCTGGAATTTTACTCTCGTCTGAATGAATGATAGATAGGTCTGCAGTCACCATTTATTGATTACGAATTCATGCTGCGACCAAAAACAGCATTTAGAAAAGTGATCTCACTAATTACACCGGCCGCTGTGTTAAAATTTATGATGGAAATATTAGTCTCGTTGACAAAAATTTTGAATTTTAGTCCAGTGTTTGCTGTAGCTTTCCTTTTGTCAACAAGAATCAGTAAATTTAAGTTATTATCATCATCACTTCGACAAAAATTTAATTTAACGTAGTTGATGACGATTTTAATTTTCATCGTTATAGACTGAAAACACTGGTTTCTACTCGATGGACTCTGTCACGGGTAGAATAAATTCTGTGGTCTCCAGACAGTCTACTAGACAGTTGTTAATGCACTGTGGCTCAGCTGTGGTGTGAAGTGTGATGAAATGCAGTCTCAGAAATCTCGGTGATGGATTATGTAGTTTGCTTCCATTCTTCCGGGGTCGGTAAATGACTACCAGCTTTGGCTGGGAGGGAAAAGGCAGGTATAGTTTATTCCACTAGCAGATGAACGTGGGATGTGCAGGTAAAACTGTGAGATCCCTTGAGAACGAGTTCCATACCTGAGCGTCTTAGAGGTGTGTTTATGACGAGGCGCTATACAAATCCACGTTTACCTTTACCTTGTGCACTGACCTCTGTCACCAAGCAGTGATGTCCGGTGGCTGGAAAGGTAACCACAGGCCTGGTGGTAAGTAATGGCAGCTTACCACTGCCACTACCACCGCAGCATACCACCATTATGACTAATATCACTTACACTGTGTAGAGACTGTCATCAGCTCCAGTCGTCTGTGCCTTTATAAGAAGTAATGAGCTGCCTTCACCATTACTTTAACTTTTGCTGTGTTGCACTGTATGTTACATCTCTGGTTTGTGTTTCAGCTCGTACAGCCTGTGTGCGTCTGGTTACTATGTCAAAGGTTTACAGGCGTTCTTCCAGTCGAGACACCACGATGCCAAGTCAGTATCATTCATTCTGTTATTTACTATTTGAATTCTTTCTAAGTAACTTTGATTCTGTGTGGAACAAGCACATCTCTGTTAGAGCCATCAGTTAGAAGTCTGACCAACTAGCCTAATCAGTGCGGTCGGCCTGCAAGGATGCCATGTTTGTACCTGATGTTGTGTGACGTCAGGTTTGATTTTACTAGTAATTCAATAGAATACTAGTAAACTGCCACGTGACCGTTCCACGATTATCTACCTTTGCTAGTAATGATGAGATGGCTAGATTTACCGCCCAGTCTTGGCTACGTCACCACTGACCACACTGTCTTCCCCGGTGGCGTCGTCTCTTCAGCTCCGAACTGAATAAAAGTCAAATTTCACACTTTATGGCACGGTGCTTCTGAAGTGGAGTGAAGCTTATTGATTGTGTGTGTGTGTGTGCACAGACGGTACCTGCGTGAGACGCTGAAGATGGCTAACGCTGAGGACTTGAACCGTCTGACGGCGTGCTCTCTCGTACTGCTTGGTCATATCTTCCTCTCACTTGGCAATAGTCAGGTACACTATACTCACTCACTTCTGCCTCTCAAGTTATGACTTTATGGTGCAAGAGAAATGTGTATATTATTATTAATGGTATTATTACAGTTATTGTTATTGTTAATAATGCCTATTTTATTTTGCCTATCATATTTGTTAATTTTGTTTACATTAAACGAGACTTATTCCGTTACGTGCAGCAGAATTTTGCCAGTTTCTGTCCTTTGCGTTTTGCAAGGTAGTGGAGTAACACCTTTAAAATGTGGCCAGATATACGACATGGATTTTGTTGCAAATTTCTTGGAGAATACGACAGTGAAAAAATTTTGAAAATCGGTCAACATTTGTAAAACTTGTGTACGAATGTACAGTGGGACAGTTTTTATTGAGACACGGTGTAGTTACTCTGCTGTGTTTATGGAAGAGCATCACTGTAATTATCACGTTGTTGATGATGATGATGATAATGGTGATGATGAATGTACGTCATCGTCATCATCATTCCATGTCTGGGAAGTCGTGAGCTATGTAGTGATAATGTGACGTTTGTTGTTCTGTTGTTATCACAAACGTTATCACTGCACTGTTTTTGTTGTTGCACGTTGATGTCTTCTGAGAGCTTCTATAGAGCAGTATCTTGTCATCACTTGTAATTGCTTTTCTTACTTTGTTTCATATTATTATTATTATTATTATTATAAATTATGAATAGCTAAACAATTGCGAGTACGATATTCAGTCCGCGCCGTCTGTGATCGG
>Ga0066192_1000266_pt1 | contig 10638 bp, 10 predicted proteins | sample WorMetvacBELIZE1_FD_58707 | JGI IMG/M metagenome (GOLD analysis project Ga0066192, IMG submission 58707) | Marine gutless worms symbiont microbial communities from Max Planck institute for Marine Microbiology, Germany - Olavius vacuus BELIZE.1... | ecosystem: Host-associated > Annelida >... | reverse complement strand
TACGACCCATCACCATGAGTTCATGTGGCAGATCCTAACAGCATCATAACACAACTTGATCATGTACAGACATCAACACAACGTACAACTAATATAAGACTTCCACTTACATTCTTGAGTTTTATCTCCAGCTACAAATGCGCTTTAATCAGCATTAATCATACCGATGCCACTGTATTGCTGGTCGAGTCTTGGGACGAGCCACAAAACCGCACAAATCGAGTATAAAAAAGAAGCAGGAAACACTGAGTTAATAACCAACTCAGCAAAGACAAAGACTGTGACAGTGTGATGATGGCGTTGGAATATGGATTAGAGGGAAAGACTTGATCAACAGACTGTTACTGCTACTTGGCCACTGTTGTCCTAAAGCATGTAAGACCAAGAAAGTCTTGGAGTGACACACAGAACAATACTGTCTTAGCTGAGTAGTTTTACCATAATTGAATGAACATCACTATAGTTCCTTGAAATCAAGAATTCACTTAGATGAAACCAACATTTTCAACAATACCAGCAATACACTCATTATAAGGTTAACCAGATCACGAATGTTCAAAAGTCATTCTAGCTCAGCTGGTATTGCTGAAGTGCTATAGGTAATGACAGGCAAGTAGGCCTATGTTTTAATTCAGCTGACAGTTCAGTGTTTAATTTGGTTTACTTGTTAATACTGAACTGATCTTGCACTTGTGTTGTTGATTAGCTACTACCCATTAGAGTAAGTGAAAACTCATAGTTTTAGTGCTTTTGACATCAGTGTAAACTGACAGTAGTTCTGTCTGACTGTTGAAAATGTTGATATAACAGAGACTGACATGTTTCAGGTACTTCATTGAACCAGATATCTTGTGCACAGATGCAGAGAATGTTGTCACATCTGGTGATGTTATACTGCCACGCCACACAGCATCACTACCTGCTGCCACTCTGCAACAAGTATCAGCACGTAGTACAATAAACACACAATAGTGCCATTCAAAAAGAATAACTTAAAGCAAGCTGCTTTAATTTATGATGAAAAATAACGAAAATGCAGCCAGCAAAACCACTTATTCATTCACATGTTTGTTAAAAAACGAAATGTACGAAATAGTAAAGTGACAATGCATAGAACCAGACGAAGAGATTAAGACAAAAAGACTATTAATGTCAGTCTTGCTGTTCGTGCATTGGTCCAAGAAAGAATATAAACTGTGTCCTATTTCTTCATTAAACGCCATCGCCATTTCCTGGTTGAGAAAAGTCAGGTATCTGGGAATTTATATTGTTCAATCTCAAATGCTTTCTGCAGCAGAGTGAAAAGTTATAGCAAACATACAAAGGCGTCAAACTTTTACTGAACATGGCATACATCATTTCAGCCACTTACTGTTATTAATTGCTGAAATGTTATATTTAAGCACCTTTGTATCCGATACCATCAGTCTCCTGGTTATGTAGTTTTTTTTTCTTTTTTTTGACACTACAGTTTTAAGAATAAAGATATCTGTTATGTAAATTACCATTACATGTGCTATGTCAAAACATATCTTATTCACTTTCCTGTAAGTCCTTAGCAGATGTACATGATCTGGTAAAGACATCTGCCAGATGTGCCCTGTTTTGCAACCAGTTCAGAAGTAAATTAGAAGGTCAAATTCTGCATTACCCACTAAAGGTATCCCACTGCACTGGCTGTGAGTAACAACAACATAACTAAACAGTAACATACCCTGCAGCTGTCAGATTCTTCTCAAAGGAGACTGGAGACACAACCTGTTGTTTTGCCACGTCACTCAGCAGACTAGTGGCACTATCTTGATGTGGCTGCTCATGCACCACTGCTAAGCTTTCTTCAAGTTTTTTCTGATCTGCATTCTCAGATTCAACTGAACTTGCTTTTTGCAGCATATGACCTGTAAGCATTTGCAATTCAACTGCATCAGTTTTCACTTTTGGCTCACTCACTGTCGGTTTCTCCAATGAATGCTCTGGCTTCTGTTGTGTTGCCATATTGACACTGCTCACCTTCTGAGAAATGCACTTCTCGTCAGGCAGCATATCAGCAGTGGATGTGCTGTTTCTCTGTAGTTCTGTTGAATACATTTTCAGCCTTTGTGCTAAGCAGATCTTTTTTCTAGGAGAGTGGCCACTCCTGGCGACATCTTGTGAAGAATCACTGTGCTTTGATGGTGCATTTGCAGACATGTTACTCTGACTGAAGGTCAAGCTTGGTGGGTTTATGTCCTCAGCAGAACCAGTACAGATGCGACAATTGACATCAAACACATGTGCACCATGCTGCTTGGTTGAGTCAACACTGACAAGTGATATACTCTCAGCACAACTGACAGCTCCACTCTGTCACACACAGTACAGCTACCTAGGTAAAAACTAATATAAGTCACTAGCAAAACTCATCATTACCACACATAATACTCCAACTGAACTACGTCAGTTACCAGACTCCCAACAACAGAAGGATCAGAATGCTCACTGCAGTGACAGTGCATAACTTGTGACAGATCTATCACAGTAGCTCTCACAAACAGTATGCAACTGCGTTTAAAGTGAAATCTCATCTACACACCTCACAGAGTGCTGCAAGTAATGATAATGCAAGATTATCAGAAATACATCTATATTACAAAGAATATCCTCTGTAAAAATGATGGGAGGTGTGAGCAAAATGTCTGAGTCAAAATGAAGCTGTCATTGGCGCTCCAGGTCCAGATTTCTAGCATACTGCCTCGTTTCAAAGCCAGAGCATGCCAAAAGCAATTAGAGTCAAAACCGGAGCCAAAATTTCGCAAATTTTGATCCTTCGTAATTTTAGGAGAGGGGTAAGTGAAATGTCTGAGTGAATTTTTCTAGTTCAATCTAGGACCAAACCTCTGATATACTTGTGTCGATTGCCACTGAATGGGCTGGGCCACGGTGTGTCTAATGGTTAAAAAATGAATGAACAGATAAATAAATAAAGGACACAACCAAAACAGAAGACCTCGTGCTTATAGTCGGGCACTTTAGCACACAGTTGTTTATACACAAGTTATGCAACTTGATGCATATCATCAGCATGCACAGCAATTGAGCAGCCATCACAGTACCTGGATATGCCGGCCGATATCCGGCCACATCCCATTCCGGTCGGATTTCAAAAATTTGAATCTGGAACATTCCTACTTTTCCTTGTGCAGTGTCAGCTTAGCAGCTCCTTTCCTCATCACGACGTCTTGTGTCATAATATCATGCTTAAAATTTGGCCACGATGTGTGTGAGTGTGTGTGTGTGAACCTATACTGAGAGTAAACCAGTTTTTCAGAGCAATAGATAATGTCTGCACCTGTTCTTGTTCATTGGTGCAACGCTGCTTTGACTGGTCGGAAGTACATTCACCGGTTAGCAGTTGACATTTGATTCTCACAAGCTCTGAGGGCATCAGTTGTAAATATACGACACGTCGTAATAATGTCTAACACAACAGACAGCAGCACAGCAACACTGCAGAAGCAGCAAACACGTTTAAATGCCTTCAATGATTTAACATTGTTGGATTTAGTCCTGCAAGGACCTCTGGAAAATGGTTACTAAACAGCTGTGTGTGCAGCAATGAGTAATTAGTGTACAAATTCAGAGAATAATTTAACATATTTGTAAGTTTGTGATGTTAAATCAAGCAAAACTTTTAAAATATTTTGTAGACTGTATCCTCATACCACTGTACACTATGTACCTGCCGTAACAGCTAATCAGTAAGACAAACTTAAACACCACAATTCAACTGTAACAAAGTAAGACAAACAGTAAGCAAGCAAATGTTTTCTGCTGATGCATGAACAATAATTTTTAAGAAATGAAATCAAAATTTTTAACCGATTTCGGCTAGTCACAAATTAAAGGTTAAAATTGCTTGTGCTAATAAACAGACGTCATGAATTACTTGGCTTCAGCTTCAACTGCAAAAATATGAAGATCTCCACAAATACTAAAAGAAAAACTAGGTTCTACAGTTTCTTTCATGAAGAAACTGTAGGTCTGCATTTTGTACAGTCTGTTGAGTTTGCTGTCTGCGGATCAGAAATTCAAAGTCCAAACAAGTGGCCAGCCATCTGTGGATCACCAATGTGGAAGTCCGTACGTGCGCTACTGTAACAATGCAAGCCGTTTTTGTATCATCCTCCCGTAACCCGCATCAGCACAGTGGACTTGGTGTCGCTGCAGCTACAGCGAGACAGTGCCATGTCTGTCACAGGTAGGGGTGGTGTGCTGAAATCTCAAAAAGCTGCATTTTTTGACCATTGGTTAGATTTCTGAGAAATGTTGGAAAGCGAACAGAGACCATTCTACACATAGGGTTAAAGTTTCAAGTCAATCATGTTGTTCCAGAAAGAATGAGAGACGGCGTGCGAGAACAATTATTTGTGGACAAAAGAATAGCAAAATTTGCACACTCTTTCCAGACAAAAGTAGATAATATTACAAATAAGAGTGCCAAAAGAGCCAAGTTGCTGGAAGACAGAGTTAGCAGTTGGCCATGCAACAACATCTATGACCATCTAGTTTCACTATTAATACACAAAGCTAACTGTTCATAGATTTGCTATGGTACACACAATAATTCTACAAGATATCAGTTGTTTCTTAAACTGTATGAACAGAAGCTGGTATCAGCATGACTGACTACAAATGTGAGACACCCATCAAAATAATCAAAAACCCAATGTAAACAAATGTCAGTACCATGCTCTTTGTATCTTTGAAGCCTGCCACCAGGGCATGGTATTTACGCTTGTAAAGAGAATTCACTCCACTATAGTAACTGTGCAGTTCAGTTTCAATGTTAGATGCCAAGCACTTCAAGCTTCTGTCGCTCACGGCAAGTGCATCATTCAACTCGTGTTTCCTAGCAGCGAGTCACAAACCACACTAACACTATTACCACAGTCACAAACATCACACAACTGCAATAGTCTAGGCTACACTAGGTTAACTGGTTCTGCCTTAATATGTGCTCTCCATCTGTTCCACACCTGTGCATCTACTTGGGACAGCTGGAGGAGTAGCACAGCTGTGTGTCATTTGTGTCTGAACAACTATAACAGAACAACGAGAACCAAAATTTGCTTTAAACATGTACTTCCACTGCTACTCAAATGCATCCCTCTCCAATTGCCCATGAATCTGACATTGCTAGGAAGAATGTGGCCAACTGTAAACAAAGCCTGTGTCGTGTAATCTCTAATTTATAAATTATCACTAAAAATACAGTTCTGCTAGCAATCTGATGTCATTAAATAAAGACAACACACTACTATGATGACAATTGTATAACAGTTTCCCATCCTCAGCTACTATTCAGTATGCTAATATTATCACTACTATCTTGTCTGCATCTGCCAGCAACAAAATGAAAACAAAACCGACAGAAGACAAAATGTGCAATGATACCTGGATGACAATGCACGATAAAGACCACGACAGACATGCTGACGAGCGGAATCTTTGCTGTGCTCATTCTTCTTAGCATTATGCTGCTTGTGCACATCTGCTCTCTTACCATCTCTGTCTGCTACCACTTCTGTACCACCGGTCTCCGTCATCATGTGGACAACTCTATCATCAGTCCGTTGCTGTTTCTCCAGTAACTGCAGTTTACTGCTGTCATCTCTCAGTTCCTTCCTACTGGCATACTGCAATCCTCCACTATTTCCACTTTGACACTCCTCCAGATTATTTCTACATACCTTGGTTTCAACATAGGTTTTATCCAATTTTCTACCAGTATCACATAGTTTAAGTTTCTTCATACCATCAGGACAGTCAGGTACAGAATGCTCTTGTATCACATCACCATGGTGATCCAATTTCTTTTTTTCATCTTGCTCAATCAGCTGCGAGTCAACATGAACTAGCCCATGCTTTTTCAAAGTCCCTTTTACTAATGGTTTACTACTCTCACTTTTTGTACAATGCAAATGCTTTGTTCTGTCACAATGTTTATGCTTCCTTTCCTCATTTACTTCACCCGATCGCCTTGATTTTTCAGAAATCTTCTTTTCTTTCAAAAAGCTACTAATAGTGTCTTTCTTACTACTTAGTGATGTCTTACTGTTCTGCTCAATGTTTGCAGTAAATTTCAACACGTTTTTCTTCACGCTTTGCAGTGGAAGTTTAACAGACTCACTTTTCTTACCTGCTAATTCAACACAAACACTTTGCTGACACAGAATACCAACAACAATTTCATCAGAATTCATGTTTCAATTCATCGACACACAAAAACAAGTAAGTATGTTACTTAACATACATTATAGACAGAAAACAAACTAGCAGCCACAAGACATTTGCCACGAGAGAGTTCATGCAGGCAAAGATGTCATATACCTTAGACAAGCATAAAGCATCAGTTACAAGGTGCTCAGACAGTCAGTAATTACTGAAAGAACTGTACTCTGCAAAGGCAACAGGTACTTCTAGCCTAGCCAATGAGACAATTACCATACTAAAAAAACTAAAAACTAAAACTAAATGGTCTTTGTCAATAGGTATGCATCTGGGAAAAGGCATTTTTGAAAAATGTGAAAATGTTGTCCATGACCCTGACCTAACCCATGGCGTTGAAAATGTCATTTGTGCCACATGGACCTTGTAATTTTGATAAGTTTCAATAAAATTTGTCTATGCATTCCAGAGATAGGTGACAAAATGCCTCCCTCCTCCTCTTATTTCACCATTGTTGGTCTCACTGTGATCTTTTGGCCTCAAAATCTAATAAGTTCATCTTTGTGCCCAACTGCGATCGGTTCAGTTTCACATGTGCACTAAATGCCAGTGTGCAGCTTCCATAACGCAGGCCTATAGTTTGGTGCTATACAGCGGCCTAGTCGGTGAGCGAGTAGTGTGCGTGCATGGTGAATACTGCAAAGCATGTGAGGTGGTTAAATGATCTCAGTCAGCCGGTGTTTTGCACGTGATGCGAAATGCGTACGTAAACAATCAGCCCTTGAGTCAATTAGACGTTCACAGCACAGAAAATACACATATTAGTCTGCTGCAGACACTGTAGCCCAGTGACTGGCAGTTAAAGCACTGTATAATAACTGTATCACTGATGGTAAGACAGCACGGTTTCGATTACACGGTTACGCCACCTCCGTATCCAGCCTCCTTGCTTTATTTTTGCGATAACTAAGCTCATGCTGATTGCGCAATTCACAGAGTAACAACTGTCAGCTGTTAAGTATAGCTGCTAGAGATGATGCAGACCACCAAGGAAACTGCCACGTCGCTGCTACTGCCACCACCACTGATGACAGCAGGACCACAGCGGCAGAGCTTTGTTGGTGGTCTGAGGTAGGCAGACAATGCCGGTGAGAAGCGATGACACAGGCAACGCTGTACTGCCGATCGTAATTACACAGATGAGTGCGACCAGTTGTCCCGCCACCCCACTACGGTTAAGGCTTATTTGAAGCGTAAGAAGAAGCTGTGAGGTGTGATATAAAAAGTATATTTTGGCCACCGCCGCTAATGCGTGCCTGGCAGGTGTGTGACCCATGAGAGAGAGCGGGGAGAGAGAGTCACATGATCGGTGGCGATGAGACCGGTTTGTTTGAATCTCTCCCAGGATCATTGTACTCATTATTGGCGGCCACACACAGCACTATACGGACACCGGTGATGGGCAAATCCTAAATCATATGCAGGTGAAGGTTTATGGCGGCAGAAGGTAAAAGATAATGGACGTAATGTATGCTAGGAAAATAACAATGCACAAACCCCGTGCCGTTTTAGGCCTAAAACATCGCGATGATGACGACGCTTAGAGGTAACAAAACACCGCGGCTTCGGTTTACCGTAACAACACTAATGAACATCTATATAAATGGCTGCTTTTCACAGAAAATGCCACAGCAACCATTCACCGGAACTGCAGTACACAAACTATGAAATATGACAGGGTCTGGTTAATCTGTTGCCATGTCATTGCAGTATGATTCACCCTTAGCCATTACACAGCTAGTTATCAAAAAAATACAAAAGAGGAAATTGATTGGTTGATTGGGGCAGTGGTGTTTGCTAGCTGTTGTGACTGCAATTGTTCATTAGTGCGTTGCGCTGCAGCACCATTGGTTCTTGCCGATCAAGTGCTAATTCTGAAGATTGTAAAGCACGGCTGGTCCAGTTTCCGTGTAAATAGCGCTATAAAGGAATGCCTACCTTTACCCCTTTACCTTTTTACTATTTAAGCAGGTCATCTATGCTCCTGATGCATGTTTTAGATTTACGACATGTTACTCTATTTTGAAACCGAGTGTTCAAAGACGACTGGATCAACAAGCTCAGCTAAGCAGAGAAAAGAATGCATCTAACATCGCTGTATAGTACGTCGCAAACATATTAATAGCCAATACAAACACCTGACTGCTACGTACTCTGGCCGACTGATGGTACAGACTGAACGACCTCAAACGTAGGATGTCGTTTAATCCAGGAGTAAAGTGACGACAATGTTGGTGCATGACATCCCGTCACCAACTTGCCAGTAGCATGCTCCAGCATCACCAGGCGTGCATCATTTTTATCAGCCGTTATGGCTGAAGTCTACCAATAAAAAGTACCAAACAGCCATAAGCAAACAAGAAACAACAAAAATCATTTAAGATCTGGTCATCTATACCAGCACTAGTGAAGTGTTAAAACCTGATTAATATTCTACCAAGTATGTCGGCACATCATCACAAAGCACTTGATGTGAAATAACAGTAAACATGTCGCCATAAGCTAATATGCTAGTACAAATGGACAAGTCTGACACAACTATTAATGGAGTTTGCTGCAAATGGCTTACAATTTTCTCCAAACAAACCAAAGTTCATTTGTAAGAACTGTTCATGTGAGAGTGTATATGAGTGTGCAATATTGTCGTACACAATACAGTGCAGAACAGTTCTGATAACCTTCCCTCGGATCCTTTACACAATCATCACAGATCAGATGTTGTCTATCGGAGTGGAGACGGATACAATTCAAACTACTATTCATTAACACTATTCTGTCAAACTATTCCACTATTCTTTTGCATGATTCAGTTTTCCTGCTCAGTGTTTCTTACAACCATGTGAAAATCTCTCTTTACATGAAGCTTTTCTGATTATATATGTAACAGCGTGTGTCCAGTTTTTGCCAGGTGTCATTCCTAATGCAACACTCTGAATTTATCTAACTTTGGGCTGGATTAAAAATATGCCGGATTACACAATGCTAAGCCAGGCTCATACATGTAACAAAACAGTGACCAAATTCATTTTACATCTGTTAAAATAATGCATTAACACAGCTTCTGATATTTTTCACCAAATTCAACATAAAAGCAATGCAAAATATTCTTAAAATACGTTAAAAAACATGTTTTATGTCTCAGAACCTAAGAAAAAATGTGGAACACTGACACTGGAATATGAGCCATTTTGGCAAATTCTGACGAGTTTACAACCCTAGTCAAACTCAGAACAAAACGAAGCAGCTCCTTTCCAGCACATAATTTTCATTACATTCCCAAAACTGTGAGAAAGAACAAGCAGCTGGCTTTAGAGGAAGTGTCCAGGGGGAATTTTCTGAGGGGGAATGTACGGGGAAGTTTTCTGGGGAGGGGTACATTTCATGGCGGAATGTCGGGGGAGGACACAATCAGAGGGAGAAATTTCTGGAAGATTTTACATGGGGACTGTCCCAGGAAAGTGTCCACATATTCATGCAGGATTACAAGTCTCTGAGTGCAGCGGCTATAATTTGGCCTCACAGTCACACACACATAAATAGCTTTCGACTGGTTACATATGATAAGCTCAGCCAACTGAGCTAAAAGCTTACAATGTAAAAACGCAGTATGGTAAATGAAGGACAAACAAGCCACAACATTAAAATGCGGTGATATAACAGAAACCTGCTACAAACCTGCATTTCAGTGCAATGCTTCACATACTGCTCAATACAATGATCACTGCAGAACAATGACACTAAAGAATTTGTAACTTTGTTGCAATCAGGTCCACAACAGGTCCGCAAGCATTTTACGCTCGTTTGTGTGTCTGTCTGAGAAATGTCACTTGTCAGACCCTGCAACATTACACACAACCTTCAACTTACCTAACACTGCATCTCGTACCTAAAGCATCACTTCAAACATCAAAACAACACAATTAAGAGCTCAATTTACAACCAGAGAGAATGTGTTCTAGTGTTTTGTTTCTGCGCAACCCAGGTGAGCAACTACCCAGACTCAATGACGAAACAATAATAATCATTCACTGTCAGTCATTACTACCAAACAGTTACTCTACTAATCTGCTCCATTACTACTAACTAAGCACAAACTTCTGAATTCTTACATTTTATCACATGCTGCCTGTAGATGTCACTTGGATCACTTGCTGCAGGTTTGCTGCACTTGCATTTCAACAGTGATAGATCTTTTAATGCAGTCATTCTCATGCATTCATTTAGTGTCTTCTGCTATTCAATGGGGTTTGATATTACTGTTCAGCAGGTTTGCTGCCAGTATTTTAAGTTAACAATCTTGTAGTACTCATCAACTCTAATGCTGATGGCAGACGATCCAAGTTTCTTGTACAAGAAACTCGTACGAGAATC
>Ga0066192_1000265_pt1 | contig 10639 bp, 9 predicted proteins | sample WorMetvacBELIZE1_FD_58707 | JGI IMG/M metagenome (GOLD analysis project Ga0066192, IMG submission 58707) | Marine gutless worms symbiont microbial communities from Max Planck institute for Marine Microbiology, Germany - Olavius vacuus BELIZE.1... | ecosystem: Host-associated > Annelida >... | reverse complement strand
CTTAGCTCATATCTTGCACCGTTTCCGAGATATAGCGTTCGATAGGTCCAAAATTGCTATGTTTGGCTACCCCTCTCTCGCGCTGTTTCAAAGTTATTGCATATTATTATTCCAAATTTGCGCTTTAGACAAGGGCAGGCCTGGGGTACCTGTCTTTAAAACACTCGTTCGGCGCAAACTCCTAAACTCAGGACCACAAGATTTGGCCTCAAGAAGCTAGAAACATCACTCTATCGTGTGGGGCAAAATGCCTTTCAATATCTTGAACCGATTAGGCGTAGCTCACGAGTGTGACAGACAGACAGACGGACGGAGAGACGGACAGAACCACCGTTAGCAATAGTGCGGTCTAAAGACGCGCGCTGAAAAGTAATCAAAAATATTATAAAACAGAGAAAAAACAATGAGCACATAAAATCAGAAAAACAGTCAGAGTCTGTGAAGTCTTTGTCGGAAGACCTACGTTTACAAAATCAGCACGCAAAGATTATAGCTTATTTATATCCTATTTACTGCAAATAAAAACACTTTATCGTCAATGAACAAAAATTATGTGCATTACAAATCTGCCAATATAACAACGTATATGCAAACGCAATATTAGGCCTATACCTTCGGGAAAGAAAGCAGACCCTGAAGAAAGGTTGGTGCAGACATGAGCTTGAGGGCTTCAGACCATGATGGCTTTGCACACGGCTTCTCTGGATCAGCAGTGACCGGGTCAAGATGTCGTTGAAACAGCAGCAGTACACAATCCATGATCCTCATGATGAGATGAGGCGGCTTGGCCAGCTTGCGGACTGTTAGTCACAACAATCATACCGAGCAGATTAATATATTAATCTTCAGATTAATAACAGCAGCACTGGTTTAATAAACACATATGCGCAATTGTTTTACTTGCTCAGTGTAAGTGTTTTTATTATCGCCCACGAATGCGGGGTGGTAATGTTTTCAGTGGCATCTGTCTCTCTGTGTGTGTTTGTCTGTCTGTCTGTCTGTAAAGCTCTAATATTTGAAAGCCTTGACCCGGATAGTTCATTTCTGATATGCAGGTACATCTTTAGAATGTTCAGGTCAAGTTCCTACACCAAGGTCATTGGGTCGAGGTTGAGATAACAGGAGCAAAATCTGCGGAATATCAGCTGGTGTCAGGCAGGTGCTGTGTTAGCACCAGTCGCCAGATCATTCAAAACGCTTAGAGTTGGCTGTAGAGCTATTGATTTATAACTGAATACATTTGCAAAATACAAAAATATTTGTTAAGTAATTCTTGTGGCAGATAGATAATGAAACCTATTTAAGCGCCACATGCCAAATAGTCACGGCGCGCAACTCTGGCAGAGTTGTAGAGTTAATTTAGAAGAGTAGGCTAGCAGACATAATTGCACGCTTATTTTAGCTACATAACAGAGAGTGGTGCTGTAGCGCTTTAGTAATTAACGACTGGAGTGCGCCTCCGTTCTTATAATATGGGGTGTAGAACAATTTGTTTTTGCTTTTTTGTTACTAATTATGTTACTCTTGGCTCTATGTCACGCTGATTTCAGTATTTTTTCGTCACGCAAATAATAATTTACTTCTTCAACGGTGTACGAGAACATAGACAGGGTTTATGTCTGAGTATCTCTTTATTAAAGAAATTATTTACCGGTAGAAATGTGAGTTGGTTTAATGGTCTGTAGTGCGGCCTCAGCTTCTTCGAGAGCAGGTCTCGCTGCTTCTAATTTCTCCTCGGCAATCACCTTGTCTGCCTACAATATCAACACAATACGTCAGTTCTACTAGTAAGCTTATATACGTGTATGTGCAGTACTGTTATTTTTGCATATGCATACTGTATGTATACTCAACCGTTTAATGGTTGTTTTTCAGGTTTACCTGGGATAGCTAGCTAGCTAGTTGCCCCTTATAGGGGATGGAATAAACCTTATTACAAACCGGATTCTCTACCAAAAGCCAGACCAACAGTGCCAATGCACTGGAAGCAAAAGTTGTTTGTGTACATGAGAATCTAAAATCAGTTTTATTTCTTCATTATATATAATAATTTCAATAATTATAATAATTATGACAATAAAAATTAGGCTTCAATGTTGAAAAATCATAATCGCTATTGTTTGGTATTTCTTCAGTAAAATAAAAAAACGTGAAGTTATTCAGGCGGCTGTTTGCTGCAGTGAGGTTCCGCAGTTTCAGGTTTCAGGCCCTTTAAAAGACGGGCCTGAAAATGTAAAATAATATTTATGATAGCAGTCCGACAAAATCTGTGAAATACATGACAGTCAGCTTACAGCGATCTCGTCAACGAGCTTCTGTGCCTTGTCCTTGACCTTTTGGACTTGAACCTTGACCACCTCGGCTGCCTGTGCACTGGCCGTCACCTCGGCCAACACCTCGTCAGCTTTTCTCGATGCCACTTCAAGCTCCTTCTCTTTGACGGCCAGCTGCTTCGACAGCTCGTTGACGGACTCGGTAGCCTCGATGAGCTTCTTGAGTCCGGTGTTCATGCGCTGCGCGAGCTGACCGATCTCCGAGCGTTTGGCGTCGTAGATGGCTTTGTATCCGCTGATGAACGAGAGATATGACTTGGGAGTGACGTGCGTCTGACGACGATAACGCTGGAAGTAGTCGCCGCACATCTCGGCCACCATGTCCTGCAGTACACAACAGTGGAGTATTTTTTTTAGATTTTTGAACACTTTTTTGTTTTTCTTGAGGAGTTAATAATGCACTTGTTACACTGCCAAACTGTCATCTTGCTCAACTACTGTCTGTGTTCCGTCAGCACTAAACGGCTGCTGACGTTCAGAACAAGCCAACTGTCTTTGGTTGCGAGTGCGCATGGGGTTGCTACTGTCTACATCTATCGTTAGTATTTATGTGCATTATGTTAAAAATTAATTGTACTGCTATTAGTATTAATCAGAACGCCGTCGCAAAAATCACTGCGGCTTAAATTGTGCAGTTCATGTTTTCATAATTTCATCTTAGTAAACTTCACAAAATGACCGGCAAGCTGTTCAGTTGAACATATTTCATGAAATATCGAATTTACTAGTCAGTTACAGTTTGCTTTAAATTTAATAACTAGAATTTTCAAGCACATGTTATGATGGCACTATGCCAAAATAGCACTCAAACTCAATAATGCAATATAAAATGCACCACACGATATGCTAATGCATAATGTGCTTAATGTATGCAAAACAAAAATTTACGAAAGTACCGTTTTAAAAATCAGAGAACCGATTAACGCCAGAGCCCAGAAACCCAGCAATTATAACAAATTAAATCGCTGTGAACAATGAACAAGTCCACCACTGATATTTCTGGCGATAAGTAGCGTACGCACCTGATACTCGCCCATTGTCTCAACGACGGCCTGCTTCACGTCGTCACTGCAGACGATGTCGTAGTTTGCCAGGAAGTGATTGGACACGGCAACGAGAGCATCTTTTGGCCAGCGCTGGAACCAGTCCATCGTGCAGCCGGAGATGAGGCCAGGAAACTTCAGTGAGCGACTCCGGAACTTCTCACCAACCTAACACGACACACACATACGTAGTTAACCAACTATTTATTCACTTCGAGCACGATATGAGTTGCTACAAACAATATTATGGCATTTGCAGATTAACTAACTGTCTCACTAAAACACTATCATAAGTATATCTGACTACTGACAGACAGATTACGCACATTGGTGTTGAAATTAAGTAATATTCAGTTCCAGTATCAAGCAACACGCGTCTTACACTGTTGATAATGACAAGTACAGAACGATAATTATCACCTTTATTCACCATAATGGCACAGAACGTTAGAGGTTCTCGACGATTACTGCGCTATATAAATCTACTTACTTACATACTTGCTTACAGAACAGAGTAAGAGAGGAAAGAAGGAAAATACAACAATAACAGAATATCATTAACGAGGACGCAATACAATACATAAAGACAACAATTTAAGTGATAAAATGCACGTTATCATTATCAGCATTTACCAAAAATTTCTGGAAACGACTTTGAAGCTGTACAGATGGTAAATCGACACGAAAGACATATCTGCACTGTTTGATAATTGCTATGTTAGAACACAACGGTATGGTTACCGGTGAAAAGCAGAGTGCAACGTGCAGGTTCCACTTCACGCGTGTCATGTAGTAGCTGTACAAGTTCTCGTTGGTCGGAGGCCGTCGTGGAAACTCCTTCTTCATTACTGGTGTCAACTCCTGCAGTATTTCGTCCATCTCGTCTCGTGAAAATAGGTTTGATACCTACGGCACACGGAATAATTACAGTCAGGACACTAGTTATCAGTGTTTTACATACGGAGTATCTGTAACATAACGAAAATACAGTACAATTTACACAAATGTACGTAGAAGGTCTTACAGGGCGACACTAAGCTCAACTGATGGTACACAGCATACAACAGTATATACTAGGCCTACAAGGCCACTATACAAGGCTAGTCTGTCATACAGTTCACCACACATATTTTGACTGTCAACCTATACAAGGATGATCAAAGATAAACTTTATCCACACGGTTTAGCCACTAGATACAGTAACTTATTTTGCAACTATAACGTTCAAAAATCACTATTTGCGTATATTTGATATATCGACAATATTTGCAATTACCTCGCCCGAACTGAGTACGTTGTTCATGTATTCCAGAAATCCTTCGTCTTTAATCTCATTGTCCGTGAATATGAACGTGATGCCCTTGCCTTCACAGCCAGCAGTCCGGTACAGCAACTTGAGGTCGTCCATCAGATTGGTCACATTGTACGATCTACATACGATGTATTCACTCACTCTCTGTGCTATTTATCAAGCAAATTAAGTCACATGCGTCTGTACGTTAAGCATGAAACAAGGCATGTGTTGGGACCTTTCGGGGAGAAAACCGAGACGAGATTTAGTCATCCAAACAGAATAGTTATATAACATCTATGGGATATGGGCAATGCTGTAGGCTCACTCATCAGGGTCTTGATCAGAACCAGACGTGAAAAGTCATTTTAACAAACTCTGAGAGCACTAGGGGGCTTTTCTGACATCTTGGGATAGCATTGTCTGCATAATTTTATTTTAATCTTAAAACCAGCAGGGCGGAAGGTACCTCTGTCCCCAGTCAATAGCATAGCCTGCGGGGTCGTGATCCATATGATTTGTAACAATTACTGTAATAAGTTATGTTCATGATATGCCTGCAATAATAACAAATTGATAGTTTCGACCTAAAACAGAACGTCAAACGGCAGCTGACGAAGAACCAGTATGTTTAATAAGAGCACTGATTACTGACCGAGAAAGAGTGATTTGGAAAGTGTTGTAGCCTGCGATGAATGAAGCCAACTTCGTCAAAGATTGCTTGCCGGAGCCGCCCACGCCGACGAGAAGTGCGTGTCCTTTGGGAGTGCGTATAATTCGGGATATTTTGATCAGGTTAGTCATCGCATCCTGCACACAGAAGCTGACGATGATAGAAGACGGCGAGAATAACGCAGCTCTAATGTTAAATTATTGATATTAATACCTCAAACAGACATAAAATGTTCAGTAGTGATGCACAGAACAAATGATACCACAGACCACAAAAGTTTAGCTGGGTCAAAATCACTCTGCAACGAGTGAGATCTACACGTACTCTGTAACTCTGAAAAGAAAGTTGACATCTATGCTTAATTAAATAAAGGGGCAAATTCGACACCAGCAGCATTATTTCCCCACTTGCCATTATACAATACCGTATACTGACATTGTATTAACTAGATGCATTTTTTGTTTTACTGGTGACGACCATGACCATGACGACACATTCGTCCTTTAGTATCCACGTTGTATATATTGTATTGTGTACTCTGCTATTTCGCTGTTTGCACTGTTGCATCCTGAATTCTGGAAATAAAATAAAATAAAAAAATAAAAAAATAAATATTTCTATTTCCAGCCATAGGCGTAGCCAGGGGGTGCAGTGTGTGCAGGTGCACCCATAGGACGAGAAATTGGGGGCTAAATTTATGGGAGTAAGTTGTAAGTGCACCCCTGAAGGGTGAGAGTGCAGCCCCTGGGAGGGAAGGAGTGACATTTTTTATTGTGCGGAGGAGGGTGCAGCATTTAATTTAGGGGGTTAAGGGGTATTTCATAGAGTGAGAAGGATGACGACTAATGAAAGATCATCAGCATTTGAGGCAACAGAGAGTGCAGACCCCAGCAAAAATCTTGGCTACGCCTATGTTTCCAGCGCATGTGACCAAATGACCTCAAATATGTGATATCGCTCCTTCACCGACCAAGCTACGTCTGACATCAACATCGTGCAGATAAATGCCCTTTAAGTGGGTGATAGTAGGTGGTTACACAGTCAAAACTGAAAAAAAAACTTTTTGGTCCCAAGCTGCCCCTACACTACCTTGGGACCAAAATGTTAGCGATGTTGCCAACTTTTTGCCACACAGTCTATGTTTACTAAATTGCATAACAATGGCATCATATGTGTGGAAGTGGCCTTCAAAAACCATTAACTTCGGCCCGGCCCATCAACCTTGATGCCTGTGGCATGCGTCTGTCATAGGCAACAAAATAAACACTTACTTTTCACATGCTTTCCATTACGTACATTTAGCAGTTTATGAGCTGCTAGACACTCGTCATGTTGCATTCTTTGTATTGATTTTTAACATCGTATCATCTACTGCTTGTATTATTAATGTGCTGAATTAATAAAAAACAATGTGCAATGTGCAATGTGCACCTTGAAGAAGACGAGGTCCATCTGTGATCCTCTGATGACTTCATTGTATTGCACTTGGAACATCTTGAAACGCTCCGACAGCTGCTCGTAACTCTCGATTGGCTCGTAAATCTTGGGAGCTTCTAAATCAAGATCTTCGCCTTCGTCACCTGTCAAAGTTTCGAAATGCGAATTTCGCTGGAGACACCATTATCAAAACACAGCTGTCAACCATTAATGTGAGGTGCCTATTAACAAGTGTTGACTTTTCTACATTCACCTACAGCTAACAACACCATATAAAGTAATTATCAAACAATATCACTTTGCAAGTTAAGCGTATACATGAAGGCATACGTGGGGCAGTGGCCTAGCCATAGCCTGCCGTTGCCAAAAAATTTTCATAATGTATCCCTAACTTTAATCGTCTAGATTCAAAGGCTTCTATATCCTGTGAGGCACATGATTTGGTTCCAAAATTTCACTTCACTTCACTTCAATATATTTCTGCTCCAAAAATTGTACAGTAAAACCTAGATTCTAGAGTTTCTACAGAAGAGAAACTCTAGACACTGCTAACAAGCGCGAGGCGACACGGCGCTTTTAACGTAATTTCGTTTCAAAAGGCTGCAATTTTGTGTAATTTACCGAAAAAAGTAATCGACCCCGATTTGAGACCATTCTAATTCTGCACATTGTGTTTAAAGTTTTAATTCGATCGTGCTTGTTGCCGGAAAGAAGAAGCGAGCGCAAACTTTGGCGTTCACGTCTCCAACGCAGACACAATAAAAGCGAGTACAGAGAGACAAAGCTGGAAAGACAAGACAAGGCACAGAAGGGTCTGACAGTTTCATCATGTCTGTCCAAAAAATGTCTGGTCAGGGGCTCAGGGCCCTTGTTCACATCAACTTTTGAACAAAATACTTTAACACTACTGCTATGTAGACGGTGATTTAAGACAGAAGTCAGACTGCAACAGTAATAGAAGAAGCAACGTCGACAACACTACAAACCTGTCGGGTCAGGAGCATCGCGAAGGAAGTCAACAAAGTACGGCTCGACAGCAATGTCGTTGGCAAGTGCTGCACCACAGTCTTCTTGCGCCACCTGACGACAAATAGACGAAACATCTTTAGAAATAACAAAAACTGTAAGCTGTTAATGTCCTGACGATGGTGACGCAGTCTCCGCGCAGACTGTGTACGACAAACTTCCAGACACTTCTATCATCATCTGATCATCAAGCCTGCAGCAGCCGGAAAAGACAAGCCCTGTACTGTACATGCAGTTGTCATGAATATTGTTCGTCCATCTTTACGAAAACAAGATACTATACGGCACAATAACAAGCAATATAAGAATATTATTATGTTATAACAAGTAAAACGGCAGAGTACCACAACAAAAATCACTGGCCTGTTTGACGGCCGCCTCAAACCAATCCTTGTCTTCCTGAGTTGTAAATCTATCGGCAAACACTCGTGAACATTCGTGTTTCCAGAGCGAGATCAACGTCGTTGAGTCTGTGACGACTTCAGCGACAGCGTTCAACATTCCCTGCATCAGCCAACAAGAATGATTCACGTTTCAATAGGAAGCGGCAGTATCAGCAACCAACCGGTGCAGTTATGACGACATACCAGCGTTCATCCATAACGAGCGCTCAGCAGTAACCAGTGTAATTCGTTAGATGTCATTGGTAAACGGTGGGGTTGCGTGCGTCTGTCCGAGTCTGTGCGACTGTCTGTGAGTCCGTTTTGTTACCTTCATAGCTCCTGAATAAATGCATGTATCTTAATGAAACTGATAACAATTAATCATTAGCAGGTCCGCATGATACTGATGACAGTAAGAAGGTAACTAGGTCAAAGGTCAAAGGTCAAAGGTCAAGATCAGCCGGCGATGGCAATAAAAATCTTGCAAACTCAATAGTTCCTGAACCACTGTACGGATTTGAACAAAAACTTAAAACGTATGCTTCCTGTAGTCGAGTAACAAACATATTAGGTTTAGAGGTCATGGTTCAAAGGTCAAGGTCACATAAACGTTTTCCGGCGGAAGCATACCGTTCGACGGTTCGCCGTCGACTTCCTCTAGTTGTTGTTTTGTTATTTCATTACTTACATCTGTGACCGTTTCACTATTTTTGCCTAAATCACTTCCGTTATTTTCGTTTATCATAACGATGACAAAATTACACGACAACGAGAATGAGTTGAGATGACGCAAATATCACTGCGACGACGAAGCACGCACCTGCCAGATGCGGCTGAGATCACGCAGGTTGAACACGTAGTGGAACTTGGCGGGCGTAGGTAACATCTTGGTCTTTGTTCGCTGCCACAGCCTGCGAGTTGCCGGCACTAACGTCTCCACTACTTGTATTACTTCCTCGGAGAACGCGCGTTCCTGTATCACCACAGTCAGCAATACAAGAATCGCGAGTCACCAACTAGTAACGTTTTCAAGGTCATGAGTTCAAAGATCAAGGTCACAGAAAACATCTTTCCAAAAATGTGCTCAAAAAGGGCTGAAGCACATCAATCGACTTTTATCTAGTTTTACAAGCTGTCCGTCACACTTACTAAATTATGTTTATCAAGGTGACACTTGGCATTTGGCAAACTGAGACGGAGTGCTTCTCGCCGTGCAGAATGTTATACAGGTAATGCCAAAACGACACAAATGAAACCGCAATTATAACAACGAGTTTAAGTAAAAAATACTGTCTGATACAGCAATTTGTCACATGCAAACGTATCACTTCAATACATCTGTTAATCAGTAACCCGCTAGACTGACAGATAACGTTTACAAATATTAACATTACAAATCAATATGCAGAAGTAGATTGCTGGCCAGCACAAATAAATGACAAGCAGAAAGACATACTGCAATGAAGTATCCACAGCCGATGGCGTGGAACACTTTATCAATAGAAGCATTGGACGGCAGAGTGCAGTTGAAGATGTTGAACTGTCGTTTCAGTCGCTGTGGAATGTTGTTGCGACCACCTCCAGGGTGGATCATCGCCGCCATCATCTGCACGTCCACGACACTGATGAACTCGCCAGGCTTCTCCAGGTTGTAGAAGCCACGCGCCTCCATCATCTGTCTCGTTATTTCATTCGTCACCTGTCAATCACGACATCACACCGTATATCTTCATTATGTGCTAAGAGTAAGATACAGGACCGGATTTACTCTCAGCGGGGCCCTGTTTAGAAAAATGTGGGGCCCCTTCACCTATTTGTTTCTCGAAAAAACTGGCGACCTTTTTTAGTCATCACAGCATTTCGGTATTTCTGGCATGCCAAAAATTCGCCGCTCCTTTTGTGGGGCCCCCCTTTTTGTGGGGGCCCCTGTTTGGCCGCACATGCTGAACATGCCTAAATCCGCCGCTGGTAAGATAGGAGTATTGTGATGGCGAGTAAATTTATAAAGAATCCCAATTTTTTCAAGTGAGCAACGACGCCGCACCACGCCTCCGCCGTCATAGCATTACACATTTGTACACATGACCTTGACCTTTGACCTGTCACCTTGAAAACCTTTTCAGCAATTCCAACTCACTTGGTGAACATTTTTGGCAAGTTTGATTGAAATCCCATTTCCCTCCATTAAGTGACTACAGAGATATCGCGTCACACAAAATATGTGTTAATGGACAACGAACGGACAAACAACTGGAAAAGATAATGTTTTTGCCGTCGACTGTCGGCGGCGGATGCAGAATGATGAAAAATCTGCAGCAGAAATATCTGACCTGGTCTCCCCACTCGTTGATTACTGGCATATTGATGTCGTCAACGAACACGGTCATTTTCTTGCCTGCAGGCGGCCCGTACGTCGTACCCATCCGTTTGTCGACGTAACTCTCGACTGTACG
>Ga0066192_1000263_pt1 | contig 10646 bp, 5 predicted proteins | sample WorMetvacBELIZE1_FD_58707 | JGI IMG/M metagenome (GOLD analysis project Ga0066192, IMG submission 58707) | Marine gutless worms symbiont microbial communities from Max Planck institute for Marine Microbiology, Germany - Olavius vacuus BELIZE.1... | ecosystem: Host-associated > Annelida >... | reverse complement strand
ACGCAAGTCTTGCAAAACTTCAGGGCCGCTGTGTGTCACGTGTTACACTAGTGTCAATGCAACTGTTAATTGCCGGTAGTGTGCGTTGCCGTATGATCTGCATTAAGCATATAATTATATGGTAATAGACATGATTTAGACAAATACAGAACTGTTCCAGTGGCTTAAAATCTACACGCAGAAGAACATTTACTCAATAATGTCGGTTACTTCAACTTAATTGCTTACTGGACTTGATGTTGTTACCGTATTTTAAGAATATTTTTTTCATATTATCTGTGGCCTGTTTGGCGAAAAAACAGCAAAAGAAGAATCTCACTGTACATGATTTTTTCTTGTAATTTCGTTGTACGAATATCATCTTGAATAGCTATTCTTATCATATGGACATTTCAAAGTCATAATTTCAGAATCTGGAAGGCCAGGTCTACTTTTTGTAGGCCACATGGACAGAGTCTATGGTGCCGAGAGTACAATTCGGCATTGCTAAAGTGTGCCCCGTTGACGCTCCGGTGCAAATCGGTCGTCGGCAATCGACACCGCAGACGCCGGGCGATGTATATGTGGGTCTGGTCTGTAAGTTACGCGAGCGTCGGAGGGAAAAGGGTCGGGGAGGCTGGAGAGAGAAGAAGCGGGGGTCGGTTTGCGCAGAGTCGTTTTCACAGAATTCAGTCGGTTGGTTCGTGACGTCGATTCGATCCGCGGACGCCGACGAGACGCGCATAGCGACGAACAGTGTTCGGGCGGGCGGATGCGGTTTATGCCACTTCTGGGGCCGCGACCGACCGGGACCTAGGAGCGGCCCGACACCGCACCGACCGCCTTTGAACGCGAAGACTCACCCCAAGTCGGGCCGCCTCCGACGATCCGGCCACACGCTCACTTCTGGCTCGACAACGAATATATAACATCTGCCCGCCGCGACTGGCGGGACGGCGCAAAGAATAATTATGCCCTATCGACATGTGCAGCTGCGGCCAATCTATCGCATCGATCGCAATAACAAACGACTGTTTCAACACGCGCAGTTCAAGATACGGCCGCGACAAAAGGGAGAAGAAGTAGAAGGACATAGGGGCAGTTTATAGTTCGTATCCAAGTCGATCTCCAAGTTAAGGCATTGTGGCGCAGAAGTGTCTGTTTCAAGCATAGGTGTAAAAACGTTTTACGTGCTTTATTCTTTCAACGTTTTTGAAAAAAATGTTTCGGCGTTTTTAAAAAATGAAACAAACGCGCTACATAAATAGCATATAAGTATTAAGAAATTCCAACAAGAACACCTCAAAATAATACGAACAGCTTTTGTCGGGCTTACACTTATAAAGATTATTTCATTAAGTGACGTTATAGACACAACCTTACTTATTGGCTGTAAAATGATAACGTAATGTTGGCATAAGTACTTTTCCATATAGCTTGCGTCGTAGCAAAACAGTTTATTTTTAATTGCAGAACGTTTAGATTGATAGACATTATCAACACTCTGTTGAACTATTTCTCGTGCTGATAACTACAGTGATATCTCAGCTGTTAAGCGGCATTTAAATTTAAATGGCCAATATCGGCCACTTAACTCTATTAAATAATTTTACACGGTTAAAATCTGAATTTATTCAGCTATATTCATTGAAATTTTTGTGCAAATTTGATCATTTTCCCAGGAGATATCGAATAAAACAAAAGTGGGTGTTTTTTCATTAAAATACTCTGTAGAATATGCTACATAGTCTGCACATGGCTATAAAACAATGTGACAGAGACAGGGTGTGTGGGAATTGTTCATGAATTTATGGATCGTAATTTTATATCCGGTCTTTATAGAGTAAATTCGAAAACTTAAAAAAACTAAAAAAATAAAAAAACTAAAACTTTTAAGCCCTGAGTTTTTGTAGCCCTTTTACCAATTACCTGTACCTGATGAACAGCAACATGTGGACGAACTCAACGAGCTGCGTAATACGTGCTTTGAGAATATTCGAAATATAATATCATGTAAAAATATCGACGTTTGATTGCTGGCAAAATAATCAGGAGACATATAATTTACGTTTATGCTCGTCGTCCACGAGTCCATTAAGTTCAGCCTTCAAATCCACAGATTAATAATGGCGATATTTGCGATATGGTGTGTGTGCACTCTCTGCCTGTGGTAACCGCATTAAACCGAATGTAATATTATGACATAATCGATAAAAAACCGTGTCTCTTTCTCTTGCTGTGAATCTGCCGATAGCGTACTGTTTGTATTATTTATGGAAACCATTAAAGGCTTTATAGCCTGAATATCGACGCGGCGGTATTTATCGATGCACGAACTGAAACTGTTTCAGATCTTCTGAGCAAACAGGTGCTTTGGTCTGCAGCTCGCACCCTAAATTCTGCAGCCGGACAGATCAAACGGTCGCATTCACAATGCCGGATTGAAACTTTTTTTATTATGCCAAGCGCTCAGTATTTTTAATAATTGGTAGTCCATGCGACAAAAAATACGTCACACGTTGTGTATACTTTATTTTCACTTAATTTTTATATAAACAAATAATTTAAAGTTATTTGTATAAATTTACTATAAATCTTAAAAGACACATACATGAGTATAATATTTTAAATTATCTTATCATATTTCCAAATAAATTCAGGATTTCGCAGACCGCTATTTTATTCGAAGGCTCTAGGCACAGTGCCCGTTGTGCTCGTAGGACATAATGCGGCGCTGACAACAGTCTTAATTGAGAAAAAAAACAAGACAAACTTTTGTCGCAGTACATCTGCGTAGAAAATCTGTTCTGTAGACATTGTAGTAAATTGTTATTTTTCTGCGCTGCCATGTGGCTAAATGTTTCTTTCTACTCTCATTTCATTGTTCAGTCTACCACTGATGGTGAATAAAGTTGATCAGCTTTGCTCCGAAGTTAATAAATTAATAAATAAAAGATGATCGGGCCCGGACTCGTATGCCGCCGGCTACACTGATAGTTGTATCTTACAAGAAAGAGTTACTCTAGCGCCGGAATTGTAACGATGAAGCTCTTTTCTCTCGCAGCGCCTTGGGTCATGCTCACAATCAACGCACGGCTCCTCGATTTGATTCAATGCGATCTCGGCGACACGTTCAGTGTCATCAACTTCGGCAGCGGCCAGCAGCAGCAGCCGAGTTGGTCATGTTATCAGCTGAATAACAGTGCCGATGCCACCGGCGGTCGTCGATCGGCTAATTGGGTTTTGAATAATTAATGTCGGCAAATTGTCCCGCGCTGTCTGAGTCGCTCGAGGCAGCGTACACCCTAGAGGTCGCGACGTTATGGTAAACTCCAGTGATTTGCTGGGTAAGACGATTTGGTGTACGAGTACTACTTAAAGGAAAGGAAAGGAAAGTGCTTAGATTTGACGTGCGATTTAAAAGCTGATTAAATCAGCTTAGTCTATCACACGAACAACAAACAGAAAAGCTGAAAAGAGAGAAACGAAAGAAACATTTATTGATTGATTGAGTCTTACCAAACACATTATAGGTCATATCGGGGACGGGAAAATGTACATGTAACAAGAGTCTGATTTTTTGAGACACTATACAATACAAACAATACATTTCTTTGGCTATCTGAAATATAGTAGTGTCACAAATGTTTGAACCCTAACTACATTTGTTTCATACTTTATTGCACAAAATTACGTTATGGTCATCATTAACACCATCAAGTCTTTAATAAAACGATTGACAAACCGCAATCGACACGAGGAAAATGCTTTAAAAGTGGATTGTAAAAGTCACAAAATATCCTTGTATAGCATTCTAATAATGAAAGTCCTCAGTTACCGAAATGGTTCGTGCAAGTAGTGATCTATTACGACGTCTGTGTTTTATGTTGTAAGGACAATCTATTATTGTTGCCAGAAAGGTGTTCAATACACGTTACTTATTGTATAAAATACTATAAAATGATCTGTTATCAGTAACATCAACAATTTCAGACAATGACAACGTGACAATATGCTAATGAAATGTTTTGCAGCAGCTTTGTTTAGTTGCTGTTTTGTTGGATTTGCATTTCTTTTGTGTCGATGCGTATTTTCATGTCTGTCTTTGTGGCTCCTCTTAAGGCCGTAGGTTGTCAAAGGTCAAGGTCACGACGTGACATAACGTATCAGCATCAAATAAACAATATAATTCAGGCACGGATAAATTGTCGAAGGTCAAACTTGGTGAAAAGTATATCAGAGCCGAGCGCATTACGTAACACATGTTCAAGGTCATCAGGTCAAATATTTGAATCGCAATAACTCTGCCGCGAATTAGCTCGATTGCGTCCAAATTTGGTGCAGAGTTTCAACACATGACAGTGATACACTGCAAATGTTCAAGGTCAAAGGTCAAAGGTGAAAGGTCAAGATCACGGCGTAAAGCAATGTATCAGCAGCAAAAACGCTATAATACGGCAATGGATAAGTTCAGCTACTTCAGACTTGGCATGGCGCCGTAATTAAAGCGGAACGAAAAGGAGTGGCGTGGCGTCGGGCGCCTCAAGTTGCAATGCATCCGCAATTGCCACGTTTTCTAGTTCCTTATTAGTTTTCCCTTGCTTCATGTACCCCGATACCAACGTTGCCAATGTTTTGCTGGTGATCTGGAGTTATCTATATATAAGAGTAACAGTCGGGTGTCCATGTGAGCCTGGCTGTCCTGTTTAGAGCGAGTCGCAAGAACGTTACTTAACTACCTTGAGTTTTAAGTACTACCTAAGCAAATATTCGTCGCATAAAACGTTAAGCAAACTTACAGTTAGCTAAGTGTGACCTCAGTTCACTAGATTTCACTGTCATAAGACTTTTAATGAAATTGTTTTCATCGTCTAATGTTGATGTCATAGACGAATATGGAATGTTCTTTAATTTCATATGTTACCTAGTAAAAACTTTGAAAAAGTAATAATGGTTTATTTGATTTGGCAGCAAGAGCTGGATTAGACACACAAAATAATACATACTACATATAGAGCCTAAATATTAAAAAAACAAGAAAATATAGCCTGTTGTATTATTTCATTTCAACATATGTCCACATTTATGTTAATATTGGGAGTATTCAGTACTTATAACTTATTAAGTTAAATTATTTAAGATTTCATTGCTACCGATTCATACTGAAACTGGTAAATAAAGATTATCAAATGGCCGATTTCGGTCACTTAACAGCTAAGATTTTATTTTCCATCTTTATTGCTATGTCGAGCAAAATAAATGACGATGGCGATGATCTATCAGCTTGAGACGCCTATACCATCATAACCATCTTACCGGTAGCAAAATGTCCGGCTCCAAGTCATGCCCGAGGGTACAATAACGTCTCTCAATCGAGTCAGTATACAGTCGCTACCGTGCCGCCGCTGTTGTTGGCTTTTCACTTGATAATAATGCAAACGGGCGAGAGGATCGGGCAGCCGAAGCTTAATCATTCATGCTGCCCGGTGTGGCCTTCCTGGCAGGCTTCGGATAACGTTCATCGCACGAATACTAATCTCGTCGGCTGACAGTTCACGCCGCGCGCGTTAAACACACGGACACAATACACAATACAGCTCTAGATTAATGGGGTGTACAAACGTTTTAATTCATCGCCTATTGGCAGCGCCCATTAACAGTCACAGGACAAGGTATCTCAAGGCTAGTGAAAAAATATAAATGGCTTCTCCCTGTATTAATAGCAAGCAGAGACGAAGAAATATAGTGGTGTAATTGATTGAGTAATTAATTGTATTTTCTCTTGTCTGGTGTTAAGTATTACGACGCTGTTATTGCTATAACGGTAACTGTCTATTTAGTTATGTTTTAGTTAAGTTATTTTTATTGCTAACATTGTATGGTGAACGAAGATTCAATCAATAGAACTTCAAGAGACAAGGCTGGTCTTATGTTACGCATAAACTTATACAATAAATTTACTGATAGACACTTAAGTAAAATATTTTAATTAAACTAAAACTTTTTCTAACTAACATAGTTAAACTCTTAACTAAACTAACTATTTTACGAACTACTTTTTTAAAATGTTTACCTAAACTGCATTCATGTTTACCTGAAACTAAACGAATTACTTAAACTTGTCTACAACTAATTTGTAACTATTTTTATGTTAATGGTCATCTGTGATCAACTCTGAAGCGCCGGCATACTAGGGCTAACAAAATTACCTAAATGGTTTCCGGATGAACAAAGTGGACGGTAATGTGAATGATTAAAAACTCGACAATAGAATCCAAATGACAAACTGTTTACAGAATGTCTAAGAAGTTACGCAAAATGCATAGGCGTAGCCAGGATTTTCTCTGCGAGGTGCACTTTCTTCAAAAAGTTGATGATGATTTTTAGTTATTGCCCTCAATACACATGCTACAACTGCTAAATTAACCACTTCTTCCCTCCAACATTCCTCGCTCAGCAAAAATTTCCTTAAAAATTGACTTCTTCCTCTGCCTGGGGTGCACTTACAACTTGCCCCTATAATTTATGCCAAAAAAATTTTCTCGCCCTGGATGTGCACCTGCACCCATTGTACTTTCTAGCTACGCCTATGGCAATATGTTTCAGCCTAAATTGCAGACTTACAGCAGAAACACGAGCTTATCTAAATTGCTAACTAAATAATTTCAGTCAAACTATTTCGTTAGCAACAAGAAAATTTAAGGTAAACTTGGCGTTTTAGCTAAACTGCTTTTATTTAGTTAAACTTTACATATAACTAAAAAGCAAAAGAACTGTAAGATATAAAGCTAGTAAAATTTGGAACTAACTGCCTTGATCTGTAAAAGAATTTTTTTGGTCAAACATTTCAGTAATAAATTAAGTTCTTGCAAGTAGTTGATATAGACAGTATTTTAATGTATAACTATACTCGTAATCCTATTTTTTGTCCTTTTATATAGGTTTGTCTGATTTGCCATTTATGAGAAAATTTGTCTGAGCATGTCTGTCTGTCTGTCTCTAGCTATTCTGTATTCTGTATTACTTGCTAATTTTTGTACTTATTTGCGCGACCAGCTCAGATAAACTATTTGCTTTTCTGGTAGCCCGTCACTGTGCTTTATATTGTTTTGTTGATATTCATTTTTATGTTGTTGTTGCACAGTTGGCTAAATAAAAAATTGAATGATAACAAAGGTTGCCAAAATTTGAGGAAAACTTCACGCCCCATCTTAGTTGAAATGTTGAATACGACGCTTTCTATCCATTTTTATCGCAAAACAGTTCAATCGCGTCATTGTTTTTATATGACATCGGCTTATTGACAATTTCGATTTTGATAAACAAAATAGAAATGGCGATGGAGCGAGTATCGACGACAGCTGCCTACAGGTGGACTCAAAACCCAAGTGGGTTCACTTTGTCCGAGAGTCGCTTGGAGCTGTTTGTTGTTGTAGTGTATACATCTGTCCTCAGATGAACTGGGTGAACCCCGCAATGAATATCGTGCATGACAGCACCATAAACATTGTCTCGAGCACTATTATTATTATTATTATTATTATTATTACTCGCGCGTTATGCTTCGTTATGCTTAGCTGGCGATACAGGTATTGTTTTAGCGGCGTCTGTCTGCGTGTGTGTATGTGTGTTTGTGTGTCTGTCGGCCCAAAAACTGAAAACCTATCGATGAATAAAGATTTATCACTTTATCTGTGATAAAGGGCCGTAGGCCACTGACACATCACATAAGCAGTATAACAATTACTACAAAAAATGCACAGGTCAGAAATTGTTGGAACGCGGTAGGAATATCTATGGTTAACCTCAGCGGTGATTAGATCTTGGTGATATATGATCATGACCTTTGAATTGACCTTGACCTTTGACCTTGAGAGCCATTTTCGCATTTTTGGATGAGAAAATTGCCTATAACTTGAAAGAATGCCCATTAGCACACATCAAGCACCTCTGAATCTGCGGACTTTATGGCGTTATATAAATCAGTTTTTAACATTTAACATTTTAACATCATTTATCCTCCTCCTTATCGTCATCATTATTATTAATAATTAATTATTATTATATTACATACAGCGCAGTGACGTCACTAAATTCGTCCCTATCTATGGCAGTATCAGTGGTCACCGTGTTGTATGGCGCGGTGCAATCGATGTAGGCCTATGTATTATAATCGGAAGATACCAGTTTGAAGACTGCCAGTCGCTGATCTACAGCGATATATTGACAAATTTATGTCGCTAGGCGTCGGTAGTTAGTGTCGTTGCGAGATTTCAAGAACTGAGTAGACGGCCGATTCAGTTGCCCTACAAGATGGCGTCGACAGCGTGGCCGTAGAGAGTTATCAGCAAGTGACGTCAATGTCATCCTATGTTGACGACTCGTGTTACGGTTATTAGACTGCTGGAGTGTTGTGGTTTCGATGAGCACTGTTTCTAAGCATACCGGAAGTACGTTCGATGGGGTGCCAGACGTTTCGTACCGGAACTTTTTCGTAACCAGCATTTCGTACGCAGCGTTTCTTTAGAGGGTTGCGGTTAAGTACCTCGGCTTAGGGTTAAAGTTAGTGTTAGTGTTAGGATTAGGTGTTAGAGTTAGAGTTAGGGAGGTTATAGTTAGGGTTAGGAGTCAGGCAGGGTACGAAACGCCTGTGTACGAAAAGGATATGGTACGAGATGACTGGAAGTAGTGTGCTACTGTATCCGTGTGTGTTCTTCCGCTCCTTGTCGCCAGCGCGGCCAGCTCTCAATATAGCTTATTGAAACAAATATTGCACTCGAGCCGCGTGCGTCCGTCCGTCATTATTCCGAGCCTGTCTGACGTCTCCGTTCCTGATCTGCTCTATATCAACTTATTCGGGCTCGATGGGTCACGTGTTCCGCTGCCATATTAGCTGTCACGTGACCCATTATCCTCGCCTTGGTCAAATGCATGGTAGGCTATTATGGCTTGTGTGATAGCTGGAGTAATGCCGACTATGGAACATTAGGTGCATAGCTTTGGGGAAACGTGCACTCTTTGACTGCTCTATGATGTAATATTATGAAAACAGTTGTACAGGGTGGGCGAACACAAAAAGTGGTTCTCTGCGACCTTTGTTTATATTTCAGCAGTGGTTGCAAATTTTTGAATAAAATTTTACACGACTGTTAAACAAATACATGTACAAGTTGACATCAAGTTTGGTTGAAATTTATTGGAAAATGACAAAAATTGTGCTGTTTCAACCGAGACAACCCCCAATTTCTTAGCATTCCGAGCATAGTCTTCACTGGTAGTCTGTTGGTGGCCCGGAAAAGAGCCGGTTCGTTGATGATGAGATGAGGATGCAGATGTGTTTCATTATGCTGTCTTCCAACGAGTGCATCTAGTACCGACGTTCTGTCATTTTTGTTACTTATCTTGTATTTGTTTTGATGCTAAACTCTGTGTGTGAATAAAGATGTACATATATATGACACGAATTACTAATTTTACTGCATGTTTGTGTGGCAGGGAATGCAAAATAATCCGCGACCAACAAACACTGAAATCGAAAGGCTACGGCTTTGTTTCGTTCGTCAATAAGGAGGTACGATTCCGTTCCATTCAGTTACGATGTTTAGACTTCCTTACTTACTTACTTACATTGTTGTGAACAAATATAAACGCTATTATACAACTTTATAACTTGATTTTCTTCCTTTTGGTGTCTTCCACTCCTCCCCTGTAATATTTCAGTAACCCATAATGCGTTCAAATTTTCAGCGAAGGCAGACAGAGTTCCATTAAAATTTTGAACCAACACTGGTCGTAATCTCGTTAAATTTGGATTCACTCCGGCTCCGAACTTTGCCCCTTACCTTCCGCGAATCAGCTCTGAATACGCCAGTAGTATTTCTTTAACTGAGCGGTTGCGGTAGACACATTTCAATGGAACCGAAAAGGTTGTCAACGTGGCTGAAAATCACCACTTTACTTAGTACCATTTTAACTAGCTCTGAAAAACTCTACTTAAGTTAATTTTGCTGCATGAAAATATAGCGCTCATAGCCTACTGATTAGTATTCTGTGCGTTTTAACTTGATGAATATTATCGAATGATCGAAAGTCTGTGGAACTATTTTGCACGCGAATTAGTATAACTGCGTAATTTGGCTTTAAGTATCACTAAACTTTTAAAAGACGTTCGTGCAATCGGCGACACAAAAACGGAGACAACGATATCGTTGTTGAATAGATGAGTGTTCTCTGCCGATACGCGGCTGAAATCTTTCAGACTTGACTAATGTAATACGCTGCCGAGATTCCGCCGTGTGCGTCGTAATGCCGCTAGGGGGCGCCTGTTGCCGATCGCCCGGCTGATCCCGACTCAATTTCTCGGTTGATTAACTAGAGCAGTACTCGCGGCGAACGCCGTAATTTAGAAGAACGACCCAGCCCTAGCCCCAACACGGGACGGCGGCAGTGGCGGTTCCCGACATGTAGCAAAAGACGGTCGTTCCGCCGGCTGATTATTATCATTACCCTCATTCGTAGAAATATTTTTTCGCAAAGTCTTCTCAACGACTGGAACCCACTTTCTTCTTATGACGATGATGATGTGCAATGATTTAATGTACACTTGAAAGCTGACTAGAAGCCAGCTTAGCCTAGCACACAATGCCAAAGTTAAAACCGATATGCCC
>Ga0066192_1000262_pt1 | contig 10663 bp, 4 predicted proteins | sample WorMetvacBELIZE1_FD_58707 | JGI IMG/M metagenome (GOLD analysis project Ga0066192, IMG submission 58707) | Marine gutless worms symbiont microbial communities from Max Planck institute for Marine Microbiology, Germany - Olavius vacuus BELIZE.1... | ecosystem: Host-associated > Annelida >... | reverse complement strand
CGAAAGTTATGGCGAAACACATTTTGGTGTGTTTTTTTATGCCCCACAGTGTAGTTGTGTTAATGCTGTTGATGTCGTTTTGCTGTACCTCAAACATGCCACCACTGTCGTCTAGTTTTGTCAGTTGTTTTAGCCTGAATGCTGTTGTGTTCCACTGCACCGTCGGTGCACAGGTGCAGCAGAAGTATTAGCCCCCAGAATTTTTGCCGTTTTCTCAGCACTGGCTTGCAATTTCAAAGTGAACTTTTTCGCACTAATTCAGTCGTCATATACCTCCATATTAACAGCATCTAATTATCTTACACTTACATTATCAGCAAAGATCAGAAAGTTTAGCACATTCAAAAACATACGAGGAAACACTCAGCATTGAAACACAGCGTCGGAATTCTGCACTCAAACTGAGTGTTTAAAGTGTTATTCATCCTCCGCTTCAGTCGCTGGCTTTGAGAACTTTTTTGCAGCTTTATCAATCGGTCCCGAAGCAGGCTGTCTTGGATGACGCTTGTAACCGGAAACGATTAATGTATCCGACATTAACGGTGTCGCTCCTCAGGCACAACAGATAACTATGGTGGTTGCAATCATGGAAAGCAGCACCTAAAGAGGGCATCTTCAGGCGACTGTGGGTAGCAGTGATGTTGCAGACGTGACAAAACACAAGCTGTGGCGACCGGATAATGATAGGCCTCAAAGTCAAACGGTGCCCTTGGGAAATTGTAAAGCAGCAGTCTAGGTCCAGTGAATTTGGAGGCGACTGGTAATAAAATCTGGACAGTTGGTTCTGCATGGCACCAGCTCGGCTGTGTATGTGCACCATCTTGCTGGCAGATGTACCTGGCGGCCAGCAACTGAGTACAGTGTTCAATCAATGTGCTGACAATTTTCTTCACTGTACCGAGCTTGCAGTTACAGTATTTGGAGGGTACATAGCCACTACTGCCTTTGCTCCGTAGACTTACTTATGCAACACCTGAATCCACCTTTTCTAGGCTTACTCCAAATGTTTTTGTACTATTACCTGGTAAGCAAATCACTGTTTACAAAATTTACATCACTGTCAAGGTCATTTCATGTGAGCTGTTACTTGTCATTTTTAGAGAAGGGTGGTTTTTAGTGCACAGGTTTTAGTGCAAATTTTTTAAATATGCTAAAATCACCAGGTGGCACCGCTGGTGACGATTTCAAGACAATGTTCGACAGTAACTTCAGCTAACTGCACAAAATTTCATGCTGAAATTACAAGCCGTTGCTGAGAAAACTGCAAACTCTGGGGGGCACTCCCCGGTACTTTATCATGCCGCACCTTGTATAATGTAATCTTGCATACCTTCCATATCGCAAGTCATTTAATTGCAGTACAATGAACATTCATGCCAAATAGGTATTCTGTACACTAAGAAAGAACAAACATGGAAAATCCAAACAACTGAGCTACAAAATCCGATTCATTAGCCTAGTATGAAATTAAGACATGAAACGATAGGAAAACTGTCACTTCCCTCAATCAACAGCACAATGTAAACTTAGTACTTATAACGGTAATCATAATGCAATACAAATTATATCAATGGTAGATGCAATGTCTCACTGCACTTACAGGTCTGCTAGTCACCATGGGATTTTTTTGCTGTAGTCGATGTTAACACATGCTTTAACTTTTACACACAGACAACATAAAACTCCCACAATACATCACGCAATTACATGAGTGTCTCAAACAAAAACACGTATATGGATTACTAACTAATTCACAATGTTACGCCGCACACAAAAAGACCTGCAGCATCTACGTATCTGTAATTGTTGCCCGTATAAATTATGCATCTCTATTTACAAATGACATTTATGTACAAAACTGGTACAATCACAAAATCAGTCTCAACATTTAACAAATCCAGCAAAACAGCATTTAACTAATGAAATTTGGAAAAATCCTAGTGCTTCATACACAGACACATTGGGAAACCAACAAAACATTTTCAGATACTGCTGTGTACAAGATCATAAACAGAAATTTACCACCATTCACTCGTGATTCACATGCATATTTATACATCACGCGTAATACTGAGAGTGACATCAATGGCATCCTGGCAATATTTAACAAATGCATCGGAAACGTTAAATTAAAGCTTACAAACTGATTTATGAACTGGTGACAATGACTCCAAATACAACTCGGCTGTAACCTAGTGGTTCTACCTTTTTTAGTTCATGCACCCCTCACACCACCACCCAGACTACATGTCCATTGGTGACCGACAGTTTCATACACGTTACCACTTGTATCGAAAATCTGGAAACCGACAATGTCGGGCAAATGGCAGAATGTCAGGGAAACTTGTGGTGTCTGGAAAATTGTGTAAGTTAACCTTTACATCTGGACTGTTGTGGTTAGAAATACATTGCAGTTGGTTTTGCTAGTCATTACAGGCACTTGGTTCACAATTGATTTTAGCAAGTGGCTCGCGTTTATGGCTGATGCTGCTGTCTGAACAAGTCAGGCAAATGTCGGGGAATTTTGTACTGTCTGAAGAGTGGTAACCATGTTATGTCAAACAACTGACGATGCTAACTGCAGTTAACTGCTATTGAGTTTAAAATCAAAAACAGCTCAACTGTCCCATACTGCTTGGTAAATTTACATGTAATAAGAAAAATGCCCCACGTTATACCTTTTCCAGACCATTTTTACCTATAACCACACCCCTGGGGTGCAGACCTCTTCCCCAGGCCAGGTTTAAGAACCTCTGGTCCAACCTGTGTTACTCAATTACCCTTGGTGCTACATGTGAGTGGCCTGGTCAGCAATAAGTTAAAATCTAATCTGTACATATAATAAATCTCTAGACCTACAACAAACTACAAAAATGTGAATATGTAAGCAACAGATAACAAAATAAAAAATATCGGGTCACTAACGTTCACCTAACGTAACATCAATAGAGTAGTAATGTGCAAAAATTTAAAACAACAGAGAATAAAAAAAGAGTATCGGGACACTTTACGTACCACAGTAACAGCAATACACTGATATGATGACACTGATAACCACAACACAAACACAAAACATATCTAAATGAAATATAAACAGCTGGCTGGATGAAGCAACACAAAGGGTTGTGGAATGAGAATAATCATTAATGTCTAGTCCACGCTACACCAAAAATGCCACAAAATAACCGCGATGACAGATGTCCTACGTACAGTCAACCACCACCATATCTATGTACAGTACAGTACATAACCATCGCCCAATCTTTATGCTAACATTTTCTGGCAAAGACAGTTATAACTTGTATCGACAGCATTTCTCATTAAGATAAGATAAGCAAGTCTGAAAGTGGTTCCACTAATTGACATTACATTGCTGGAAGATTTTCGGACATTTTAAACTGAACCACAATTTAAAAAACTGTAACTAACAATAAACTAATTTCTTTCCTTGACACATCACACTCCGGAGTTAAAGTGCCCCTGCAGTGTCTCCGAGACTATCGCTGCCTTGTAAATGCTTATAAACTAGTCGACAAGAATAATGGAACGTGACCACAACATTGATCCACAACAGCACAAAACAAAAATTAACTCAAGACATTAACAGTAATCTCACGTAACAGACAAATCGACAAATTCTTTTTGACGACAGATGTGAGACTATAGAATAAAACGTTCAGCTAATGGCTAATTCTACTAACAGGACTAGGGATGAGAAATTTAATAACTTCCTTAAAAGACAGCACTCTCAACTTTAACCGGAGTATTTTCTATGGTCTCCTTCAACATCTATGCCACATTGCGTGGTGTTGCAGTATGCTGAGCTCCCGTCTCAGACAGGCACGCCAAACTCTACCGAGATTTTTCCGCAGATTGCTTAATCCATCTAATTACACTCATCACCTGTTGACATCCCCTTGTGACACTAAAATCACGTCTCGGCTTAGAAGAGCAACAGATATCATAGACCATGTAACCGTTCTAACTGCTACGAATCTTTTATCCATCATGCCCTCCTAAAGTACCAATAGGCCTAATTTTTCCGATATCACTCTCCTCAGTCATGCTCAACTAACATTATCAAAGCACTGTATGCAATTCTTTACTTACTTTGTCAGCAACATCTGCACATTTTCATCATGCATATGCAACAAAATCAAAACACTGTAACAGACACTCGGCTGACAACACGCACAACAAATCAGTCACAACATCGACACACTACGAATATCAAATTTGGTGTTGCAGCTGCTAAGAGCACTCTACACTAATAACGGAGCACAATAAGCACAATGCATTTGATAAATACAGAAACCACGAGATCTTGACCGGCAGATAAAATGACAAAAACATTCAAATTATCGGTTACAAAGCTACGAACAATGGTGTGACTCACACATTACAGCAACCAATGGCTTGCACAATATTTAGCATAATATCAAGTCACATGATTGACGAAATGTATCCGTATCTGATAAATACTGATATTTATCAGTATTTATCAGTCATGGAAATTATCACAATTTTCAGTCCAGTTATCAGTTGGGCAAAACCAACACAAAATGGTTGAAGTTAATGTTTTGTAAACAGCACGTTTGGGTATGCTGGCTGTGGTAAGTAAAGTGATGAATGTAATCACAACTGAAATAAAGGCAACCGGAAAAAATTCTAGTTGTGATTGTGATTAATTACCATGGCACACTGTGACTGTTTGCCTATTTGCGCTTAAGAAATACTCTTACAGACCCACTTACTCCAAATGTTTTTGATGCTGAAATGCCAACGTGCATGATGGCTCGTCAACAAATAGACACTAAACTGTTATGTCCGTATTAAAAAATAATCAAAATATTGAGATTACGACACAATTCACAAATTACCACTTGTTTGCCTGAACTATGATGACAGAAATAACAACAATCTGCAAATTTATATCCCGCCACATGTAGTATGGTAACTTCAGTGGCAATGGTCATAACTTCCCAGCTAAACACATCATGCAACCAAGTACTTTTGAGGGTCATTCATTCCAACGACTCTTCTCCACTTCTTCCTGTCCAATGGCAGTTGCACAGCCTCTGGCAGTGTACAGCTGTACCAATCCATTATCTCATCAGACTATCTTCTTGCTGGTATTTTTCACGAGGTCGATCAAACTGAACGATTTAAGCTTAGCATTACTGTGTTCACTTTTAAGGATAAGCAAATCAGATTACAGTCGTTCACTTTTTTGACACTATTGCTCCTTCACAATTTTCGTTTGGTTATAAAATGGTACACCGCTCTCATGTGGTACTAAATCATGAAAAATTCAAACATTGTGTCTCAAAAAGGTCTCACTTTTTAACTGCCTCCACCGATTTTGATGGTTCTGGTGTTGTAAGAATGGCGAGACCTATACCAACTGATAAGGTGTATATTTTGATCTTAGTTCATACATCATCAGACAAGAAGATTCATGTGACGCCAATTTGTTGCTTAATGCCCGGTAACAATAAGCTACAATGGCTGACAGTGACAACCGGTGAAATTAACTAATCCTATCAGCTGGTGTTTCTCCCAAAGCTAAAATAAGACATATGTTAACAACACTGTACAAACTGTCACTGCAAAATGCACAAACAACGTTACATAACAACATGCTACGATTTGCGGGAAGAAGATTTCTTGGTCTCTGGTTTTTGGCAGGGACTAAATCGACGCCGCATCAACACTGGAGACTGAACAGATTTACTGTCATCACCAGATCTGCCACCATCATCGCTGTCAACATCAACGTCTTCATCTTCGTCATCATCGTTTTCACTGCTGCTGTCTGACGATGTGCATAAGTCACGGCGTTCACTGTCTTTGCAGACAATGGAGGATGACGTACTGTTTGACGCGAACAGTGGCAGCGTAGAATCGACAGTCTCAAAACGACGACTGTCATGTGACGCGGATTCACTCTTGATGCTGTTGCTGTCATCATCCTCCGCAGCAGAACGGTCCCCATCCTCATCATCGGCGGCCGAACCAACACTAGCTGTGCTGTTTACAGGTCTGGCAGCAGCCTGATGCAGAGCAGTGCTGCCGACATTGAGAGATGCTGTATTCACCGTCGTCCTGTCGGAATCATGCGGCATAACTGCACCAACCTCGTCACTGGCACCGGTGACTCCGGCAAGCAGCTGGTTGCTCTCTGCACGACTGATCTGGTGCACAAGCGTCATGTGACCTTTCAACGTGATGACGTTGAAATACTTGCGCTGGCAGAACGGACACAGCAGCTGTTTGTGGTTAAGCTCGTCTGTTTTCACACCCATACGTGGCAGGCAAGTGGCCAGCTGGTGAGCGCGGCATGCTTTCTGTGTTGCCGATCTCTCGTTGCAATATGGACACAGATACGAGTAATGCCGAACGTATGTGAACAGGCGTCGGCCACCTGGTCCAGAATCAAAGCAGGAATCTGGTGCAGTGGCACGATGTTCACGTTTAGCTGACTTGGTGCTCAGATCACGACCACAATTTGAACAGATATAGCTGACAATACACTGCATGAACACGTTCTTGTACACGATTCCTTTGGCAGTTCTGCGCATAGGCAGGGTGTCTGACGCAATGACTAATTTAGATCGCAACAGCGCTGCTTCCTTCCGGCTTTTTGGGGAGGAATTTGTGCCGCTACGCATTGTAGCACGGGCAAGTGCTTGTAGCACCTGTTTCTGAGATTCGGAACTGGCAATGTCGGTATTTGTTATCGTCGACTGTTGGCCGGTGGTCAGTGCAGCCTCTCTGAGGGTCATCTGTGAATCGACATTTGACAGCTCAGTGGAATGTTGCAAGTGAGAGTGCCGACTGAGGTACTCTGCAGTGAGAAACTGCTTGGTGCACCAGGTACACCGGTGCACCTCGCTTGCCGGCACAGCAGCCGCTTCCGACTGCTGGCAGATGTATGTTACATGGTACCACATCAACTGTTGGTCCCGGTACCGCATGTCGCATTGCATGCAGCAATATATATTAGTATGCTCCACAGCGCAGGCCGTGTGCACCTTCGTGGTAGTAGCATGCCGAACAGCAGCAGCGCGGTCGAGAAAAGTCACCGGACACAAGCTGCACCGATATTCGGCGAACTCGTACATTGCGACTCCATCGTGAACGACCTCACGACCAAACTGCCCCACATCGTGGCTACTCTCCGCAGTGCTGACAGCGGTGGTTCCATTTTCGTGCAGCAAACTATCACTGACGACCGTTATTGGCTGGCAGCCAGCATCATTTTCTGACGGCACAGTACACAACAGAGAGTTCTCAACGGTGCACAACAGCTGCAGTAGGCTGGCTGCATCTACTTCAACTGGCTGAGTGCTTGCATCCCCAGCAACAGGCTCGAGCCCCGACTCTGGCACCAAGACATTGTCCTGTTCACTGCTCCACTGAGACAGATCCGGATGGAATGATTCGCTGCTGATTTCATCCCCTGCTCCCGACCTGCCTGGGCACGTCACTATGTGAGCAGTTAACCACGAGCAGTCAGGCACTACTTCACCACAGCCATCACACACACAGTCAGCCATAGCATCACCCGCTGCCGCAACATTAGCTTTATCTGATGAATCATCTGATGCTTTGGCATTCTGTTCTGCATCAGTTTCTGACTCTTTCTTGACATCCATTTTCTCAGTTATTGGGCTAATCTCTATAATGCAGTTCTTAATGTGAACACCATTAATTGCATCAACATGAATAGTATTTGTCTTCTTGTCAGCGTCATTACTGCCAGCTTTAGGAGATTCACTGGCAACATCACACTGACTCTCTGACTGTGACGCTGATACTTCAGTCTCAGATTTATGTCGTTTTCTGGAATCAACAATAAAACAATCGGCATCACTGGGTGACGACTTCTGCTGAAGATGGCACTGAATCTTGGCATGTTGCAATAACTGCGTCCTCGTCCGGAGTTCACGGCCACAAAAACGGCATTCCAACCCATCCCGGCCAATTTGCCGAAACATTTCTTCAGTTGTGCAACGCAGTTTTGATTTTTCTTCATTATCAGAAGATGTCTGATTTTCTTCAATACTACTGCCAGCAGCTCTACTATGCTTAAAGGAGACAGCTTCTTCTGCACATGCATCGTCCATGCTGTTTGTTTCTATATTATCAGTTACACTGCCATCAGAACGGGTACTGACATCATTTATATTACATGTGGCCGAGTAACTTTTTCCACGCTTTCTTCCAGCTGTCTGCTTCCTGGCATTTAAACTATGTGTGGTAATGCAGACCTTGTCAACTGCCATTGTGCATTTTGCATTTTCTTTGTCCGAGGCTTGCTGACTGTTTGTATCAACTTCAGCAAAGCTCACTGAACTGCTGTCCTGTTCAACGTGAGAGTTACTACCAGTCTTCTTCTTTGCATTAACATGGGTGTAATCATCAGCAGCGTGGTGCAATGATGAAGTAACATCATCGTCAATGTATTCAACACCTCGACTAGCACGACGCTTTTTTGACTTGCTAACTGTTGCATCCCTCAAAACGGACTTGGCGTGTGACTCGGCTACATCTTTGGTGTCTACTGAACGAACACGTTTGCTGTCAGAAGTGCTGTGCCTCCTTCTAGTGCAGATTCCATTCATTGTAGCACTGAAAGCTGTTTCTACTGACTGAGATGACTTGCGTGGACGGCCTCGAGCTTTCACTTCTGTTCGATTACCTACATTTTGTGCATGCTTCAGCTTTCCACTTGCATCAGCCTTAGTTTTGCTCAACTTGCCTGTTTTGGCGTTATCACTTCTGGACTGCTGTGGCTTCATACACTTTTTCTGTGACTTTGGCTTTGGAGGGCGTCCTCTGCGACGAACAGCCAATTCCTTCACAGGTGGTGCACTTTTTGTCGTAGGTTCGGCGACATCATCTCCATTAATGCGAGCAGTCAACTTTGAGAGAGAAATTCGAATGCTGGTTCGGGGCATCTTACTAGCAGGGACATCACTGTTATCATCAACTGTACAGAGATCACTGGTTTTGTTGCTGGTTTTAAGATTGTCATCATCACACACTGGCGAGTTTGACGACTCATCTTCACCAATTTCTAGTCGTACTTCAATGTCACCTTCTTTCCAAAGCACATCGTCCGACATCTGGTTAGAAGCTGCAGTTCCATCAGACTTAATACCTTCAGAGAATTCTCTCTTCTCTCCATCGTCAAAACCATTTTCACACTCAGCCTTTTTGCTGCACAGTTCTACCAACGGCTTATCATCGTCCTCATTTTCATCCTGATCACTAACATCCTCTTCAGCACTCGAGTTAGCATTGGAATTTGTACTGAACTTAGTGCTTATACTGCCACTTTCCATAGTCAATGAATTCACATTGTCATTAGCTACAGCACGTTCTTTTCTACATTTGTCATCACTCTTTTCTCTATCTGCACCCAACTGCATCTCTGATTTCAATTTGTTGACAATTTTGTCCGTATTTTCCTCCGTTTCGGCACCACAAATGCCATCAATATCTTTCTCACTGAGCTTCCTACTTCTTACTTTACTACCATTAAATGTCATGCTTGTGGGTGCACATTCGCGTTCCGACATTTTTGTTACTGTCCCACTTTCATACATCTGATGGTCTTCCTTGTTAGCCTTCTCACAGGAATCTCCATCAATAACATCAGAGAAGTTGCCATCCAGTCTGTCATTTTCAGTCTCCGAGTCTGTCTCCAGCTTGTCGTTGGTTAGTAATGAGTTGATTGACTCGAGCAGGCTGCAGTACTGCTCCAAGTCGACTCCCGACATGTCGCAGCTTGAACTCGCGGCACAGCTTGACAGGTCACTCACCACATCATTGTCACTGTCATCAGATTCTCTGTCACCGTGCTGCAGTGAAGTGTTCAGTCGTCTCACTGCAGAGATGCATGCCTACACATGGAAAAACGGTGGTGTTCCATACCATATCAACATTCCACCTTACAATACAAGCACACAGGACAACTTCAACAGTGGCTAAACTGAGTACGCTGGTGGTAGAGTAATGAGGGGTTTTGCAGATTGCAGCAATGATATTTTTTACCCTTCCTGTTATCCAACTACCAGTGTCAGAACAGTTTAATAAAGATACCGTACGTTGTGTCAAAATCTAAATCCAACAAAGCATCGTAATTTTTAATGTGTCCCCACTATTTATACAGACAGCTCTCATGGCAGATAACAAAGGCAAGATTATGGGGCTGATGCCTTACCGTTATATATCTACAAGAGCTGTTCATGTTTTTTTCAGTACATATGTCCCCACAAGGAGCACAAACTCAATACCACATGCACTAGATCACGTTTCATGCCTTCTTACTGCTACTTTATACACAGTTAATCTTGTTTCAATGACAGTGAGATGGTTTCCGGTAAAAGCATGCAACTGAACTAAAACAAGAAGCCCATGGACGATGACACTCAGCTGGCAGCACACGACCTATAAACTGACACTTTTACTTTAAAATAAAAATATGTAATATATGTTTATAACAAACTAAGTTACCTACATATACTAATTAATACACGGAGAATCCAAAAAAACTGACAGAATGCAACCCGTCTATGTTCTAACAGTCCTGTGTATTTTGAAGGCAAAGTGTTGTTAACCATAACATTACATCAACTCTGCCAGCTCATCTACA
>Ga0066192_1000261_pt1 | contig 10683 bp, 7 predicted proteins | sample WorMetvacBELIZE1_FD_58707 | JGI IMG/M metagenome (GOLD analysis project Ga0066192, IMG submission 58707) | Marine gutless worms symbiont microbial communities from Max Planck institute for Marine Microbiology, Germany - Olavius vacuus BELIZE.1... | ecosystem: Host-associated > Annelida >... | reverse complement strand
GACGGACCGACGATGACATATAGCGAACATGAACTTGAGTTCACGTTCGCTAAAAAGCAGCCCATTGGCTGTGACACTCAGCTGACAGGACAGCTATATGATCAAGAAGAGACATAAACCCAGTAAACTAGGTCAAACTGGCCTAGATTTCTGGATGTGATCAGAGTTCGTCAGTAGGTCTGTGCATGCAGGATTACAAGTCTCTACGTGAGGCAGTTATGATTTGTGCCACGCTGGTTAACAGACAGACAGACACACAGACAGGCAACTTTTGACCAGTTATACTATTACCCTTGCCAGCTGGGTTAAAAATCGGTTATTGAGATTAGTCAGAGTTATAGTCACATGTCGACTGCCTCGTTTTTATGGCCCACAGTGTACGTTTGTGCATTTGTTGTGGTTGCAGGAAGGTATCGGCGGTTTCGCGTTGTTTCATCTTGCCGTCAAGCAGCAAGACGAGGAACTGTTTACTTACTTACTAGGTGAACCATCAGTTGATGTGAACAGACTGACGTACGGACGTCGCACGGCGCTGGACATCGCATGTGAGGCTGGAGATCGACAGACAATGATTCAGCGACTGAGAGATGCAGCCGCTCAACACTCGCGTTACTTCGCGGATGACTCTGCATCATCAACCAGCTCCAGTGACAGCAGTTTGTAGTGGAAGTCCGCATCGAGAATGAGAATTCCCGTTTCCCGTTTTCCCGTAAATATCCTGTGGAAATTTCTACAGGGGTAGAGGGAGGGAATGAGAATAAAAACGCATTCCAAGTTCCCACAGACCTCTACGGTCTGCACCGTGCTGTTGTGGTATGGTCAACTGGCCAAGCCAACGAGATGGAATTATATTTTTACGGAAGTGAACGAGAATGAACATGAGTAACGTTGGGAACGGCTATACACAGGCATTGGAATTAACTACCCACTGCGATTAAACGCCTCCCTGTCTGACGCCACATCTTAAGTCAAAGAAATCAGCGACGAATGAACCCCATTTTATACGAGTCGAGTCAGTAATAAACCACTCTTCTTATTCCACTTTCATCCTGAAATTTGCGCTCGCTTTTTCTCTCTAGAAAAAGCGCGATCGACTTGGAACTCTAACAAAATGTACAGAACGGTCTCAAATCTCAATTCGCGAGAATCTTTTTTCGTTAATGTAAAGTAACTGGGAAAATTAGCGCCGTTTTAGTATTCCAGCCGGACACCGCTGCATGCTGCAGACATAGACTCGCCTCATGACAAACGCTGCGACGGCAAGTCGTTATCTTTCATGGGATGACGCTAAAACACTGCGGCCAGGCAGTCTGCATGTGCTGTTGCGTGGAGCTGGCGCTTCAGCGTGAACAGTTTCTTCGTACAAAAACATAGAATCTGGTTAAAACGCATATTAATACACGTTACGTACCTGTGCAGTTTAGTTTGAGGTGAGCAATGACGTCATCAGTCCATGGAGATAGAGGGGCGCAGAGTTCGTTTGGAGACATCTATCCCATTCCTCACAGGTTTGCATGCTAATTATTAATAGTAATGGCAGACTTGCAGAAATTCATTATCAACAGGAACTTTGATGACACGCACTTATCGACGAAATATAATGAGATCCGGTGTGAAATCTAAACGTGTGTGGGTGGAATCAATCGATGCTCCACCTGTACTGCTCGTTCACATTTCACGCCCAATTTTCAATTAGTTGTCACGTGAGACAGTTCGGGCAGAGCTGCTGCCATGTGTGCACGCCAACATACGTGACATGATCACGATAAAAGACAGAGGCGCGGGCGCCGCTGTAGAACTGTGCAGTGTAAAACGTAGAATTCTCCGCGAAGCTTGTGATTAGCAGTTCTGCAGATCTTAATAGCTTCAGTTCTTCTCGACCATGACAACTGACATGGCAGCGAGCTCTCTGGAGGACACGACGTACACGACCGACCGACCTCAAGGCACAACTTCAGAGCTTGTCGTCAGTTCTTCGAGCTCGTCGGCAAGTCAGCTGATCATCATGATCATACTGAACTCTCTCTCCTTCGTTGCCTTCATCCTCAATTTAGCGATGCTGATCTGCCTACTGGTGTACAAGCAGGCCACTAAGAAGACCGTCAACATTTTTGTCTGCAATCAGACGGTCCTCGACCTCGTTCCCACGTTTTTAGGCATCGTCAAGTTTGCTGTACAGATGTCAGGATACACACAGACCAAGACTGGCGTTCTGAGAACTTTATGATGAAGCTTCAGATTGAGCTTAGATGACCTGAGTAGGCACCGCTGGTTTTTGTTAGCTCGACACATGTAGCCTATAAACTTAACGTAGCGTTAATTCGGAATGATCTCATTCATTTCGTTAGAGAAAGCGCACTTGGTGCGAATTTAATCTCTTTTTTATCAAACATTGAGAAGTAATGATAAAATACTCCAGCGGTAGTTATAATGACGTTACTGATGAGGGTTGTGGGCTTCAAAAGGCTTAATTAAGTTTCTTTGCTCTCTGTACGCTAGTTCTTGGTGATAGAACATTGCGAAGTAATGACAAGAAGACGGGCGTTCTGAGACAACTAGTCTGCTTTCTGATGGACAACGAGGCGCTGGTGACGTCGGTTGTATTCGGGTCGGTGTACGGGCTGGTAATCATCACCACCGAGCGCTACTTCAAGATTGTTCACGCGGTTGCACATCGAAATCACTACCGTCGCTGGATGACGTACTTCGGTGTAGCTACGCCGTGGTTGATCGGCCTGCTGATATCAGCTGTGCACGCCATCGCTGTGACCCGTTTCGTCGACGGGACCTGCAGAACACAGGTGGGCAGTACGGCAGTACAACCCCATATCCAAATCTCTACGTAGTAAGTTCAACTGCATGCATAACACGTTACTTAGCTTATTAGGCCGTTTACCGCCGTTTGGCCGCCTCACGTATAGTCGCGGAAGGCCTTATAAAATGCCGCTGTCCCATTTTGTACCGAACTTTAATCTCCCAAACCGCGAGGCGGACTCCGTCAAAACTATATCAGAGTTGGGGCCAAAGCTAGACTTAGACGTTTCGTCCGTTCCTAACCTAATTTTACAGGCTGGAAATACAAAATGTGGCCTTAATTTTCGACCGCAGTCCCGTTTGAGTCACCTTCGTTTCGAAACGGAGCACATTATCTATAATTCAAAACCACGAAGGGCAGATGATTGTTCTGTGTCCTGCAGAAATGTGGTATAAGCTTAATTCGTTCAACTCATCTATGAGAAACCGAGGCTATGGAGTCCTCAAAACAGGCCTGACAAATTTATTGAATCATTATAGTAACTCAGCCACACATAGCCTGAGTTTGCTGAAATTCGGTATGCTGATGCACGATGGCTCCATAAAAATTGCAGTAACTTTCCCAACCCGTAATATTTTTCCACAGTGTTTTCCACAAACAATTTACGGTTATCTGACAGTAAATTTTCCGTAATCGCATCAAACTGAAGTCTTAAGTTGATTGTCCCACGTTTCAGCCTTTCCTACAATGTCGCGAAAATCCGTCTATAGTTTCTGAGTGATTTTGCTGACAAACCAACCAACCAACCAACCAACCAACAAACAAACAAACAAACAAACAAACAAACAATAAAAACGATAATCTCCGTGAAAATGTTTACGTTAGTTAGATGATCTGTTACAGGTGTATCCGACCATGGTGACCGCGTGTGCAGTAAGAGTGGTGTTATTCTCCTGGCGTTTCGTCATTCCGCTGGGCGTCTTTGTTTTCTGCTACTGGAAGATCATCTCGTCGCTGCGACGCCGCGCCAAGGTCGCCGCCACTCAGCGTCAGCAGCCGGCCGCCGGTCCATCAACTTCTGCCGCTGCCTCAAGCGGTCAATCAAAGCCCCCGAGCAAGACGCAGAAGAACGTCATCAAGACAATGATCATCATCATTTCATGCTTCACTGTCTGCTGGCTGCCTATCCAGTTCACGCTCGTCGCCCGGTTCTGCGGCCTGAATCTGTTCACTTCTGCGACCTTGTACTACGCCTTCGCAGTGATGGCAGCCGTCAACTTCTGTGCCCATCCGTTCATCTATGCTACATTCATGTTCCAGTTTCTGAGAGCCAAGTGCGTTGACGGGCTCCGTCGACTGGTGTGTAGAGGAAACCAGGTCGCAGATATCACACTGTCAAACATCGGGACCACAAACCGAAACAGACGTCAGCAACAATAATCACCTGCTGTCTTGTCGCTGTCGCAAGTAGCGAGTGCTGTACACAGAGATTTTGATTCACAACTTGATTTTTGAGATCAAGAACAACATACATTCATTAAACGGCTTTGAGAACTGATGACAATTCTTTTATGCGGCGTCTCCAAGAGTGTATGTGCAGTTAGTGGAGTTGAAGTTACTCCTGCCTCAACCACTGCTTCATGTCATTCAGCCATTGTCTGTTTGAGGCTTCACTTAATATCGTTTACCATTTATTATATCTTTCAAGTTTCAACACACACACTGCAAGTGGTCATGCACTTCCAAGTATGGCACATGCCCAAAATAGTGTAACTTCAACAGTGCATCTTTAGCGATTAGTTGTCGTTCAATATTGAACTCAATTAGTATTGATTTATTGATCCGATGTCATCTTTATAATGACAAGGTTCAAGAGCAAGAGAAGACCCTGCACGCAACGTGCCCTGTGACATAAAGGAGCTGAGTCTTAGCAAGTAAGTAAGTATATAATGTTAATAAATGTCGACTTGTAGAGCGCGATTACATTAACACCTCTAATGCGCTAACGCTTTGAATGTCGGGCGAACAAATACGTCTTCAGGTCCCGCTTAAATTGTTCGGTGTCAACAGCCGGGTCCCGCAGGTGATCAGGCATTCAATTCCAGACTGTTTGTCCGGCGACAGAAAGTGCATGGGTCCCAAAATGTGCTGCGGCGAACTCGCGGAACTGACAGTTGATGACATCTGGCAGATCGCAGATACTGGCGACCAGGAACTTCGGAGACTGGCACACAGTAGTCGGTAAGGTACCATAGAGCTCGGTGGCGAAGACAACGATGAACTGTCACAACAAGCTTGTAGTGCACTCGCTGAGGAATAGCCAGCTAGTGCAAGTCGTCATGCATCTGTCGAGACAGATCACGCTCGTATTTCACGGTCCCTGTGACCAGACGTGCTGCAGCATTTGAACATGCGGCAGCTTGTCCATGACCTTCTTTGGCGCGGAAGACAAAACAACGTGTCTTTACGCATCCAACTGGAGGGCGGTCTGTCTCTGACTGAAAAGCTATCTTGTTCGAGTTGGTTTATATGTGTCTGTGTGTGTGTCGATATTATCGCGTAATATCCTAAAAGTTCAGTTTTTCTGTAAAACAGTTGTATGTATAGTGTTGCTGAATACAGTGCTAGCCGATTCTAAGTAAATATACAAGTTAATAATGATCAGGAGTGTTGTGTTGTGGCTGTATTTTGCAATGTACAATGACAACAGTGCAGTCCAGAGCGTGTCGCTTTTACCGAAAGTACTGCAGGCTCTGGTAGTCTAGCTGTGATCACTGAGCGTGTAAAATGCAATGTACTTGAATTGTGATTTATGTAGCGTACCATATGGCCATCGTCTAACGGTGCACCAGTTTTAAAGGACACTTGCAAACGACACTTTCAATTCTGCTTTTAATGACTTTTAGCGCGCGTCTAACTCTGTTAAACCGTGCTATGCTAACGTCTGTTCTGTATGTCCGTCTGCCCGTCCGTCACACTTTAACCGCTTTAACAGCTTTAAATATGGAAATTCGTTTTGCATCACACGATAGAGCGATGTTTCCAGTTTATTGGAGCCAAATTTTATGGTTGTGAGTTTAGGGGTTCACCCTAACGAGTGCGTTAAAGAGAGGTACGCCTGTCGAAAAAGCAAAGTTGACCAATAATCTGCAAGAACCTTAAAACGGTGTGTGATATGATATAAGTTAGTATTATTCACTAATAGGAAGTCGCATAGGAGCTTGCGAGTGGCATCAAAATCGGTGACATTGAATGACCTTGAACAGCATAATGGTCGTTATTTTGCGTCGTGTTACCGAATTCGATAGCTTTGGGGCCAATTCAATCAATCAGTCAATCACAGTTTTTAGGCACAAGGCCCATATAAAACACAATTACGTCAATGTGGTTTAATACAGACCTATACTCGATCTGCGACAACAATTACGAGAGACGCCCCTTTGTCAAAAAGCGATAGGCCTAATTTGACCAATTCCTCGCAGCAAATTGAAACCGGTGCGAGATATGATATAAATTAGTATTATTCACTAATAGAAAGTTGCATACCGCGGGTTTTCGATTAGTACTAACATCAGTGAAGTTGAATGACCTTGAACAGCGTAACGACCGTAAACGCGCGCTACGGTATCTCTGCGGTAGCTGAGCTTCTTGTTTGTATGTTGAACTAGGTAGCCTCGTGGGTCGTAGCCAAGCATCTCTGAATCTGCGTGTAGAATTTATCGCGCCTATTGCTGCACTGCGATCGTTGCGGCAATCAGTTGTGCAGCAACAGCAACCTCAGCCCAGCCTTGTGTACTGACCGTGTAGTTTTGATATTGTTATTTACGATGACGTTACAAGTTTGCACAGTAAACAGCACAGAGGTCGTTGCGATATTATTGTTGCACATTATAACCTTGAGATGTTCAATGTATAGCCTACACGTGTTATGTTCTACGCAATGTTGATCATCAACAGTTTTCTAGGTCTACAAATGCTTAAGCCTAAGTACTGTGTGGTGAGTCTAACTTATCTGTCTCTCTTGACAAAGTCCCGTAAAGGTAAACAAGGAAGACGAATAACACTTCAACATCCGTAAAACGGCTATCCTCTTCGAAGTTTACGCCCATAGACACGATATCGTAGTCGTGAAATAGTGCTGCCACCTCGTGAATGTTCGTGAAGTAGCAGGTTCGTGTGTCACAACAACAAACTCTACAATGATCTCGTCTATACGACACCGTAAAATGCACAAAGTAAACCAAGTCTAATCATTTACTTTACTCGCTGTACTTCAGGATCGCAGTTCGGAGGTTTAACAGCACCTCCTCTCCTCGAATTCTTCTATCGATTACAGTCTCTGATCGGAGTCTGGTCATTATAGCCCAGTTTTGCCACGAGTCCACGACGACCTTTCAGCGTAACCTGCGTAGGCTAGTCTATGCTTTCACACGATTCCTCTTGACAGTCCAAACAGCCTGTATGTTGTTAAACTGGCAGACGTACAACCCTTCCCAGTTTAATAACATTGGCAAACGTTGTACGCCAAACGAGCCGATGTATAGGCTACTTCGTGCTTTTCTGCGGCATGCTGCGGCGACAGCGTGGTCGCCAACTTCAATCAGCGAGCGACGGCCAACGATGAACTAATTTCACACACGCACCGACCGTAACGTTATTGCGTCACGCAGTACGCCCGGTCCAACGTCCTTCCTGTTAGCCGGCTGCGAGTCCGCACTGACGGCGAGCAAACAGTCCGGTAGGGGGAGCCATTATCGACCGCCGTACTAATCCACTAATTGATATTTCAACACGCCTCCGAGTGTGTACATGGAATATCGACGTGCTACGAATCTTGGAGGACGTCGACGATGAACGTTCCAAAGAGGTTCGATTTGAACACAACTGGCAAGCCTACAAAACAATTCTCCAGCTATATATTCAATACTGCATTAAAGGTCCAGTGTGTTTTGATGCTATTTTAATCAAAAGTAGACAACTCAAGAAACACTTGGCCATATTTAAAAATGTATTTAAAATTTTCGACAAAAAATTAGCACAGTCCAGTTGGTATTTTAAAATGCAAACTGTAAAATGCACAAACATAACAACATAAGCAAGAGTCTTCAATGTTCTACATTCACCATCAGCAATGATAGACAAAGCCCATGCACATAGAAAATAAAATGAACACATTTATTCGCCAGAGTGGGCAGTCGACAGTGATATTTAAAATCATACATAAAATAAACACAGAGCATGCAATTTTAAACAAAAGTTTCGTAATAAACTTATTAAAACTGTCCAGTTAATAAATGTAAAACAGCATGCAACAATATTCTAGTTTTTCTAGGCAATTTTTCATGCCTTTTTGCAAACAATTCGACCTCATAAGATCCAAGAAAATTCCTAATAGCACAAGAACATCCAACGTGCACTTCGCTCTGAGCCAGTAGTGAATTGTGCTGTACAGATTAACATCACAACATATTACGCTAACTCACCGATAGCTATATCCATCATACAGGGCGCAGACATAATAGCGTGTAATATACTCTGAAAACATTCCAGTTATCATGTTGACTAAATCTGTTGATTTAAACAATTTGAAGAATGTCCCGTAAATGCAATTAATAGGATTTTGTGAAATGTGGCATAACGAAACTGACTCGATGACCAGAGTGAAAATGATGTCGCTGAACTGCGTTTCGAGCAAGATCTGGAATGGCCGTCTACGTCGATAGGAATTAGGATTATTCCGATCACAGAGTGTCAGGCGGGCAACCACGTGCACCAGCTGCTGTCGTCAGCTTATGCTTCCAATCAGCGGGAGAGACATGTCAGTTCCATTTGTGCTGTGTACTCTACAGAGTGAATTGTGAATCGCAGTAATGTGGCCGGTAGAAAGACAGAACCGACTGATGTAATCTCTCATCCGACACAATAGGGGCGACCTTACGATGAATACAGAATATGACCTCTCAGTGCTACAGCTTCACACAAAATCACAGAAAAATCTACATATGCTATTAATTTCGGATATGGTAGATAAATAAAATGCATACGTATACGAAGTTCTATGGGTTGGGTTATATCAAATACCTACTCGCGGATTGATTCTGAGATTTGCACGCTGTCTATTCAAAACATGTGAAAAAGCATGCGGCAGAGGTCGCAAATGTTTATCACAATTACACCAATTTGTTGGAGTTATCGTTTGTTCTCATCTGTTATTTCATTAGGCCTATAGCGTTGCCTGGAGGGCTTGTCACGACATGATGTCAGAAACGACGACTACAACAACAGCAACAACGTAGGTAATCACGTTATCTGTCAGGTAATCACGTTACCTCTCAGGTAATCACGTTACCTGTCAAAACTCACATTTATGGCTGCATCTCTTTCTGTCGTGCTCGCGAGCTCAAGTTTACTCTAGAAGATGACGGACTTACACGCAAGATCTTGCGTATTTTTTTCGCAGTCTACGGTAAAACCGTAAAACTGCCACAAAATATTCAGAAAATGAGATGTGGGATCACAGTACTGTTACGTCACAAATGATTCACATAGCTAATCTCTAAAAGCATTATTTTTATTATAAACGGCACTCGCTTTAAGGACGGGAACATAAATACAAAGACATAACTGTGAGCTAAACTATTGATTAAACATATGCATTTTAAAAAAGTTTTTTTTTCTCCAAAAACTGGCGAGGATTGTCCAGAGATGACGTTGATGGCCAAGTTATTCCACAGACGAGATACAGCGACGCTCAAGCAAGATCACCAGTCGCAAAATATAATGCGTAACACGTTCGTAATCATGAAAAGAAGTTGTCAACGTGTGCTTGCGTGTGATGTGCTGTTATGTCGCCTGGATGTAAAAGTGCGCAGTTGCAGATAGCACAGCGACGAATCACTTAATGCACTTATTATCCGCACTCGACAGTTGAACAAATATCATTTCGCGCGCAGATCTTAGAAGTCGGCGAGGCAGGCGGCGATCATCGAGCATCGGCGTCTTTGTCCGGGGCACGTTCGGCCTCCGGCGACATCGTTCCGCGCTGACGGCATCTGAAGACGGCGACGACAACGGCAGCGGCGGCTGCCTGGGTCGCTCGGCTCGCCTCGCTCGACTTGAGGCGATTATTAAGCCAGAGCGCACGGCGCTGATAACGCAATAAGGTCGCCGCAGCGAGCTCGGACAAAGTCGGGTCAATGAGAGACACGCGTGAGGCGGACACGTGCACGTACTTGTATGTATGCTGCACGTAACGCGATTACTATCACACTGAACATGACGTCGATTGCAACTCGTCGCTTCAAGCTATCGAGCTCTTCGGTACAGTAGCAGCAGCAGCAGACATACAATACAGACCATGTAGTAGTGTACATCAACAGACATCGACTAACGTTTTCCTTTTCAGACATTCTTCTTCTTCTTCTTCTTCTTCTTCTTTAACTTGCAAGTAGGTAGTCGAGTGAATAGATAACTTAGCTCCCCGCTCAACACATAATAGGTCAATTCGCAGACTTGACATTTCGTTTCTTAGCGATCAGAGAGGAGCAGTTTAGACTTCATAACTAAAGGCATAAAGTCTGTTCGCTGTGCCTCTGAATTTACGACGCCGTCTCTGAAGATTATGATCTCATGGTAACATAGAAAAGTGCCCGCACTACGCGGTAAACAAGCTAAATGGAGTTTTGCGGCGTTTATTTGTTTGTTTTAGGTTTTTTTTAAACAAGAACGACTCAAAGGCATCTGGTCGAAAATCGAGGCCAAATATAAACTTCTTGACCCCTGTAAAATCTGTAAACATTAGGGAATGGATGGGCGAAGTGTCTGACTGCTATTTTCAGCTAGAACCTACAGTGTGTTCCAAAAAAGTGACGCCAAAATAGAAATCATAATAACTGCATCAAATCTTATCAGAATTAAATATCCTCTTA
>Ga0066192_1000260_pt1 | contig 10689 bp, 3 predicted proteins | sample WorMetvacBELIZE1_FD_58707 | JGI IMG/M metagenome (GOLD analysis project Ga0066192, IMG submission 58707) | Marine gutless worms symbiont microbial communities from Max Planck institute for Marine Microbiology, Germany - Olavius vacuus BELIZE.1... | ecosystem: Host-associated > Annelida >... | reverse complement strand
CAACTTCGGGGCATAATTTTTCAGTGTTGACCTCGGCACCAGTCAATATTTGTATAATGATACAGGCCTACTGTGGTATTGCAGATATAACAAAGTTCACAAATACACAGTTTTATTATACTCAACAATTTCATCATCGTGCAAAGCATGCGTGCATAATAAATTCTAATATGGCTACGTAATCTGCAGTTCGAACGTGCAATATACATATACGCACTACACAATACAGTTGCAACAGTCTCCTGATAACGTTGTTTCTGCATTTGTCACTGCTATACTTCCGTTCAGCTCCTTTACGTCATTCTTCGGCGTCATTTCCTGAAGTTATATTCCGTCTTTTTTATGTATTAACGTCATGACACTTCGTTGGATCTTGGATAATGTCTGCTACTTAGGCAAAAATAAAAAAAATCTTAAATTATATTGAACAAACTTAAGCTATAATTCATTACTGAATCGGAAAATATTAGAACAATCGGCCAGATATCAACATTATTCCACTCAGGAACTGCTGTTAGCTGACTGAGTTTGTAGAGGTCGTGCTAGGCCGCTTGGTTGAAGGCTTTCTATGCGATTCGGCAGCCTGGCCTTGTCTGCTACCTGTCTGGGCATCAACAGCAGGTGCTGCTGTTACGTTGTTTGCTCCTGGTTTTGAATATCGTCGATGGTGAGACTTCTCAAACAGTCTCTCGAAAACCGATTTTCGTTCGCTGATTCTTGGTGCCGATGTTCCTTCTGGCATGTTGTCAGCAAGCTGCTCGTTCTTCGCTCGCTGAGAACGTCCGTCGGTAGAAACAGCGTCTGTTTGTATCGGCGGCCCATCGTTGTGGTTTTCATCGCCGGTGTTCTGCAGCTGCGCCGCCGCCGGCCGAGTCTGGTGCGACGTCGGACCAAAGCGAACAGGCGTCGAGAAGACGCGAGCGACACTGGACGACTTCATCGCTTGAACACCGTTCCGATCAACGTGCGTGTGGCACAGTCCTGTCCCCGCCTTGACAGTTTGCCATTCTGCTGTCTTTCCAGTTGATCTGTAAGTCTGGTTCGACGACGAATTTTTCACGGATGATCTCAGCGACTGTTTCTGGTCCTTCGAATTCGTCGGTCTGGCACCACCAGGCGCCCTGACACCGAAGATACCGTAATGTGGCAGAGACGTCCTTGCGGCGCTTCCACGCACGAACCTCGACCGTTCAGCAACTCCGTCGACTTCACCGGCGTCTGATTTTCTTCGCTGTTCTACTCCATCAGCGAACGACGAGTATTCGCGCGGTGGCGGCGACGGTCCGTTACTTGATGCTGTCCTTGTCTTCCGGCGGACCATGGGTGAACTGTACAGTCCGCTCCTCGACGTTGTATCTGATGACGTTGCTGGAGCGCGCCGCTGTGGTGAACGCGTAACTGAACGGCGAGGTGCCGACATGCGTTCAGCGAATGCTCTTTGCTGGTTGATCCTCGACTGTCGAGTTGACGCAGACGTCTTCACTGCGGCGTCCTTGTCAGCAGGCATTCTGTTACAATAAGCTACTTCGTCCGTAGACGACGTCCCAACTGATGACGATGATGGACTGCCAGCAGACGCAACCTCGCTGAATGTGGTACGCTCGTCGAAGGACCTCGGACTTGTCTGTCTAACGATGCTATCAATGCTGCTCGCAAACAAGTTCGCTTCACTGCAGACAGTCGCCGTAGCTTCGGTTTCCACCGCCGTCGATGACGCGATGACATCATCAGTAACATGATGCGACTGTGGACAACTTGTATCAGTACCAGAGACCACGGAGCTTGTAGCTGTTTCTGACTCAAACCCTTCATCTCTGCCACAACTCGACTGCGACTCTGTATCAGACACCACTGTCGTCGCCGTCTTCCCAGCTGACGTCGCTTTTAATCCAACGTCAGAGCCACCAGTCTCCGTCCCAGTAATGTCCGTATCACGGGCTGACTGCTCGTTTGTGATATCCTTATTTACGTCATTTTTCTGTAGTTTCTTCGTCTTCGTAAACATCACGGCACTGTCTTCTTCCAGACTGTTTTTGTACATCTCAGAGAGTCGTCTGAAACGGTCCCGCAACGCCTCGACGCGAGTTAGCGTCGAAGCAGAAGTTGCCTGCCCTTGCGTCGACGTTTGATTACTGTTGCCGTCAGCATTGATAGTATTGTTGTCGGACAATGAACTCTGTGGCTCCGATACATGAGATGCTATATCTGATGCGGTCCGTGTAGCCCAGAGCTCACGCAGCTCTCGCCTGTTCGCTAGCTTTGGCAGCTCTCCATCAGGGCGATGCGATTTCCAGCGTTGTGGTAGCGTCGACGACCTGAACGTAAATCTGGTAAACTGCTGATCGTGGTCATCCTCTGGAAGATCGTCGTCGGCGTGAACTGACTCAGTCGCTGTTGACGTTAAGTACTGACCGCGATACTGCCTGTGTGGCGTCATGGCGGTGGTCGCGTTTAGCAACACGTTGACGTTATCTCGACGACTGTCGTTAAGCGACGAGCATGTAGGAAAGTTCATGTTGTTCTCTAGAACTTTTGCTGGTTCATCAAACATACGACGATTGTGTGGCTCTAGTGACGTCGATACGGCGACACTTGCTGCTGCCAACGACGCCAAAGTTTCGCCAACGCCTGTATCGACGCCCAATGAAAGACGACGAGCGGATGACATGTTGTTTTCACGCTCTTCGTTCCGGTGCTTCGATATTGGCACGAAATATCGACTACTAACAGCGGAGGCTAAACGGCTCAAGTCGGCATCTTTGTTTCCGGTAGCTGGAGATGCTCGTTCGAGGGTGGCGGCACGGTCTGGCTGCGGCAGCAGGCGTCGGCGGGTAGACCGCGACGGAGGCTCGGGTGAGGTTGTTCTCTGATGTGATGGCGACGGCGTGACGCTATCAACCGTCGGCGACGCAGCTGCGCGCTCGCGGTCGACTTGCATCAGCTCGGGCGTCACCGCCGACCGACGTCGACGACGAAAACTGCCCACTCGACCCTCGAAGCAGTTACCAGCAGAAGCGGTGCAGTCGCACGTACCACCAGGTCCTCGATCCGGCTGCTGCAACAAATCCAGCAAATCGTCGCTGGGTGACGATAACTCGAAGCATCTTTGCGTCTGTAGCCAGTTCCTGCCGTCCGTCGTGGTCGTTGATCGTGCGGCTGGACTGTACGACCGCTCGACGGCTGACCGACTGCGGTGATAATGTCGCCGCAACGCCGCTGAACGTCCGTCGCCCGACGATGGCGACGATCGACCGTACTCGTCGACTGGGTCGGCGGTAGACGACGAAGACGGTGTGCGGGCACCGCCAGAAGCACTGCTACAACGCGACGTCGAGCGCCAAGTACATGATGATGACGAGGCTGCGTCGTCGATATCAGCCGCCGGTGACTCCCTCAACTTGGCCTCGTCGTCTTGCCAATATGTCCGTGAATATCGCCGCGTACCGCACTGTGTACGGGCACCTGCAGTCCACAGTCCACCACATCACGTTCAATGACGCGTGCTGCTCAACGTGAATGCTATGTCAAGTTTATTTATTTATTATTTATTTGTTTATTTATAAAAGCAAAAGGGCACAGAGGCTACTTACATCGCAGGAAAAATTAATAGACTAAAATAATGCTATACTGTTACCACAGCAGTGTGCAAAGAAGGGTTTCGTAAAATCCATAGTAAGACCATGTAACCATAACCCTAACCATAAGAGTTAACCATCGCTCTGAGCCTAATCCTACAGATTTTTACTATAATATAATTTCACAAATAATTGATCATTTGGGCTTGAAAGGCAATTTGGCAACACACATGGTGAAATGTGATATTCCAATGTTAAGGTCATGAAGTAAGAATCTCGGACGCGAAAGGCTGAAGAGACTGAACAAGCAGCGATAAAGATTGTGTATCACAGCGCAATCATGAGATCATAGCATGCAGCAGTGTAATTCAAGGGCGCTCATAGTGATGATATTCGTGGGAGTGGCACACATTTACAATCTCGAACACAGGTAAATTGCGTAAAAACGACATGCGATGTCTGAAACGAGTAATTATTATTATTATTATTATTATTATTATTATATTGAAACAAGTGTTCAACTGTTGCTTTATAATATGTTCTGCATCAACGCAGTATGAATAGGACGTTAGGTAGCAAGGCGAACCTGCAGTGAGCTGGCTTTGCCTGGCAGAGATCTGCTGTTCGCGCTGTCGTCGTCTTTCTTCCGCTTTCTTCTGCTGCTGTCGTCTCTGTTCATTCTCCTAGTCGCATATAGGTACACACAGCTCTCGCTACACGCGCACATATAACATTAGATTGAATAACTGGGTTATCTGATGGTTTATCTTGTACAACGTCTTCAGTCTACGGTTATGAATTAAACGTGTGCGACTTTATTTTGAATGCCATAAAATGCAAGATAAAACTCATGTGCTTCGATACCTCGACAGCTTTCTGGAAACTGTCGAAGAAGGCGCTAAACGTCTTGATGCAGTCGTCCAACTGGAACGTGGTTTCGTCGTCGCAGAAGTACTCTGTGAGCTCACGTCGAAGCTGCTCGAGGTCGGCCATGTCACGCTGTAGTTCACGCAACTCATCAGCCGCCGTCTGCACGTCACAACAAACAGTCACGTATTGCCGCTCTGACAGAAAGTAACTCACAACCATCGGCGTAACCAATGTGGTCCTACGGGGTCATAAGACCTAACGCAGAAGAGAGAGCGTCCCGGGAGTCTAAGAACCCCAATAAACGGACGATTTTTCATGCAAAACAAAAACAAGTCTACAGAAATAACTTGCGACTGTCCGTTTCAGCTTATATCTCACTGCTATACTACATATTCCAAAGAGTAATTTCTGTATCGTTCTGTATGTCATTTGGTAAACTTGACACTGACAGCTATAAAATGGAGAATCCAATGGCGCAGTAAAGATATATGTGTATATTATGACAAGGAATAAGCAGCACGATATGAGCCACTGGGCAGATACCTCAAGAAATCCGTGAAACTGTCGCTGTAGCTGGACATCAGCAGCTTGTTCAACGCGACTTGTTATTGTTTTCACCCTTGCTCTCAGTTCTGCCACGTTCGTTGTCAGTGTCTCTGACGTGTACCTAGAAATAGAAAAAAATATGGTGAAACTACGTACAAACACATCGAGACTGAATTTAATAGAGATTTGACGATAAATACATTACGACTAAATGAGATCGACGTGAGTTGGCTGAGGAAGGAGACTATTAATACAAAAATAGTATACGCATATCGTTTAGTTTTATCTACGAGACAGGTCACATGAACTGTGATAATGCTCTGTCAGTATAAAGAGTTAATACACTAAGCATAGTTTACATGCAGTTACCATACATAACTTGTTCTGCTTACGATTTACGATTAAAACGACACAAAGATTACAACCAGACACACAGCAACTCGCGGCAGTTGCAACCTGATGGCCGTCCGCTCGCCATACGAAAATTGCAGAGAGTGGCTCAAAAACGCAACATAATTTATTCTCAGCCGTTTGCGGGTCAAACAGATCAAATTTTGAGGAAATGTACAACAGGGGATCGTTGGTAGTTTTAAAATTTTTTTCCATCTGTTTGTAGCGCGTTTCCTGCAAAAGATATTTGCACATTATGTCTTTGTAAACTACCCGAAAATAGGGAGTTTTGGGTGCCACGTTTTAGGGAGGGGACCCCAAATTTTGGACGTCTACTTTTAAATCTGGCTCACTCCGAACATGTGGTGAAGTTCGGTTGAGTTGCGTTCGATGACCTCCGTGAGTGGGCGGCGTTCAAAAGAAACGTAAGAACATGCAAATGCGTGGACGGCCACAAGAATAGGTTAAGATTATCCAGAGTTACGCTGGCACGTTTTATGGCCCAAAGTGCAGCTTTCTAACCCGTGATACTATCGCCAACACTCGTTTCATGTCCAATCAACTGGCGACGCCAATTGCGTGACTGCTTCACATAGTTTATTACGCGGCCGCAAAACACTCCAGTTACAGCAGCGCTCATAACAGGAAAAGCGCACTCACTGTGCGGCCTCCTTGAGGTAAGGAAATTGTTGCGGCAACTTGAGCAGCGCCGAGTTCTTCGCCTCCGCCTGCTGCAAAGTTACACCATCAGAATTACATTCACGTCGCAATAACGTCCCTGTAACATCTGCCTAAACTAGCAGTGCGTGGGTCTGAATAACTGTGGCTCAGAGCGAACGCGACTACTGTAACTAACAAAGAAATATAGCTACTGACATGTGAGGCTTAAAAAGTTAGTCAGTCACTGCAACGCATTTCTTATTCATTGTAATCATCATCGTTATCGTCATCATCATCAATTAATTAGGCACAAAATAGCAAACAATACACGAAGTATAAAACTTTTACTTAGTTAAGTTTATTATTATTTTGTTCTCATTAATTTTCTGATACCTGTTATGGTGAAATAAAGATGAATATAAAACACAATTTAAAAAAACAATAAAAGCACGCGCAGGTCAGTGAAAAAAGGAAGGTGTCCTACATGTAGGCTACAGCTTCACATTAGCTTTCGAGATGTTATGTGTTGGGAAGCAGTGACGGCACACTACACGTATCTAGAAAAGTTTCAGTATAATAACGTACTAACAGTCAAATTTCAGCTTTTGTAATCACAGTTATTGTGAAAGATACAAACACACGTAGGCTACATTTCGTTCTGTTAATAACGACACGTGTATTAAACAACAAGAGATGCTTATTCTCTGCATTTCACACTTATAGGACAGTTACCGTGGCAACGTAGTGGAGCAGATTCATGTTTGGTTTGTTAGCACGGATGTCGGTCAGCTTCAGCAGAGAGTCCAGCTTGAACGCGACTGCGTTGCCAGCGTAACCACCCTACAGAAGCACACGCGTCATCGTAATAATTTTAATCGTCACAGCTTAAATAAGTAAGTAAGTAAGTAAAAATCATACACGCAGCCTAAAAAACAAAATGTAGACATGCGCCGCAGCCTCAGTCAACAAAATCCTCCAACAGACGCTGAAGCGCGTATCTACTAAACGTAACGAGGCTGGCAGAACGTTTCAGACGGAAGACTGGCGACGACAAACAACCTGTCAGCCAGTCGAGTTCCAGCACAACACACGCGGTTGTGTAATCGGTGATTGGTGTGGCACTCATCTGAGAGACACGGCGGTGCCGGGTCATGCAGCGCCTGAATGCCAGCAAGACATGGACGTCCGTGCGTTTAGAGCAATAATAAACATATGTAAAACCAAGAAATAACAAGAATCTCGGCTACCGCAGAGATAGCACGCATCTGAGGTCATTACGCCTTTCAAAGTCATTCAAGTTCATTCATTTTGGTGTCAATAGAAAGCCCGTATGCGACTTCATGTTAGTGAATTACAAACTGACATCGTATCTCGTACTGTTGCCAAGTTATCGCGCCATATTGGTCAAATCATCGCTTTTGAGCTTTTGACAGGGGGGGGGTCTGTTTAATGTACTCGTTTTGGAAGTATCTCTGCCAATATCGCTGATCACACATAGCAAAAGTGGATTCTTTTGGCTACATTTATGTTGCAGACAGTGTGGGTTTAACTTCAATTACAGTGACGTAATTGACCCTCAAATCTACCAAATTACGCCGTTCAAGGTCATTCAAGGTCACCGATTTTGGTGTCAATAGAAAGCCCATATGCCACTTTCTGTTAATGAATAACACTAACTTAAATCATATCTCGCACTGTTTCTTACAGATCATTGGTCACAATTTTGCTTTCAAGAGGGGGAGGGCTAGCTGTCTTTAACACACTTGTTCTGGGTGAACCCATAAATTCAAGACTACGAAAGATGGCGACAAGAAACTAAAGAAACGTCGTTGTATTGTAGGGTGCGACAAGTAGTTATACGTTGATACGCGTAGGCGTGATTCGCGACTCACGAGTGCGACAGACAGACAGACAGACACACACGGACGGGTCGCGTTTAGCAACTGCGCGCTCTAACATAGATGGGCGCTAAAACAAGTAAGCATCGATGCAAAACCATTGAAATGTATGCCTCCGAGGCAAAAGTATTTGGCTTTACCATGAACTTGACCTTTGACCTCTGACATTAAATCCTTTTCAGCCATTCCCACTCACACGATAAATATTCGTGCCAAGTTTCATTGAAATGCCTCCATTTAAGTACAGAGATATCGCGTCACGTGAATGTAAACGGACAATGGACAACGGACGGATCCACGACAGCAAAACATAATAATGTTTATCGCCGCCTACTGATGGCGGCGGAGGCATAAATAACATTGCGGCTGAAGGGCAGCCAGGCAAAATCATGGCTCAAACGGCATTAGCAAGGAAATGCCGGTTAATTTAAAATACTTTAGCATCATACATGGCTTACATGGGTGTCTAAAGGTAACTCATTCATTCCAACAATTTACATGGCGACATGCAAACGAACATTACGCTCATGGGAAGTTGTATTGTTTGTGCAGTGGGGTTTCGCAAGTTTTATCTTACCACCCCTGATACAAAAGTTAGCACAAAATTCAAAATACGTGTATATATTGGCGTTCAGCAACAGCACGCGATAATACAGAGTGGTTCATAAAAATTGCACAAAGTTTAATGCATCGTCATTTTGCAACCGTTTGCAGTAGAATCACGGAGTCTTCGCCAAGATGTCCAGAAATTAACTGGTAAGACAAAAAAATGGCAAAAAATGATTATTGTGATGAAATATTCTTTGTTTGGCAGCTGGTGAGGGAACTATTTAAAAACATGTCTTCAATACCGGCGACATTTTCAAGGCTGTCGTGACAGAATGAAAGTTTGCATAAAAGCGAACGTTACCAAATTGACGGAAAACATGTTTGAATTAGTTCACTGCGAACGATGTCCATATCACTACCATTCAGCCTTGTAGCGAAGCCAGTAGACTCGATTATTCGTAAGAGATCAAACAGCATGTCCCAGTTTTACTGTCTTACTGGAAACTAAACAACAATCATATTGCAACAATCCAGCCTTTTTAGTTTGCGAATTAAGTCTTTATTAGCAGTCGATCATCAACTGTCAGAGATGTCATGTCCACATGCAGGACGACGTCGCTCATAACATGTGTCCATCCGGCTGTTTATCATCCATAATATTTAACCAGTTATATACATTTGCATCGACTGGTAGACAGTGATCTTTTCTGGGCATTTTGGTGAAAAGCGCGTGATTGTATGCAAACGGTTGTAAAATTACGGTGCATTAAACTTTGTGCATTTTTTCTGGACCACTCTGTAGTTTGCAGTCGCCTGTATATTGTACGTCGGACCTCCCACGGTCATATGACAATCGTAGCGAATGACATTCTGTTGTGCGTCGCGTGTAGGCCTACAACTGCGCTGAATTAATGAATGTGCAATTATTGTGTAATCACTGTGGCATGCGTCCTCGTTCTCACTGCAGGTGGCGCAATACAACAACTGTTTTTGTTACCGTTACGTTATCCAACATTACCGTTAATCATATTTGCGCGCCATGCTTCAGTTCAACCACTTGTTAACTCAGCTGGCGGACTGATAGTATGACCGGTCAAAAGGTGTCTGTCTGTGTTAGTTTGTGTGTTAACCAGGGTGGCACAAATCACAGCCGCCGCACACAGAGGCTTGTAATCCTGCAAGCACAAACCTACTGATGAACACTGATGACAAACCAATAACTAGGTCAGTCAAGTCTAACCTATTTTACTGGATTTATAGATCATCATAGAAAACGCTTGGGCTACCAGCTAAGCTTCACAGCTGCTTGTTTAGATTCGTAACTAGTCACTCAACTATTCTTCTAAGGGCAGTGTCAAACTGTCAGTTGTATTTTATGGTTCATTGTGTTTGTACATTTTATGATCAAAATGATGATCATCATGATGATGATGATGAGATGCGTTTAGTGGGATGTGTTATCCAGTGACGCTGCTTTTTATTTTCGTAATAAAATGTGTCATTTAATATAAGTATTTCCTTGCATACCACACCTACCAGACTGACTTCACGGACTTTCTTACTGCTTGAAGAATCTTTTTTTGCTCGCCGTTTTTATGTATATTTTACCGTATGTTTTACCGTTATTTTAGCCGCCTCAGACATTCTGTTTTCGGGCTGTCCGTGCGTCCTTGCGTGATCATAATATTAAAAGTTTGTTAGCACAATATGTTCAGTTCAGACCGCTTGTGAACAATTTAGGTGCACTTTGGAACGAATACGAACTGATTAGATTTTCAGGTAAGTTACAGCAAGACCAAATATGATCAAATCAGCATTTCTCACCGGAATGCATACACGTACATGTACAGTATTTCAATTAAACGTATCAAAATTACTCGTTACCAGGTCACATGACATTGATGGCATTTCTAAGGTCATGGGTTCAAAGGTCAAGGTCACATACAACTTTTCCGGCGGAGGTATTCACAATCGAAGACCATCTATTCTAGCTTGTTTTAGTTTTATCCATTTATTATTATTATTCTAGTTTATATTTTTAATGTGGTAGGCCTACGTTAAAGTAAGCCGGCATTAAGGTAAGGTAAGGTAAAGGTAAACGTGGATTTGTATAGCGCCTTGTCGCGAACACACCTCTAAGACGCTCAAGTATGGCACGCGTTCTCAAGGGATCTCACAGTTTTACCTGCACACCCCGCGTT
>Ga0066192_1000259_pt1 | contig 10690 bp, 10 predicted proteins | sample WorMetvacBELIZE1_FD_58707 | JGI IMG/M metagenome (GOLD analysis project Ga0066192, IMG submission 58707) | Marine gutless worms symbiont microbial communities from Max Planck institute for Marine Microbiology, Germany - Olavius vacuus BELIZE.1... | ecosystem: Host-associated > Annelida >... | reverse complement strand
GGCCATTACTAACCCACCCTGCAGCGCTGTCTCTCTGCGATAGCTGAGCTACTTGTTATTGGCTATATATTATTGTCAGTACCATTAGTTGTGATGTGCAGTGTCCTCAGGAAAGTCACTAGTAGTATACTACAGTGTGAGTCGTAAAAAGTAGCCCCTAATTTTTTTTGCGATATTTTCACTCTTGGTGTGTAATTAAAAATTTTCTTTACTGTTAACCAACATATTCTTTCACATACACCCATTTTGGTCCACTTATCTGAATATTTGTATGAATTGTATCACTTCTACTAGTAAGAACCCTCAAATTTGAACAATTAAATTCAGTTTGTGATGAAATTCATGAACTATTTTCATTAAAAAAATAAATACGTTAAATGAAATTCAACTAAATATAACTGTTAATATCTATTGTGTGAATTACCACATTATATCTTCAAAATTTTCACTGTTGGCTGACAATTGTCACTGCAGTCGCTATTGTGGTAGTCAGTCCAAATCAACTGAAGTGCATCTTTAAAACTCAGGAACTGTTTTTGGTTTTGAGTGCCATTTGTGAGAAGACTCCAGCATTGACCCCAAACCTGTCAATGCACTGGAATGAGGTTGGGTGAATTGGGGGCCACTCATCGTTGGAGATGAAGGCATGGCAAGTTGACTTGGTGAAACTCTTATCTTGAAATGGTAAAAACAATAAGTAATCTTAGAACAATTAATGCCGCCATTTTGCTAAATATTAAGTTAAATCACCAAAACGTTAGATATGTGTGTGTGAATATAAATTGGCAAAAAAATTTCTTAATACATTTAGCATAAGTGAAAATATTGCAAAGAGTTGTAGGGGGCTACTTTTTTGTCTTAACACTGTATATGTCTAGGACAAATATTTTTGTAATTGGATTGAATTGAACTAATGTTTATGTCTCCGTCAAGTATGACTGCAACTTATTCTGTAGGCTGTTTGCAAATGTTTTTTTTTCGTTGCTGCAATGAAAGTGTCTTAGTAATTATTTTAACCGTAAATAAGACTAATTGTGTCTTGTCAGAGATGCACTGTCCTACTTCAGCGCATATGAGGTTTCACGTTTATGCACTATAATTTACACCGACATTGACTTCTGTCCACATACACAAATTGCAACTGAGTTTCCCTGATCAAGCAGAATACTGCTGTGTTTGCAGGCAGTTTGTTTAATGAACGCTCAGCAAACACGAACTTGTCGCGACGATGACAACTTCTGAGAGTGCGTTTAGTGATAAAGAGTGAGTAGACTTCTCAACAGTCTTTGTCTAACTTTCTGGCTGTTCACAGTGAGATTCGTTGTGTCTGCACTTGCTGTTGCTGTGTTCCGTTTTTCTTCTTGTCATTCCACTTTTCCACCAAAATTTGTATCCGATTCTCCTCGGTGGAAAAAGCACGATTGAGTTAAAACACAATGTTCAGAATTGTCTCAGTTCGCTTTCCAGTGTTGAAGCCATTCCAAATTTCAGCCCAACACCTCAGCTGTGAGAGTCTGGTTGCCTCACAGCAACTGATGCCATGGCAGGTCCACCTTTTTTTAGACAGAGGAGTTGGGTGAAACAAACACAGCACAGCAAGACAGGGTGCCACCTGCCCACGATGTGCCTCGCTGCAGTGTGCTAGATAAACAGAGCCTCTACAAAACGGACAGTTTCCAGTTAATCAAGTTGTTTACTATGATTGCTGCAGATCCTTGCTTTGTGTTTTGGAAAAAATCTGGTGCTGTGTGTGAATTGTGAAGGCTTTTTTGCTAATTGGTGTGTATTTTTGCTATACATCAGCTAACAATGCATTTATTTGTTTCTTTTTGTTATCAGATAGATTCATTGTATTGTATGCATTGTAGAAATGTGATACCAGCCACTGTTTGTGGTTCTTCTTCGTCTGTGGCAGAACTGTTGGACAGCAGTTGTCCTGTTTCAACTGGTGCCGCTCTGGCGCCTCTGATGTCTTCAGTTCCTGGTTCAGATGCTGATCTTGCTCACTGCATCAGTTCAGTGAAGTCTGTAACGACTGACACGGCGTCACTTACACTTTCATCTGGTGAAAGTATCTCGTCTGCTGACATACATGAATGCACCGTCCGTTTATCTCGCAGTGCGACAGTCGGTATCGAAAGTGAGCATGAAGACAAACGTGGCCGTAAGCAGCGCACACCAAAGACCCGCATTCGTAGAACCCAGCTGAAGATGTTAGCTGACAATCTGAGTAAGTTCTATGCACCGTCCGCAGGCGGCAAGAGACGGGAAATGATGGCTCAGAAGCGGAGTGCGGTTGACGTGGAACGTACGGCACGTGAACGTCAGCTGGAAGTGATTCGGAAGCAGGTTTCTCTTGTCGCAAAACGGAAGAAAGTCGAGCTAGAAATGGCCACGGCAGCATCCCATGATGATACCTCAGAACCGGCTTCAGAGTTTCTCCACACTGCAGATGGAATGGACCGTGCTAACGTTTCAAAGAGAGAGTATGCGACTTACCGGTTTCGTGCTCGCTTGACTAGAAAACTGCGAAAGAAGCACAGCAAACTTGCTGTGCAACGTAAACAGAAGTTAACACGTTCATCAACAAAACATCGTGAAGCAGTAGTGCCAACTGGCTCAGAAAGTATGTTTTTTACCACGTGCATTTGAATGCAGGGCGGTCTAGTGAGGAAAAACTGTCGTCTGTCTGTCAAACACGTGCAGTGTGACAAAACGGAAAAAATGGATTGTTTAAACTACACAGTGTTGAGACAGTTACTTTGTAACTTGTTAGCTATAGTGGCTAAATTAAGTACAGGAAACTGTAGTTACTATAATGGTTACTGCATTAATCCTTTCAGCACTGGAGCATTTATCTGTGTGACTGTATCATTGGCAGTACAGTGGGTGGGAATAGCAGAGTAATTGGAGAGTTAAGATAAAAGTAATTGCCTGTAGTTTACTTTTAGATGCTGCTGAGTGCCACTTTAAGTCTCAGCTTTCTGTAAGATGATGATATTTGTAATGGTAATAATCAACAGATTAATCCATGTTAAAAGACGACTGCAGTATACACTGGGGCACAAAACCATTTCCCTCTGTATTTGACTAACTTGGACTAATCTGAAGTTCTGAACTGTAAATGCTGCGTGCATTCATAGTTAAATTTACTTTGACAGTGACAGTTATAAATGTCATAAAAAAATGATGATGTCATTAACAAGGTGCTGTTAAAATATATTAAGTAAGTAAATGCATAGTTTATTTTCCACATTTGTTTCTGGTTACAGCATTGCAAATATTATTAAAATGGGTGGAGATTTGACAGAGTTAGTCAAATAGATCTCCCATTCTTATGTACAACAGCCAAAGTGCAGTTTTTCTGTGTTTTTGTCAAGTAGTGTGTGCACACATTTAAAGTGATGCAGGAAGTTTTACTATGATTGTATGCAGCATTCAGTGATGAGTAGAGTGGTACAAATATTGTGAAAATCCATTATGATTATCCAGAGTTTTTTCGCTCATAGCCTATATGCTTATGCTTACATTACATTTATTTCTCAGATAGTAATTAACTATTGTGCGCAGTGACTGACACATTGGTTTCAACAAATGCTAGGTAAACTTACCACAGACGAATTGCTTGTGTAGTGATTGCTGCTGTGTGTTGGGTACTGCTGCAGGAAAGACCAAGCAGCATGCGAGACATCACCGAGTTCATCAGACAAGAAAGTCGACTGCTGCTGAGCATGCAAAGGTTCAGTACGAACCATCACAAATTACTGAGGAAGATGAGGCACAGTTTGCAGCGTGTCGGACAAAAGCTGCCAAGGTATGTATGTTGTTGTCACACGTGTTTGATGTTCATTGTATGATAGCGTAGAAAAATATATATATAAGAATATTAATAATATGGCCAGAGATGATACCTGTTCAGTTTAGCAAGCTATAATTGACCATCAGATAATCCTCCTGTCCTGGCCACTAGGCTGTGAGTGTTCAGTGCTCTATTCAGGTTTGTGTGTGATCAGAATTTTCTGTTGTATTTGCACGTATGTGAGATGGTATGCAGTGCAGTAATACTGAAGGTCACAGCAGTAGACTGTGATGTGACGTTTACGGCAGCTGTGACTATGATGTTGTGGATTTCACTTCAGCCATTCCACTTCATGTCAAATTCTGGGCAGCTGGTTCACACACACACACATGCTTCCGTCATCAAACAGTATCCATTTCGGTACTGGCCAAAGAGCACTGGTGCTGTACGTTGGGAACGTAACTGTAGGCCTGGCAGCAAGTATTGACAGCCTGACTAAGTCACTGCTGGACTGACTGCCTACAGACTGGGGTCCTGTCTCCACAGCCTATGTGCGTGTATTGAATATTAAACTATGTTTACAACACTCAATGATATATGCAGCAGCATCGGAGCCGTTTGTGACATACCCGGTAGCTAATCAGTCTGTTGCTAATGTCGTTGTAGAAGAGAACGGCAGCTGGTCTCGTCAGTGACAGTTCAGACAGTCATGACGGTACATATCATGCCCACATAGTTATTGGAAAGCACAAGTTTTCAACACCGTACATGAGCAGCTATTATTACCCAGTTCGGTGAGTTCTGCACGAAGGTTCTGTTTGTGTGTTGCCTATAGTGCTAAGTGTTATGGATATTGCAGTTAGTTTACGGTGTAAAGTGGAATATTGTTAATTCTCTCAGATGTGACCTCTTGCAGTGCTCTACAGTTTGCAGATACTTCTTCTTGCAGTGTAGAATCTGCAATAATTACTAGACATTGTGTGATCCGTTGCCAGATTTATCACCAGTCCAGTCACTCTCTGCTGCAGCTGTACAGTGTACAGTACACTATCTTTACCATATTTTACTTACTGTTTTTGTAAAAGCTCAGATCATTCAAATAGCGTAATGTGTTCTGTCTTTGAATGTGATTTGTGTACAGTAACACAACATTATACTTCTGTGAATTCTGTTTTGCACCAATGGAGTCCATTCGGACGCTGCAAAGACATCAGGCATGTATATTTTTCTGGTCGTTATTGGTTAATCGTTGCTGACTTACTGTAAGCTTCTTTAATAGTACATACGTGTATAAACAGTACCCACTGCTAATGAGATTTGTTTATCCCCAGTATGTGGCTGTTGTATAAGACAATTGCTGTTGTTTTATGACTGGGCCACCTCCAGGATGACTGCTAAAGAGACTGGGATCTGTGCTGGCCAAATGCTAATATTGAGTATTATGTCTATAGGACTTCTTTTGTTTACCTTGGTTGATTTTAAGCTGACACTGTGAGGAATGGCCACAGCAGATTTGATGCTAAATGTCCTGGCGGCAGACAGGGCCGGATTATCCATTGTGCCGGTTGTAGCATGGGAGGGGTCCCCCGCCGCCAGGGGCCCCGGATCAACTGCCAATTTTTTTACTACGCTGTATTGACGTTTGCTGACGACTAAAAAAAGGTCGTCAACTTTATGGGAGAAGAAAAATGTGCACACCGAGAGAGAAAATCCTGGGTACGCGTATGAGAAAGGGGCCCCCGCCTTACATTGGTATGGGGCCCCCCGAATGGTTAATCTGGCCCTGGCTGCAGATGTAAACAGGGGGAGGAGAGTTTCTGAGTTGTGTGACTATATAATAGTGTTCATAATAACTGCATGGTTTTAATCTTTAATTTTTTCCATACAGCACTGTGCACTCTTGTTATTGTTACTTGTTGTTAATGTATTGAACATTGCAATATGGCATTATGGAGAAAATAGAGTAGTTTGCATGGTCACTGTAGCGTGACATTTCATGTGCTTATGATCTCAGCTAAGAGAAGCAGATACGCACTGAATGGAAGCGTTGTATTTCATCACCCAGACAGACTTCACAGACTTTTATATTGTTCAGATTTCTTATGCTCATTGCTTTTCCATTCTATTCTTTCACTAATTTTTCATTTTGATGTTGTATGGTAGAGTTAATTGGTTACCCATCAGGTTCCAAGCTAATGTTAAATATTTGATTGTCATATCATATAATTTGTAGTAATGTAGTAATGGTACTCTGTGTGATCTTATGATTTTACAGCGGAAATGCAGTCTTTATCGTCTGCCTGGCAATGAGGTCTGTCGGAAACAAGATCTGTGTGTGTTTGCAATTGATGGAAGCGCACAAGTAAACTTTGCCTGTGCTCTTAGCCATCTTGGACAGTTTTTCAGCAATGATGCCTCACTCTGGGATAACCCTGCACAGTACATCTATCATGTGCTGTATCGAGTTGACCAGACTGATGGCTACCAGTTCATTGGATACTCATCGAAGGTGCTTCTGTCTGCATAGTGATAAATGTAGAATTGTCAGTAACATCCAAGTAATCACCCGTTTATGTGATTTAATAATATGTAGGTGATCTTTAACTCTACCAACAGTATGCTGAAATGGTGGTCATTTTATTTCTTAGCTAGAAGATTAAAGCACTGATAACAAAGTTCGGCAATGTTAGTTACTGGTATAGAGTCTTAACAGTTGTTAGTGAAATCTGCACCCTTTCTGCTTTTCCTTAATATATTTACTTTTATCATATTTATACATACATAAAAAATATTTTAGATCTCGCTTTAACTGTCTTAACATTGTGATGTTGTACTTTGATGTTGACAAGTATTTGCATTGATACATCTGGACTGCGTTGCAGTTGAAGCAGTTGTCAAGTGATAACACTGCATGTATACTCGTGCTGCCTCCGTATCAGGGATGTGGCGGCGAGAAAATTCTCACTGAACTGTGTAAGTGTTGCTCTTTATCTGCACTTTTTTATCACTGCTGTTGCATTTCTTTGATGTTACGCAAATTTATTTTGTAATTGCGGCATATGTGCAATTAATTATATGACATTCATTCACCTGTTCTATATGACTGTATAAAAAGCATTTGTGCAATGCTGTAGGTGAAGAAGTCTGTCAGCATGGTGAAAGTGGCATCCCTGTGTCATCCACTGAATCGTCATTATGGCCTGCCATGACCGTTGGCAAATCAGTTGTGCTGAATTATCTTACAAACAGTTCTGAACACTCTCAGCCGTCTACAGTTGGTAAGTTTGTGTCACAGTGTATTGATTTTTCTGGAGTTTAAGTGCTGGCATATAATCTTGCAGTAGTGAGACTGTAAATTGTGAGCTCTACGTTGTGTGAAATGTTTGCATACTAGCTAAGCAACTGCTAGTGTTTATGATTTTAACTGTTTAGCTGTTTTCAGTTTCCTGTTCATCTGTACGTAATAGTATTAATAGCAGTACAAGTAATATATTAATACTGATAATAGTACTTGGGACAAATTGCAGTAGTGCACCTGATTCATCTGAGAATAGTGCCAAGTGGCTGCCAAGCCCCAGACCAAAACCAGACAACACAGGCCTGGACAATCCACTTGTAGGCTGCTATTATCTACACCGACAATTGCCGTTGAAGATCTTCAGCGATGCTTGTTTTACTGTCCCGTGGATGGTAGAAGGTCAAGTCTGCCAGTGTGCTGCAGTAAGTGTGGCAGCTCATGCTTGCAGTAATGTGCAGAGGTGTGGAGTCAGAGTTGCAGTCTCTCATTTGAAGGAGACTTCGACTCCGGGCCCTATCTGTCTCATCTGGACTTTTTTATTAGAAGAATTAAAAAATTTCTTTGATGTCATCCTTCAGTACACAATCATTATGTCACACAATACGTCCAGTCCTAGTTGGGAGTCTGATTTTTGGTCCCGGAGTCGAGTCAAACTTTTTAGTGCTGGAGTTGGTGTCAGAGTCTGGAGTCCTAAATTTTCTAATCCTGGAGTCAGAGTCCGAGTCCCAAAAAACAAGGACTCCACATCCCTGGTAATGTGGATAACTAATAAGCTTAATTGTCATAGTCAGTCATTGTCTGTTGCAGTGAAGGACAAGCAGGGCCAATGATTTATAATACTGCTGACTTCCACGTGTAGTGTAACAGTAGATTTGCAGTACTCAGTTCTGTGCACCGTTGAAGACTGTGCTGTTCTGCAGAGTTCATGAAACACTTCCATAGTGCCTCTGTGACAGTTTAAGGACTGCTGCATGAACACAACTGTACTTACTTACTTACTGGTCATGTTTTTTTCAGAGAAGAACAGTCAGAGTAGTCCTCGAAGTCTGGGTCATAGTCCGCAGTCTTCACCGGGAAGGCTGTTGACAAAGGCATGTCCGTGTTGTGTCGATAGTAACACTGCTGTCCGTAAACGTCTCGCCAGCCACTTCGACGACGACAGTGAAACTGCAGTCCAAGATCACAAGCGGATGCGACAAAGTTTGAATGCTGGTGCAAGGCTGAGAGGGAGTTCAAGAAGTCACGTCAGTCCAGCTATGGAACCGCATGATTTAGCTAGACAAGCCCACACAACTGTTGTTACTACTGTCGGACATAATATGGCAAGTGGAGTTGTGAAGAGAGGCAGAGGCAGACCTCGCAAAGTGAGTTCTTGTACGGTATCATGTCATGTGGAATAACTGGTTTTATCACTGCACTTGCGAAATGAAAAACAGGTTAATGGACAGTGTAATACCATAAAGCATCGAGTATAATAGGCACTTTTCACCTACGTGAGGGTGTAAAAACGGGTCTGCATGATACACAGGTACATTGTTTTTGTCAGCTGGAATACAGGGCCCATTTGCAGCCTTGGAGATGCCTGCTGAAGGTAGTGTATTTCTAATACCACTGCACTGTTGTTTATGTTGCAGAAGAGAAGATCCTAAATTGTTATGGTTGCTGTGGTTTTCATGTTAATGCTTATTTAGTTTCATTCTTGGTAAAGTTACCCATATGTGCACTGTGTTTAACGAATATTTGTGTAGAAATGCTTATAATAGTGCAGTTTTGTGTTACTTTGATAGTCTTTAAAAGCAGTAAAAGCAGTTTAACGTAGGGCCTAGACTCAAGGGCTTGCTATTTGAGTGTGCGTATGGCAGGAGGCTCATCTGATACATTGACTGAAGGCGCCCCTTATAAATGGACTTACTTACTTAGTAAATTCAGTCCTTGGTAACTTGGTCTAGACCTAAAAGGTGTTGATCTTGCAGCATTTGGTTTTGTATGAATTGACTAATACAGCTGGTTCATGTTGCATTTATGTGTTACACAGTATCCATTGAACGTTGGCAGCAAAACACCCGAGAATCACACCAGTGTATCTCCGACTGCCGTCTCTAAAGGTCGGCAGTTTGAAGTACTTAATTTAACTCGGATTGTTTTTATGAGATTGCCAGTCAGTTGATGAAAACGTAAAACCTACATAATAAATAACGATATTAACCAGTTTATTTTTTTATTATATTTTTGAAGATATCTGTCCTGTTTTGGTTTTTATTTGTTCTAGGATGGTTTGGGTCCTTATGTCTCTGAATACATACAATCACTATTGGCCAAGCATTGACCAGGGGATTTAGGCTGTAAAAAGTCTTCCTGCAGTAGTTGTTGGAGTTTATAGGACTCCAGGAGTGTGAAAAATAGCCAACTTAACAATTGTGGTAGTGATGGTGGTGGTGGTAGTAGTAGTATTAGTAGCACTGGCAGTAACTGCTGTTTATGAAATGAATTTGTTAAAATATTAAAGCCTCTATAGCCAGTGAGCAGGCATTACAAGATGGTGTCTTGTGTGTGTTAGAATACCAACATGTTAACCAATCTCGTTCCGACTTGTGTCCTCAAGCCACTGCAATAGAGTCCAGTGCACATACTCAACAGAGTCTTATGCCTGCTGCTGAAGCTGAGACAGGTCGTTTGCAGAGTAGACGATCCAGAGGTGGTCGTACACGTGGCAGAAGATCACTGGAACGGGCCAAACCTCATGTGAACCACAAAGATGGAGATAATAAGAAGAGGACAGGAATGGATCAAGTGGAAGGAGCAGTTGTAGTGGCGGTCAAAAGAAGAATAGGCAGACCAAGAAAGGTGTGTATAACTTCAGCAAGATATTACTTAACATCACATATATAGGCGCTGTTTTATCTAAAATGTTACTGTATGTTTGCTTAAAACAATGTCACTCAGTATTCAGTATATTAAATATTTTTAAATATTATGTCATCTTGAATTTTCAGGCAGATATCTTGGTAGTTTCGTAATGTAATATCTTATTTCATTTAATGCCTGTTTTTTTCATTTTAGACAGTCATATTGGTAATGTATTTGGATATAAGGCATACTGTGTACTGAAGTGTTATTCTTAGCAGTAGCAGCAGCAGTGGCAGCAGCCACATTTATAAGTGACACATTATAACACAAACACCACACTGTTGGCACACAGTTTGCTGAACTGTCCAATAGATATGTTAGGGTACCTGAGGGAGGACGGGAGATACAGTGTTAATAATGTGTGATTCATTCAGACAGAATGTTTCACATTGGCCTCTAATAATAAAGTCCCACTCAGTAAGTCCACAGAAGTATCCATGGAGATTCATCGTAACCTGCGATGATCATTATCTTCTCGTCAGCGGGCATGCCCTTGACAGAATGTGGCCGTCTCCACTACACGAGTTGATGCCATCTTGAACGGTACTGTGCACGCTGCCACACTGATTTGAGGCCAAGATTCTGCTTGGAGGTCCAGCTCAAAGCCAGGTTCTTTATCAACATAAGCTGCATAACGCGATTTTGTGCTATATAAATGCATTTAATAATAATAATAATAATAATAA
>Ga0066192_1000258_pt1 | contig 10691 bp, 6 predicted proteins | sample WorMetvacBELIZE1_FD_58707 | JGI IMG/M metagenome (GOLD analysis project Ga0066192, IMG submission 58707) | Marine gutless worms symbiont microbial communities from Max Planck institute for Marine Microbiology, Germany - Olavius vacuus BELIZE.1... | ecosystem: Host-associated > Annelida >... | reverse complement strand
ATAAAAACCAGCAATCGAACAGTGTTCATCAGTTCAATTTATATCATTTTACTAACTCATAATGAAACTTTAGCAGTAAAACATGTCCGGCAAGTTATTGCGTCATAGTGTTTTCGAAAGTGAAGTTTTCTCACAAATGAAACTATACGCATAACAATAACTTGTGAGAGATTACCTCTCCCCCATAAAACAATGATTATGGACAGCTAACTAGGACAAATAAGATGAAAAAGACTCTAATTGCTCTTTCTGTATCTGCAGCAGCTATGGCAACTGGCGTTAACGCAGCTGAACTTTACAACCAAGACGGCACTTCTCTAGAGATGGGTGGCCGCGCTGAAGCACGTCTATCTCTAAAAGATGGCAAAGCTGAAGATAAATCTCGCATCCGTCTAAACTTCCTTGGCACTCAAGCGATCAACGACAACCTATACGGTGTTGGTTTCTGGGAAGGCGAATTCACTACAGCTGAAAATGGTGACGTAGATGGCAACAGCAATCTAGACACTCGTTACGCGTATGCTGGTCTAGGTGGCGCATTCGGTGAGATCACTTACGGTAAAAACGACGGTGCACTGGGCGTTATCACTGATTTCACAGATATCATGGCTTACCACGGTAACTCTGCGGCAGATAAACTAGCTGTTGCTGATCGTTCAGACAACATGGTTTCTTACAAAGGCCAATTCGAAAACCTAGCTGTTAAAGCAAGCTACCGTTTTGCGGACCGTATCGAAAACACTGCTGGTACTGAGTACACAGACAACGGTGAAGATGGTTACTCTCTATCTGCAATTTACGCACTAGGCGAAACTGGTCTTGAGCTAGGTGCTGGTTACGCAGATCAAGACGAAGCTAACGAGTACATGCTTGCTGCGTCTTACACAATGGGCGACCTATACTTCGCTGGTGTATTCACTGACGGCGAAAAAGCTAAGAAAGATGGTGACTACACAGGTTACGAACTAGCGGGTGCTTACACTCTTGGTCAAACTGTATTTACAACGACATACAACAACGCAGAGACTAACGATGAAACTTCTGCTAACAACGTTGCTGTCGACGCATCTTACTACTTTAAGCCTAACTTCCGTGGTTACGTATCATACAACTTCAACCTAATCGACTCTGGCGATAAACTAGGTAAAGTTGGCGGTAACACGGTTGCATCTAAGATGGATTCTGAAGACGAGCTAGCTCTAGGTCTACGCTACGACTTCTAATTGAGTCTTTAGACTTGAAGAAATGCCCGCACATTGCGGGCATTTTTGTATTCAGATATTCACACAAATTCAGTATATACTCTCCTCATCTACCACAAGAAAGTATCATCACCATGCGTATACATTGGCCAATTTGCTTTTTCTTTTATTGCTTCAGCATGATTGTCCATGCATACCCATATCAAGAGGTACTTCCTGATGGGGTACGCCTTAGCCTAGTCGCTGAAAAATTGAGTGACCAAACTGAGCTGCTAGGCTCAGCACCAAGTTCTCAGCTGTTTCCGCCAGCAAGTACCCTAAAAGTCGTCACCGCACTAGCGGCAAAGTTAGAGCTCGGAGATAACTTCAGCTTTACCACCAGCCTTTCCAAAGCTAATGACGATCTTGTCATGTCATTTAGTGGCGATCCCACGTTAACAAGCAAAGACTTAAGTAACCTGCTGGATCAACTAAAAAAAAGCGGTATTACCGAAATTAAAGGAAATGTCTGGTTAGATGACGCTATGTTTGTTGGTTATGACCGCGCCGTAGGCTGGCCATGGGATATTCTAGGCGTGTGTTACAGTGCCCCAGCCAGTGCGATTACATTAAATGAGAATTGTGTTCAGGCGTCTATTTATACTCAAGACAATGGTAAAACGCGGGTATTTGTCCCAGAGCATCAACCAATCCATGTCTCAACCTCAGCAATTACCGTTAGCAAGTCGGGTCAAAAAGCAAAACATTGTGACTTAGACCTTATTGCACACTCCTCAAACCAATACGAGCTCAAAGGGTGCCTAGTTAAACGCGATAAGCCGCTGCCACTTAAATTTGCGGTGCAAGACCCTAGAGCGTATACCAGTCGAGTCGTCTATACATTACTGCGCCAAAAAGGAATTAAGCTCCACGGGCAAGTATTGATTGGAGCTCCCCAAAATAACATCAACACGAAGTTTATTGCCAGCCACCACTCTAAAGCTTTGCCAGCCTTGCTTGAAGAAATGTTAAAACGCTCAGACAACCTAATTGCAGATACTTTAACTAAAACTCTAGGCCACCATTTTTATATTCAGCCTGGCAGTTTTAGAAATGGCACCGAAGCGATCAAGCAAATCATATTTGCCAATACTTCTATTGATATAAAAAATGCACAGCTCGAAGATGGCTCTGGTTTATCGCGTAATAACCGCATATCAGCCGCATCAATGGCTGACATCCTTCGTTATATATGGAAGCATGATAAAGAGCTAAACCTGATTGCAATCATGCCTAAATCCGGTGAATCGGGCACTTTGAAATACAGGCAGAGTATGCGTAAGGCACCAATAAAAGGGCAATTAATCGCAAAAAGTGGTTCGCTTTACGGGACGTATAATATGGCGGGTTATGGACTTGATAAAAACGGCAAACCAAACACCTTGTTTGTTCAGTTTGTGTCGGACTACTTTCCAGAAAAAAGGGACGATAACAAACCTGTCATCGCCCCTATCACCCGTTTTGAAAAACTGTTCTACCAAGACATTGTGAGCTTCAGTCAGACAATACCCAAGAAGTAGTTCACCACGGTAAAGTAGATCCACATCCCTGATATATCGACAATCGATGCTAATACTGGACTCACCAATACGGCAGGGTCTAGTTTAAAAGCTCGAGCAATAATAGGTAACAAACCGCCAAGCGTGGTAGAAATAGTCACCTGAATAAATAGTGCAACCGCAATAGCCAATGCGATATCCTCAAGCGCAAAGCCGCCCGTTGACTGCCCGTTGCTAAAAAGCATAATACGTCCCACCATCACAACGGCGATCGCTAATGCAATAAGTAGCGCTACGCGGCTTTCTTTCCATAGAACTTCTAACCATTGGCGCTTCTTAAGTTCTCCAGTTGCAAGAGCACGAATGACCAAGGTTGCAGCTTGTGTCCCCGTATTACCACCCGCAGCAGCAATCACTGGCATGTACACCGCAAGTAAAACGAGCTGGCTCAAGGTGTCTTCATACTGCGCGATGATTAAACCAGACACAATTCCGAGCAACGCAAGTGCAATGATCCAGCCAATACGCTGCTTCACATGCCCTAGTACACTCGTGGAAAGATAACCGTCAGGTGTATCAACTTCAGATATATGCAGGCCTAACTGGTGAGCATAGTGACGAGCACGTTTGTCATGCCCAGCTTGTTCAAGTTGAGCAATAAGGCTATTTACATAGCCAACCGAGCAGTGTTGCAAGATACCAACTGCCTCATCAATAGGCATGATTGTTAATAAGTGCAGTTGCTGCTCTTGCTCGTATTGCAAAAACGCATTGCGAGCGGCACCAATTTCTACTTCAGAAAAGTTTGGTGTTGTTTCAATAAAAGTGTTGTTCATTACCGTCATGGCGAATCTCCCGATTGGCATTGGTAACGACCATCGACAACGCACGCAAACAACGTTCAATACACCCGCTTCATAGATTTGAAACTCGGGGCGCACGAAAACATCAATGCCAAAGCACTGTCTATTCAGAATTTATGAAAGGAAATAACAAGAAGGAAAAATTAGAAAAGATGCCTCACCACTCAGGTAAGGCGGAGATCGCCAATACCGAAGCGGGTTATTTCGCTCCCTTAATCTTACTCACCCAGCAACTGGGAGGATGGTCGGTATTGTTCATGTAAATCTCCGATAAAGCTGCTCATCTAGCAGCGCGCGTATAGTAGCAAAAACGAGTCACTTTTACAGTCAATCTCTTGCGGATTCACCAAATTTTCATACAAAAAAAGCGCCCAGTAGGCGCTTTCATTTTGAGCAGTTATTGATTACTTAATAGTAATTCGTGCGAATTTACGTTTACCAACTTGGAATACGTAAGTACCTGCTTCAGGAGCAAACTTCGCATCAGCAACTTTCTCGCCTTCGATCTTAGCAGCGCCTTGTTTAACCATACGCATTGCTTCAGAAGTTGAAGCACATAGACCCGCTTCCTTCAGTAGGTTTGCTACTGGAGTGCCTGCTTCAAAATCAAACTCTGGCATTTCGTCAGGGATTTGGTTCTTAGCAAAACGGTTCACGAACTCTTGCTCAGCAGCATCTGCATCCGCTTCACTGTGGAAACGTGCAATGATCTCTTTCGCTAGCAGTACTTTGATATCACGTGGGTTCTTACCTGCTTCCACGTCAGCTTTGAACTGTGCAATTTCTTCTAGAGGACGGAAAGACAATAGCTCGTAGTAGCTCCACATTAGATCGTCAGAGATAGACATGATCTTACCAAACATTTCGCTTGGCGCTTCGCTGATGCCAATGTAGTTGCCTGACGATTTAGACATCTTCTTCTCGCCGTCTAAACCAACGAGAAGCGGCATCATCAGTACAACTTGAGGTTTTTGACCGTGAGATTTTTGCAGTTCACGCCCCATTAGTAGGTTGAACTTCTGGTCAGTACCACCCAGTTCAACGTCAGTTTCCATTGCTACTGAATCCCAGCCTTGAAGCAGTGGGTACATGAACTCGTGGATAGCGATTGGCTGACCGCCTGCATAACGCTTTTTGAAGTCGTCACGCTCAAGCATACGAGCAACAGTTTGGTTCGCAGCAAGACGAATCATACCTTCTGCGCCTAGCTCAGATAGCCACTCAGAGTTGAACTGAATTTTAGTCTTAGCTGGATCTAGGATCTTGAACACCTGCTCTTTGTACGTTTCAGCGTTACGTAGAACGTCTTCACGACTTAGCGGTGGACGAGTTGTGTTCTTACCTGTTGGGTCACCAACCATTGCAGTGAAGTCACCGATTAGGAACGTCACTTCATGACCTAGTTCTTGGAACAAGCGAAGCTTATTGAAAATAACCGTATGGCCTAGGTGAATATCAGGTGCTGTTGGATCGGCGCCTAATTTAATACGTAGAGGACGACCTTCTTTTAGTTTTGCGATAAGCTCTTCTTCTGGAATCAGCTCTTCAACACCGCGCTTAATCTCGGCTAGTGCAGCTTCAATGCTCGCCATTCTTGTTCACTCCCACAGATTTGGCAAAAAGTTAATAGCTGGACATCTTACTTGAATAGCGATGCATTTTGAAACACGTTAGACTAGGTAGTTGTCATTTTTTACGTTTAAATCAGTTATCCAATACTCATGCATTCATTTTTCGTCCGACTTCCACTCTTGCACAAAGTATTGATCGGTGTTTTTAGTGCTCTCATTGTTGTTGCACTGTTTTTTTTACCCGATCCTCAAGACCTAGCACCAGAGCAAAGCCGATTAGAAATCGGCCAGCATTACCCTGTCCCCCTTTCTCTGCCAACAAACTTATCTAACCCATCCCTTAGCTCACTTCCTTCAGTGCTAAGATGGGAAACACATACGGTGAAAAATGGTGAGAGTGCTGCGGTGCTATTCAATCGTATCGGCTTATCACCTCGTCTTCTCCACGACCTGATTACGACTAATAAAGAGATCAAAAATCAGCTTACCCGCCTTCGTCCGGGAGACGAGCTTAAGTTTGGTTTTGATGAGAACAATAATTTTGTTCAGCTAAAACGCACACTCAACGCATTCGAGACATTTAGAATTAAGTCTGAGGGTGGCAAATACATCTCTCAAGTTGATAAAAAAGAAGTCGATTACCAATACAACTACGCTGAAGCGACCATCAAATCTAACTTCTGGAATGCCGGAATTTCTTCGGGTTTAAATGCTAACCAGATTATGGAGCTGGCTGGGATCTTTGGTTGGGACATCGACTTTGCTTTGGACATTCGTAAAAACGACACTTTTCGCGTACTTTATCAAGAAGAGGTGGTTGAAGGTGAAGTAATTGGACGCGGCAAAATCATCGCAGCAATATTCCACAACCAAGGCGATAAGTTTACCGCTATTTTGGATGAGAAAACGGGGAAATACTACGATGAGAACGGCCGCGCCATGAAGAAAGCTTTCTTGCGTGCACCTTTGGATTTTCGTCGTGTAACATCAAACTTCAACCCTCGCCGTTTACACCCTGTGACTGGCAAAGTCCGCCCTCACCGAGGTACAGACTATGCTGCTCCGGTGGGTACGCCAATTTGGGCAGCTGGTGACGGTGTCGTACAGAAGTCTGCTTATAATAAGTTCAACGGTAACTATGTCTTTATTAAGCACAGTAATACTTACATTACCAAGTACTTACACTTAACTAAGAGAATGGTAAAAACAGGCCAACGTGTTAAACAAGGACAAACTATCGGCACCTTGGGTGGAACAGGTCGAGTAACTGGTCCGCACTTACACTATGAGTTTTTAGTCAATGGCGTTCATAAGAATGCGAGAACGGTTAAATTACCACAGTCCAAATCGCTAACCGGCAAAGCAAAGCAAATCTTTATGGCGAATGCGAAAATCAGCATGGCTAAACTAGATCGCTACAGTAAATTGCTCGCAATGAAGTAATTAAAACGATTTAAATTGAACAATGACTAAGAGGCAGCCTAAGCTGCCTCTTTTGTTTTAGGGTCAGGTTCATCAATATTGTGTTCACGGCCAAGCATCAACAAACACGGTGTCAGCACCAAGGTCAACACAGTCGCAAAAGCCAAACCACCAGCGACTGCAGTGGCTAATTGCGACCACCACTGTGTGCTCGGTGCACCAAATTCTATTTTCTGGTTCACCAAATCGATGTTCATCTCTAATACCATCGGCAACAAGCCAAGTATCGTTGTTACCGTGGTCAATAGCACTGGGCGCAGACGTTGTACGCCCGTACGCAAAATCGCGTCTGATTTTTCTAACCCTCGCTTGCGCATTTGGTTATAAGTATCAATCAGTACGATGTTGTTGTTCACCACTATCCCAGCCAGTGCGATCACTCCAATACCGGACATAATAATGCCGAATGGCTTTTGGAAAATCAGCAGCCCAACAAACACACCGACGGTAGAGAACAGCACTGCACTTAGGATCAAAAAGGCTTGATAGAAACTGTTAAACTGAGTAATCAAAATAAGCGCCATCACGCCAAGAGCAACCATAAAGGCACTTTGCAAGAAAGCGGAAGAGTTCTCTTGCTCTTCGTTTTGCCCACGAATTTTAAACTCAATCCCAGCAGGTAACCCCAATTGTGCCACTTCCGCCGTTATCTTTGGCAGCTCCAGTGCGAGGTTATACCCCTCAACCATATCCGCTTTGATATTTACCACTCGGCGTCCATCAACACGACGAATCGTATCCTGCTTATGATCCGGTTTAATTTGCGCAAAGTTAGTGATTGGTACTAAGCCCGCTGCCGTTTTTACTCGCAGCTGATCAAAACGCCCGATATCCCGCTTATCTTGTGGATAGCGCACTAAGATATCGACTTCTTCATCAGCATCATCCGGCAGATAATCACCAATCTTCAAACCGTTAGTAACAAACTGGACGGTATTACCAACCAAAGTCGCATCAGCGGCAAAGCGAGAAGCATCGTCCCTGCGGATATCAATCTGCCAATCAATCCCTTCCTTATTAGTGGTATCACTCAAGTTAGTTAGCGCAGGGTTACGATCAGCCCAGTAACGAACCATTTTGGCGGCGCTGTCTAATTGGTCGATGCTTGAATTTTGCGCCGACATTTCAATCACGAGATCATGCTCAACCGGCGGTCCGGCATCGGGGAATTTGTACTCCAATTCCACGCCTGAGAATTGGTTAGTGGTTTGTTTGAGTTCTTCAATGATGTCTTTCACTTTACGGCGATATTGCCAGTCAACAGGGGTAATCTGAATTTGACCAATCTCATCACCGTCATTTGAATCGGAGCCTGTGCGCGTGTAGACACTTTCAAACTCATCATGCCCTAACATTACTTTCTCAATCTCTTTCATTACGATGTCTTTCTCATTGATCGACAGATCACCATAAGAACGCACTTTGACAGTAAAGAAAGCGGGATCCACTTCAGGAAAGAACTCCGCCCCTAGTCCCGCTTTGTTATAAGTAAAGCCGACACCACCAGCGAGTAGTATGGCACTGAATAGAACTTTCAGTGGATGCTTGATAGCGATCGAGAGCGTTTGATAGTAAAGCTTGGTAATACCGGTGGCCTTATCAAACTCGCCATTATGAAGATCAATCATCTCTTGCTGGCTTTTAGAGTTAACCACTTGTGGCTTACCAATAATTCCACCAATCACCGGCACGAACAGCAGCGCCATCATTAACGAAGCTGTTAACGTCGCAATCAAGGTTAATGGCAAGTACTTCATGAACTCGCCCGTAATGTCCGGCCAGAACAATAGCGGAGCAAACGCAGCAAGAGTCGTCGCAGTAGATGCCGTAATAGGCCAAGCCATCCGTTTTGCCGCGTCTCGATATGCTTCTTTACGTGGCGTACCTTCTTGCATGCGCCTATCAGCAAATTCGGTCACCACGATAGCACCATCCACCAGCATACCGACTGCCATGATCAGCGCGAAGAGCACGACAATGTTGACCGTTAAGCCAAACACCGAAAGCACCAATAAGCCCGTAAGGAATGAGCCAGGAATGGAAATACCTACCAAGAGAGCGGTTCGCACACCAAGTATCGCGATAATGACGATAACTACTAAGATAATCGCGGAAAGGATATTGTTTTGTAGATCACTAAGCATCAGCTTGACATCGTCAGACTGATCCCACGTATACTTAACTTGCAGGTTATTTGGCCAATCCGCTCGCTTTTGAGCTTCAACTAGGACTTGCTTAACGAGTTCAACCGTTTCGATAATGTTTTCGCCCGCACGTTTTTTAACATTCAATACGACAGCCGGATCACCATCCAAGCGAGCAAAGCTTTCAGGGTCACGGAAGGCTCGGCGCACTGTCGCAACATCACCAAAAGTGATCACCTCTTTGCCATTAACCTTGATCGGCAACTCTAATACGTCTTTTAGAGAATCAAATACGGAAGGGACTTTAACCGAGAAGCGACCATAACCCGTATCGACAAAGCCAGCAGCAACCACTCGGTTGTTGAGAGCAATCAAATTGTAGATATCGGCTTGATCCAAGCCGTAGCTTTCCATTAATAGTGGATCGACCACGATCTCAACGATGTCTTCACGATCACCGGCAATATCAACTTCCAATACCTGACGATAGCTTTCTAGCTTGTCACGCAGTGCACGAGCAATCTGCACTGTGGTGCGCTCAGGAACCGTGCCATACAAAACCAGTGTGAGAACCGGCTCCTCGGAAGCAAATGTTACCTCGTTTACTGTCGGCTCATCGCTATCTGCTGGCAGTTTGGGCTTAGCGAGATCAACCGCATCACGCACATCAGCCATGGCCTCAGCTAGGTCAACACCAACACTAAATTCCAGCGTCACTGAGGCATGCCCTTCAGAGGCCACCGAGGTCATCTCTTTTACCCCTTCGATAGAACGCAGCTCTTGCTCTATTGGACGAACCAATAAGCGCTCCGCATCTGTTGGAGAAATACCTTGGTGCCCTACTGACACATAAATGATTGGGATTGTAATGTCTGGGCTCGATTCTTTAGGAATCGTAATGTAGGTAATCACGCCAGCAATAAGAATCATCACTAGCAAAGTTAACATCGTACGTGCACGCGATAACGCAGCATCAATCAAAGCAAACATATTGCCTCCTTATTGCTGGTTCACGGCTTCAATGGCGTCATCCACTTTGGTCGCCATCACTAAATCACCATCACGCGCAAAACCTTGCCCAAGTACAATGATGTCCACTTGGTCACCCAATCCTGATAGCCAAACGCCATCTTTCTCGGCTTTCACAAGTTGAATCGGCACAAAATGGACATGTTGGTCTCGAAGCGTTTTGATACCAAGATTACCTGCTTCATCTAACGCGAGCATGGCTGCGGTTACTTTCACCGCCATCACTTCGCTAAGCGACAATACCGCTTCAGCGCTAACACCCGCAGGCATTGCACTTTCATCGTTGCTAATTTCAATCTCAATTGGGAAGGTATTGGTCGAAGTCGAAGATACGCGCCCGATATAGCGGATTACGCCTTGATGGTGGATGTTATCGATGGTTCTAACGTCAGCTTGCTGACCCTCTTTTAAATATTGGATATGACGCTCACTCACATCCGCTTCAATGACTAACTTCTCTAAGTCAATCACGGTGGCAATAGGGTCACCAACACCAACAAAATCACCCACTTCAACGAATCGATGGTCAAGAATGCCATTAAATGGCGCTCTTACTTTGGTGTTTTTTAGAGCCGTTTCAACGTTACTTAGATTTGCTCGTGCATCAACCAAAGCAGCTTGTGCTGTGGCAAACGCAACTTCACCCTGTAAGCCTCGATTTTTCAGAGACTCTGCGGCCTTAAACTCTTTTTCTTTAACATGCAGCATCGCTTTGGCGCGTTTAAGGTGAATATCGAGGTCACGTTCATCAATATTGGCAATCACCTGCCCTTGTTTCACGCTTTGCCCTTTTTGCACATTCAAACTGATGATCTTACCTGCGACTTCAGCCCCCAAGCGAGCTTGTCGATTTGGTGCAGTC
>Ga0066192_1000257_pt1 | contig 10699 bp, 7 predicted proteins | sample WorMetvacBELIZE1_FD_58707 | JGI IMG/M metagenome (GOLD analysis project Ga0066192, IMG submission 58707) | Marine gutless worms symbiont microbial communities from Max Planck institute for Marine Microbiology, Germany - Olavius vacuus BELIZE.1... | ecosystem: Host-associated > Annelida >... | reverse complement strand
GCTGCTGCTGCTGCTGCTGCTGCTGCTGTGATTGTCACCGATCAACTCTCATAATCGCGTCGTCATTGTATCGTGTCATTCAGAGAAAAATTTCTTATGCGACTGACAAACTGGAGAAACCAATCGCCATTAACTCATAATAAGATGATAATAATGGTCAGCACTTTGGCTCAGTCTTAGGTTGACAGGGCGGCAACCGGTGTGGGGGCGGTAGCTGAAATGGCAGCTGAGCGGAAGCTGACCAAATACTCCAACCTGGCATCTGACCTAACTTTACTGCCACTGAGAATCTTGGTGCCTTCAGCTTGTCATCTTTGGAGTTTCTGTGTGATCTCGGTCACAAGCTAAGCAGATACTCTGGTGAGGAGAGAGCATCATCATTTCTGTTTCAACGTCTTTCAATGTCGCTGCAACGTTTTAACTCCGTTCTGCTGCACGACACCTTCGTGATCAATGATGTTCCAACCAATAGTCACTCCAGCTTTGCTTTTAACTTTTTTCCTTTTAGCCATACACCCAAAGGTTTTTATTAAAATATAATAATAATAATATTTTTGCAACGGTACTTCATTTCCAGCGTCTTAAAATTAGCAAAGGTGGAAATATATGTCCGGAGTGGTTACGATGGGGACTCGGAAACTGAGCGTGTTGACAAGGCACAATGCATTGAAACGCTGAATTGCCACGGAAATACGTTGGTACATGCAGAAACGTAACTACTACTACCATCAGCTAACATCATTCGACGCTTATAGTTTTGACATACGCGGAAAAAATTGATTTTTGCCAAAAGTGTAACGCTAGCGTTACGTAAAGCGAATTACAGTGGATTTATTGCGCTCATCTGTAATAACTGAAGCTGTTACTGCAACCGATGGATGCCTTAGAGGCAGCAAAACCGGGATAAGATCGCGCAGTAAATCCAAGCGAAAGCTGCAAATTGCAGCATCATCTTACTTAGCATTTAGACAGTCACACTAGCGAATGAGTTGTAGCTTTACCTACTGACTGACAAAATGAATTGAATTTCGAGAGAATGTTTTGCTCTAAAATATTAACAGCAGCGAAAATTAAACACCACACAGGCCCCGCCGAAAGTTGGGCCAATTAAATGTTAAGCCCCAGGCTAAATTGGGAAAATTCACCGATATTTCTCTTAAATTTCACATGGGGGGTTAAAATCAAAGATTTGTGTCGCCGTTGTTGTGAATTGCAGAAGTTAATATAGACTCTGGAACAAACATCTATTGCGTCGATTAAGACAAGTGAAAGTGACATGATCTTGCCCCGCAAATGTTACTATGGTGTCATTTAAGTCTAAACTGTTAAATAATAATAATAATAGTAATAGTAATAAACTGTAGTAATAAATGCTGCATAGGCACTTAATGGCGGCCCTTTCCTACTTATCCTTTGTTTTCATCGCACTTCCTACACGTTCCTAAATTTCTCTGCACTCGTTCTCAGTTTTGACTGGACATTACTGTATCAATACTTAGAACACTGTTATAGATTTTCGGTAAACTGTTGCAATTCAAAACGACGGCGATACGATGGCGACGGGGGTCGAAAATCGCGACCAAAATTAGGACTGTCTGATCTAATTTGGCTGAGATCGCTTAGTAACCACGGACATTAGGATCATAGGAAAATAGAATAGCAGTACAAGACGTACACTAGCAAAATGCAGAGGCCTTCCTTGGATGGCATTATAACTGATTAATACGAAATCGAAGATATATAACACATCGGCCTGAAGTGTCATTGCATTCAATTCTACTTTTTCTATTGTGTAGTGTATCGCTGTCGTCATGTTGTGGACGATTTTTTCGAAAGGAAGGCTTCGGCGAGAACTAACTAAACACGTCTGGGGTTTCTTGAGCCAGTCGTGCTGTGTCTACATGGCAGCACTACTGGCTGTGATTTATTGTCTGCTCTTAGCGTCGGCATCGGATCTAAATCGATATGTGTACTGTGTAGCGTTAATAAATTCAGCAAATAAGCGACGAATAAGCACCAATGTAAAGAATACACCATACAAGAGCGCGTGATACTCAACTAGCTGCCGGCGAGTGCATGCAACTCGCCTAAAAGGAATTTATGTAAATAGCATCAACAGTTGAGGCGCTATCTGGGTGTTTCGGACAGAACAACTGAACAATCAATCATTACATTTTGCGTACGTTTGTGAAAGAACTGAACAACAATGAATGACTGCAAACTGTGTCGTATTTTAGTGTTTTAATTCTTGCTTATCAGGCGTTTATATATTAGTTTTGTTTTTTATTTCTTTTTGTAAGAAATTCAGAATGATAAGCTTCAGATTGGCTGATGTCCTCGTGCAATGCAGTGACCGGAGTAGCAATTTCTGTATGAGCCAATAACGCAAGACGCTCCCAGTCCCATCCATTCCATTGCGACCGGTGAAAAAGTGGCACAATTTGCTGACGCGACGAACGGCGACGACGCAACCGATCGTGTGGACATGAGTCGGCAAATTCGATTACAGGCAGTGAAAGAACGGCAATCTATCCTGCTTTTGGTAACATGACGTACTGTTATCCGCCGAACGAAGCTTTGGTCCCAGACATATAGCTTTGTCATAAGACAAATTTGTCATATGACAAATCGCAAAAAGCAAAATTATGATAATCATGTATTTCAAATTCCTAATGTATCGTCGTCACAAAAGTTGACTTTTTATGGCAAATGATATAGCCGATGTAACAATAAAAGTTTGACATAAACTGCATTTAATATGTTTAATATTTACCAGCGATACACATCGAAAACTGCAAAAATCATATAACGCGATATTATCCACACCATGCAGCGTCGAATGTCAACGTTCTGCACAGTATTAGCGTAGCCCTGAAATATCATATTTACTATAATATGATTCGGTTCGGTCGCAACTTGTACTCAAAGTGGCTCTTTTTGCAAGTATGCAATGCATGCACGCGCCACCGCCGTAGTTATTATTTAGTTACGACGGTGTTCCAGGTGGTTGACGACGCTAATTCTGCTATGATATGCACGTCGCTGGAAGTAGGCTACGGTACGAGGCTCTTTGGAAGCCGCATGAACGACGCCAGCACTGATGGGTGCAGAAGGTGCTAACCGCGAGTGTGAACTAATCCGATATTGCCGATATTGGAAACTAAAGCGTTATGTTACCAATGTTGAAAATGGACTCACAAATTAGCTGGCGAATGTTTTTGACAGCTGCAAAATCTGTTAAAAAGGCGTGCTAGACGACGTGCTTAAAAGGATATTTAATTCGGATAAGATATGACGTATTGCAGCTATGTAATTTTGGCGTGAATCATGTGGGATACAGCAGCTTATTTCGATTGAAGTGTTCGACGCTGAACACTTGCAGGTGCCCGTCATTGACGTCATTATGACGCACTCCATGTGTAGCCGGGAGCTCAGAACAAATCGGTCGAACAGCAGTAGCAGCAGCAGCAGCGCTCCATGTGCGGGAATTACATTCCGTGTTTCAGCTGAAGCTCGAGCGATCGACAAATGTAATTAAGCAGTATGCCAGTGGCGCGTCCGTGATTTGTGAAATCAACTGCATGCAGCGCATGTACGCAGACGCACGCACTTGAGTTGCTGCATAAACTGTTCCGTTCTTCGCAATTATTGCATCTCACAGATTGATATTGCCGGCAATTAGACAGAAATGTTACGCATCAGCAACAATGCGTAGCATCATGCACACAAGGAGCTTACGTGACGAACATAAAATTAGCGGTTGTAACAGACAGATTCGCTGAAAATTCCGGGAATAAAATTGGCTCATATCTGTGGAAAAAATATCGGACCTTCATTAAAATTTTAGCAGGAAGAATTTTGGAGAAGGAAGTCCCCATTAAATTGTTGAAGTCATCCGGATGCATATCCAGATCCGGACTCTGGATCCGGAAAGGAATGGACTTGGTGGAGGTCTGCGCTCCCGAGTGCTCTTGTTGTTTCATGTTATGCGGTGGACTAAGCCGGCCACGCCCTCACCTCACCCCTCCCCTCAGTTTTTAACGCACGTTGAATACGACTCAAATGTGACAATAAAAACGACTGTTTCAGTGGCAACATTTTCTCTTTGTAGACAACAGCATTTCCAAGCATTTTGCATCCCTTGCAGTTTCAACCACCACCACCAAGTGGCACCAACAGATCACCAGCTATACGCACTAGCTTGCGTCGATATTAGATGACCTAAACACGATTACCGGTCGGCATCCCAGGCTGGCCGAGTTCGTGAATGTTTCATTGCGAAAAGAGTTTGGAAGAAAGAAGAGTGGCGTCAGTCACGCGGGCAATCGATGTGATGTAATGAACAGCTCGCCGGTCTCTGGTTACGTCTTTCATGAGTCTGTTTCTGATTGGTTTGACCGATGAGCTCCGATATTGACAGTGACAGACGACAGTGATTTTGTACGAGTGAAACTGGCTGAGATGACAGAGCAACGAGCTGGTGTTGTGACTGCGTCAGCGTCTATCGACAAAACATGCGAGATAGCAATGCAGTCGCAGGTATTTAGACTGCGTCCGAGAGAATTCCACGGGGATTGCAGGCGCCGAATATATCGCATGACGAGAAAACAATTCCATGTCCAGATGACGAGGGCAAAGGTTCGGTTGCTGCTCAGTCGCCACTGGACAATAGTTTCATATTCTCACCAGCAACTCGCATTCATTCATCACTCATGCCACCAATGTGACGTCGCAGAGCTCAGCGTCATTTGAGTTTCACATCCCAGCTCATTTTGATGCGATTGTCACAGCTCAGTCACACGACGTTTCGCGTTCATAATGCAGAATGATGAAAGTCGTTTCGACTCTCACACTGTTCCTACGTCCGTTTCTCTTCTGCTACAGAAATTGTATCACTGCACTTATCGGAAATACTCAATGCGATATTTACTACAAATTTCTTTATAAGATGATTTGAAAGCTATATTTTTGGCACGCCCACAGCCACATCTCCTAATTTTTCTCAACTGCTGCAATCAGCCTACAGCCTGTGCGTTACAAATATTTGTATTATTAGTGTTACTGGTATTATTATTATGAATGTCCTTTATTTATTTTTACCATTAGACAAATCCTGGCCCACTCCTTGCAGCAGCCACCAGGTATATAAGAGGTTGGTCATAGATTGAAATTGAAAAAAATACTCAGACATAAGGGGGGAGACAAAAACTGCGACATTTGGGCTCGATTTTTCACCCCAGTCGCCTTTGGGGCGCTCTGGTTTCGAAATGATGCAATATATCAGAAATCTGAAACATCCACCGGGAGCGCTGATGACCGATTTTTGTTTTAACTCAGACATTTCGCCTACGCCTCCCCTAATTTTACAGGGGTCAAAAATGCTAAATTTGGCCTGATTTGACTTTGATAACTTTGATACCTATGGTAGCGAAATGAAGCAACTGATCTAAAAGTGAAGCCCACGTTCTAAGCGACGATAATACGCTTTAATTATCTGATCCTAAATTGAATAACTTAGGTTGCTTTCCAAACTCTTGAGATTTAGGTGGTACACGCCGGGTCCCAACGTCGCCATTGACGAGTCACTCATGTTGTGGAAAGGAAGGCTGGCCATGAAGCAGTATATTCCCCTCAAACGTGCACGCTTCGGCCTGAAAAGCTACCTGCTATGTGAGTCCGGTTCTGGCTACATCTGGAAAGTGATGGTGCACATAGGCCCAGCCATGGATCTCGAACCGTCAGACGATGGTCTCAGATCTTCGCAGATAGTCCTCACTCTGGAAAAAGACTTGCTGGACAAGGGCTACTGCATCTACATGGATAACTGGTACAGCTCGCCTCATCTGTTCAAGCAGCTGCATCAGAAGAAGACGGATGCAGTGGAGACCGTGCGACCTTCACGCCGCAATATGCCGAAGGATTTGAAAAACAACGTCGACCGCGGCCAGACTATCGTGCGTTACAGTGGCGAGTTGATGGCGCTCAAGTGGAAAGACAAGAAAGACGTCGTGATGCTACAGTTACAGTAGTCGAGTTTAGCGTGAACAGGCAATCCATTATGACTTATTACACTGATGGCCACGCAGTGAACAATAACTGTTTTGCGTTTGCAATGAGCAGCAGCGAGCGCTCAATGAAGTGAAGCGTGTGTGCAGTCAGTCGGTCGTGGCGCGAATCGTGTCGTGTAACGTGCTCATAAATCAGCAGTAGCAAAGTTCATGCTGAGCGCTTGCTGTCAAGCAGCCATCAACGTCGCCTGCATACACAATCATCGTCCGGTTATCCGCAACCTCAGCAGCCGCAGCAGCAGCAGCACTATCAGTAAAAGCACCGATGGCCACTTCATATTCGCTAACGGGACATGCACGAGGCACGGCACGGCACAGCGCTACATCCACTGGACGTGTCATTCGTTAGTCTTGCTACGCGAGTTGCGTGAAGCTCCATCAGTCACTTGCTACTCACAGGGGCCTATAGCCGCACTACGCATAGCATTCCGTTGTACAAAGTTCATAACTGATGTACACGTTCCCCATGATAAGTGAATATGATGGCGCCATTTTGATGTCAAGGGATGGTCAGTGGTCCTTGCAATGGCTATGCCACTTAGGCCACTTTATTGATTGATTGACTGATTGAAACTGATACTTTGAAACAGAAACAAGATTTTTTGTGAAGTGGTTACTCCCTGTCTGTAGGCGTGTCTCTGACTGAATGCATCATTATGCGATCGATCATCTTACTATGCTTTACTTTTATAATTTACTAGATGTCAGTTGGCTGTTGTTGTCCGACACTGCGGTGCAGTAAGCTCCTCCTGCATAATATGGCATGGGACGGAACATAATACTCGCCGAAACCGAGTTTCGTCACGCCGACATTACCACGTGCAAGGAGTTTCGTTACAATGAGTTTAGGTGGAAACTAATTTTTCTTAGCTCCGAAATGCGGCCTTTACAATTCACTTGGGATAACTGGAGGCTGTTTGTGATGCGTAGCGAAATTGGTTTGTACGTTACGTAACGCGCAGTGCAGAGCAGCAAGATGGACGCGTGCGTCTACGATGAACTTGAAGAAAAGCGACTGACTCTGTAGGCAAGTCTGGTGCATCTTGGCCTTGGCCGGGAACGTCGACGTGAACCCAGACTGTACGACTGCGGATTGCTGACATCCTGGGATGCTCCACGAACTCGAGGTACATTGTGTCTGTCAACATTCACACACGTCGCGTCGTCTCGTCTCACAAGAATCATCCTTGTCGACAGTTATAGTTATCAATGTATTCTCTAGGGATGCACAATATATCCGTGTTATGTCAAACAATGTAACGTGCAGCATTACAATAACTGAGAGTTGCTACAGAACTAATAAATTACTACTTGGAAAGTGTAAACTCATTAATGTCACAAAATTGAGTCTGATAGAATGATGTGGTTTCTTTACAACAGCTGAGCTTTTTGTAGCGTAGGCGAGCGTAGGCGTAGCCAAGGGGTGTAAAGGATGCAGCTGCATCACCAGGGTTAGAACATTTCAATTTCAGTTTCAATTTATTCGACAAAAAAGGACCAAAAGGCTCGTTATAAGTCGCGATAAAATACGTCAAGCAAATTTGCTCCGTTTGCGGGTTTCAGATCCTTTGTTACGCTCATTTTACATAAAAAGGCACTGGAATATGCCATTTTCAGACTAAACACTCAAACTTTTCTGGCTTAGACCCCCTCTACACTCCTTACCCCTTTAGAAACCCATACCCGAAAATAAAATTATGCTTGAGTGCACGCGCAGCGAAAATCCTGCATGGCTCCGCCTGTGTTTGTAGTGTTATGTCTGAGACAGTGCGGTGTAATTCAATACAGTATCAGTACAATATCGTATTAAATACGATATTATAATCGTATTTAGTACGATATTATACTGATGTTATATTGAATTACACCGCACTATCTCAAACAGAACACTACAAAAGCTCAGCTGTTGTAAAGAAATCACGCCATATTCCATTTAAGAAAAAAACCAAGAAAATTCGGCCAATGATCATGCTTATTTAAATAAAGGGATGCAAAAAATCCTAAATCTTTGACTTCGTTTGTCCCGAGATAATCAACAGAGAAAAGCTATAGAAGCGTTCGAATCGAAATGTGAACGTTTAGCGGTGCATGCAGTGCCAAGACGATTGTTCAAGAGTAATTCATTATGATCACTTGTACTTACCGGTACGTTAATGTCGTACCACTCATTTTACACTGCGATTACTGAAACTGACCAGGGAGATGCCAAGTGATGGACCCAGTGAAGCCAATCATCAGGTTTTTTTATTGGTCCATGGCTGTAACTTTTTACAGTTGTACCAGTCTTGTAATAATGTAACTATCTTCAAACGTGCGTAAAGGCAAAGAAGGTAAAGTTCCATACTTGTAGGTCAAGCGCAGGAGACCTGAGCCGATCCTGCTATACTACGCAGCGGTAATCACCTAACAATATTATAACCTAAGTTAGAGAGCAATTACTGATTATTTATCGAATAAAAAAATACATTAATGCAATAGTCACTTGCCGTGATACTATAAACACTTACTGTTAATGTTGATGATGTATAGAAAGACATTTATTATTCGACTAACAGCAGTAGTACGCTGCATGGAAGGAAATTGTCGCAAGTTGGCATAAATTGGCGCCGCCGGCCAATGCGAGCGGCTAACGAGACACTTTAGTAGAGCTGCTCATACGGACGACCCAACGTAGCCAATAAGAATGCGCAGAGCCGGCGCAAGCCTGACTGAGGCCCCGAATACCCCGATGGGCCCACCAAGAACATTCGTTTTAATGACCACCCACCTCTATCCCTTACCCACTTTCTTTCCTTCCAGCCATCTTTAACTCTAAAAGCACAGAATAATAACTGGATGCGGAGAAGTAGTAGTGTACTGCATTCAACGTTGGTGCCATCATTTTGAAAGTGGGAGATGGCGGACAAGTTCGCGAGCTGACCTAGCGGTTTTTTACCGCCTCAGTGCTTAAATTGCACCTCGGTGGGCCCATTCAGCTTCATGGCCTCCTTTACTTGCTTTGGACCCTTTCGCTTCTGTGTGGCCTTTTTACACCTTAGGGCCTTTCGGACTTCAGTACCACATAGCGCCCTTTCACGTCCCTGAAGCGCGGTGATAAAACTGCGCTGGCTCTGAGAATGCGATTTGAACAATGTGTCTTTTCCAGTGTGTAGAAACTTTTGCGATATGCTAACAGATATAATCATAAAAGAGTGATGAAAGTTTGATTGACTTGTAACATTATTTATTTATTATTAATATAGTACGAAGTACACACATAATAAGCACACAATAAAATTAAGTAGTGCACAAAAATTCAATAAAAGTATCCAAAACCGAGTTACTAAACATATCTAACTCCAGAACACGTGTTTCACAGCCAGCAACTCACAAATAGGCCATAATGTCATATTTATATCGACACATATCTGTGCTATACAACTGCCATGCCAGCCTTCGATCGACACCTCCAAGATCACACAAAGGAACCTTCAAAAGTACACTGCAAAACTGTGCCGAACGACCTATTGGAGAATACATGCGTAAGAAATATACGCCATTTCTGTGTCACAAATTCAACAATTCTATTGACATTAAACTGCAGCTCGAAAAGCCATAGGCAATGCACGATGCAGCGTGTGAAATGAAAAGTGAAAATTATTGCGAAATAGCGACACGGACGGCGTTTCACATTGACATGCAACTACGCGTCAATCGCGTGACGTGACTGCACGACCGACGATCCGCCGCCGACATCGCCCTCTCTCGCTCGCTCGCTGGCTCCTCGCAATCGCGATATTGACTGCAGCCGCGCGGCGTTGTCGCTGGACTCGATCGCGAGAGTGCAGCTGGCTTCCAGCTGTACCGTGGTGGAGTGGCCGAGATGCATAATGGCTTGGAAACATTGCTATCAGGCCACACGAATCACGGCTACAGTAGCTATATGCAGACCTACCGTAGTTGAAAGCGATCTACAGGATACTTACGATCACATCCGATGTCGTGCACAGTCAGAATGACTACCTCGTTCGACGCCCTGCTGCCCTGCACAGACACACACATCAGCTTTACTCGCCGCGCGCCGACTACCATATCAAGAATTTATTATACTGGCCGCAGAGTAAGCTTCGTCCGAACATGTAAGTCTAGAAAATATGGCAATTGCGATGCGATGCCACTTGAAGCCGCCCAACGCCGAGCCATTCATTCTCAGCCGTAACGGACACGCCAATGCCAAATTTGCAGTCGGTCAGCCTGTACGTTCATGACTTTTAGCGCTGTTACTTCTGATGCATTATGTTACGCTGTGACCCTGACCGATGGTGACCTTGAACATCTGTAGTATATCGGCTGTGAAATGATAAAATTGTATACCAAATCTGAGCGAAATCGAACAATCCGCGGCGGAGTTATTGTGATTTCAGTATTTGACCTTATGACCTTAAACACGAGTCACGTGTTGCGCAATGCACCTGTGATAATTTTCACACAGTTTAAACTCAGTCAACCTATCCGTTCGTGACATGTAACGATATGTTGATGCTGAAACGTTATGTCACGCTGTGATCTTGACCCTTGACCCCTTGACCTTGAACGATCGGCTGTCACATGGCCAAACGCTGTACTAAATTTGATCGAAATCGAACAATCCC
>Ga0066192_1000255_pt1 | contig 10719 bp, 6 predicted proteins | sample WorMetvacBELIZE1_FD_58707 | JGI IMG/M metagenome (GOLD analysis project Ga0066192, IMG submission 58707) | Marine gutless worms symbiont microbial communities from Max Planck institute for Marine Microbiology, Germany - Olavius vacuus BELIZE.1... | ecosystem: Host-associated > Annelida >... | reverse complement strand
GAGACTGTTCCAGGCTCTTGGTCCGGCACACGAGAACGAACGTTCACCGAACTTCAGATGGTTTTATATGCCCCTGCTCTCGCTGTCGAACAGTCTAGCTGTTAGGCCTGTGCGGTCTTTTTCACGTCACAGAAGCACGAGAGAATTCTACAGATGTGTCGCTGACCTTGGAGTAAAACTGTTCAAATCTATGACACTTACAGTATCATAAAAACATTAACACTCGTTAACAGTTTTGAATCAACTGTTAAAAACTTCGGACAACGCTTGTGAACAATACGAAGAGAATCGTCAATAGACCTATACTTAGTAAACTGGTGTCGTCTGCCTGACGCTGTCAGTTGTCACACCCCGCCTTAGTACCAGTCGTATATCAACAGGAGACACGAATCGTCTAATAGCAATCAGCCAGGCCACTGTAACAGCAGAGTTGACATTGGACCAGACCGGCAGCGAGGGGGTCAACTGCATGGCAAGGCCATGACTAGAAATTTATTTCCGGGGTGTTTCTGCCGTCCCTCCCCTTTCTTTCCTTTTCCCTCCCTTACTTCCCTTCCCCCTCTACTTCCCCGCCTTGAAGTGGCCCCTCAAATTCATCTAAGGGATTCTGGGGAGTGCTGTTAGCTATCCCAGCGGAGGAGAGCGACACCATAGCCACGTGCTCGGGCCTCTAAATACACCACAAAGACGTTTGCTGCCGAGCCCTGGTCGCAAACGCATTTTTATGTGCTTAGAGCCCAGGGAACGTGTCTGGCAGCTGCAAATTCGTCATATTTCCGTTAAACGAAATCTAAAAATTGAAGCAAATGCGGTTGTTTCTGAACGTACTGTACATGTTGCCGTGTAGTCGCTTATTAAATTCTACATGATTACTTTTTTACATTTTATTTTGGGGATGTGTCAACAGCCAAAACACGCCGCTAAAACCACCCCGAGCACACCGCTAGTTGTGCGGGCTTGTCAGTTGGCGGTGAAGTAAGACGTCTGCATCGAGTACAACTTGTCGATGGGGTTGCCGGCTGTAGTGGCTGACGTCGACGAGCCGCCGCCGCCGCCGCCGCCGCTGCTTGTCGGCTTGTTAGCGGCTATAAACAGCGTCAGCTGAGACTGGATCGTGTCGTCGGATGTGGTCGAATAGCGGCGCTGTTGGTCGTCGGACACAGAGGCTGGCTCGTACAGTCCACTGCTCGCCTCAGCCTCTCCTTTGCCGTGCTCCGCGGTCGCCTCACCTGCTGGTCACACAAGCTACAGGTGTATGTCACTGGCCACCGCATCTCGGCTAACAGAACTGAGATGTCGCCGCATCATGAATGTAGATTTCGAGTACACATTGGTGCTAACAAGGACAAGTTGCGGAATTCAAAGCGGAATACAAAGGCCAAGGACATAATTAGGGCACAAGCTTCATGGCCAAGGCTACTTAGGCCAAGGACTTAGACTTTGCAGATGTCGTGGCCAAAGACTAAGCCAAAAGGACTTGGCATTCAGTACCGAGGCCAAGGACTTCGGTTTCATGGTCAAGGCTAACGGTTAATATTCTGAATTCAGACGACACTCTTTCGACTTAAACATTGTTTAACGATTCACACATCGCACTCCGAGTCAAATCGTGAACACTGAACAGTCGATATTCTTCGTTCATATAGGTTGAACGAGTAACGGAAGCTTTCCGAGACATTCGTTACGGTCGTGTTTGATTCAGATCGAGAGTTGAGAGCGATGCTCCCCGTGTGTACGGTACGGCGCCTGTCCATAACCCGAAATTCGCAAAGTTTTTTTTTGATACGCAGGCTACCAGTGACAAGAGAGGCATGGTTTTTCCATTCTGAGGTCAAAGGTCAAGGTCACGAGGCCTCACAAAGTTCAGTCACAATATACCATAAACGGATGGCCGTACCGTAACTTGTTCCGTTCGAAATATATTATTTTCTATGCGAATAAACAACTTTGTAAAATGCTTACGGCGGGAGCAAGAAGATGACGTGAACACTGAAATCCGATTATTGTTGTTGTTATTGTTAGACAATTTTCCGCTGTCCGACTGCCTCTGTTCGCCAGCTGCAAAATAACAACTAACGTGAAAAAGATTCTAGAGTTCCTACAGAAGAGGAAAAACTCTGCGTTGGAGACATTGTTAACAAGCGCGGGTCGGGAAGGCAACACGATTATTAATGTGACCATTTGCCAGTTGGCGCTTTTGGGCCTAAATTCGTTTCGAAGGGCGGCAATTTTGTGGCATTTGCTTAAATTGCCGAAAAAGTAACCGACCGCGAATTAAGACCATTCTGTCTAAGCTTCAATTTGATCGCGCTTGTTTCCAGACAGGAGAAGCGACTGCAAACGTTCGGTGTTAGTAACAGTATAGTGTCGGCGTCTCCAACGCAGACGCGATTAGGCCTAATATCCACTGACAATAATGTACATTTGATGGTCTGTTTAGTTTAGTCTCGTCATGTAGCCATGAACGTGACCAAAGAGCTGTCTACTTTAGCGCGTGTCTCAAGTATTGAATTATGCCTATTAACTGTACTTTTTATCCACTCTGTAGCCTACAGTACAATGGTTACCAGTTGGATTGAAAAAACATGGACTTACCCAGTACGTCACAGCTGCAGTCGCTTTGTGGCGCTGGACTATCTGTAACAAAATCATCACGGTGATAATTCTATCTCTTTCATGCACACAGCAAGAAACGACTTTTAGGAGTAGTATCTAGGCCTATTATACTCAGATACGTAGCTGTAGAGCCTACCGCTCCAGCAGGCCTATCTGGCCCACTGAGGGCGACTGAATCTCAACAGGCTGCTGAAATGAATCGGGAAGTTGATTCCAGAGACAAGCTGATGCATATGAAATACAGCAATCTGTGATTTTTCAAAGAGGAGCAGGTTGCAAGTTGGTGGTTAAACAACAGCTGAATGCCAACTCATATAACTCCGTGCGCACGGTCGACACGTACAAATGAAATAGCCAGGTGAGCAAGAATTAAGTTTCTTGTCGGCACATCAGCACATAAAGGTCATTTAGTGCCACTGTGTCGTACAGGTGCTATTTTATAACTTATATAGCCATCCTGACAAGCCCCAACACAGACAGACAACTCCTAGAGGGAGATTTAAATTTATGTATTTATTTGCTAGAACATAAGCAGATACATGAGCAAGACAACAAGGCTGTCATCAACAGCACTGACAGCTGCCCTATTTAGCAACATACTATTACATTTTAAAAACACACTAAAATCGAAGGTTCTGATAGACTGTTTAAAAGCTGACAAGCTAGTGAAAACAACAGACTCTGGTAAACTGTTCCACACATTCACCACTCTGCAAGCGAAAAAGTGAGCTCTGACACTATTACATCGATACTTATACAGTTTGTACGCATGTCCTCTAGTGGACGAGACTGAAAATTCGAAGAGATCAGGGAAGTTCACGATAGAGTGTCTATATAGTCTATACTGACGCAGTGTGTCGTCGTCTCTAGTCGACCGCTTGCTGCTGTTCTTGCTAACGGCAGCCGAGCCGCTTTTCTTGTCTTTCGTACCCGACTGTTGACTGTCTTCGTTCTGTCGCCGAGCCAACTTCTTCATCTGTGCACGCCGTATACAATCCGCAACATTGCTTAAACGTCTTTTTAGTTTATTTTTTCCTTTGTCAATACCTCATTTCGTTCCGAAAATATTCGCTCTTAATTCGCGATATATTTTATATATTTGTGGTTGGTTGGTCTTATATACCGTATCTTTGTTTCATCATGATGAAATAAATGATGGCGATATCCTCAAAAGACCACCCAAAATAGACAGCTTTGGGGCCCAACGCTTTACAGGGTGCCCTCAAATTTTGGACGTCAGTTTTCAAATCTAGCTCACTTCGGAACCTGCGGCAAAGTTTCGCAAGAGTTCTGTTCGGTGACCTCCGAGCTCGACGGCGTTCGACAAAAAGAGAACCGCCTGCGGCAAAATGTCTTCCGTGCATGCGCGTGGACGGCACAAAAACTACGGTTATAAAAACTAAAACAGCAATATGGTCTTCGACGGCGAACCGTAGATCTGTATGCCTCCACCAGCGAAATTTTCTGTTACCTTGACCTTTGACCCCGTAACCTTAAAAACCTTTTCAGCAGTGGCCACCAACATGACTCGCATGATGATGACTTATATGCCACGTTTCACTTAATTGAAATCCCTCCAATAGTCAACTAAGTACAAAGATCGCGTCGCGCGGAATAAAATGTTAACGGACGGACGGACGGACTATTATTGTAGGCGGAGGTACAGAATAATGAAACTGTTTGAAATCAAGTTTGGCTTTCAATGCGTTTGCCTGTCTGAGAGATATAGAGTATAACACTCGCACAGTATTTGCTGCGTGGCGAGTCGATAGCTCTCAAGGTCATGTGTCAAGGTCAGATGTTACGAATTACTTCTATGGTTGGCCATGGCATATTCTTATCACGTTACGTCAACTTCCGATCACTAATTTTCAGTTTGTTCACAGACAGAAGAACAACAGACACACGTACAGACGCCACCAAAACAATACCTTCTGCACACAGCAGGTATGGCCGGTGCAGGTCGGGTAGAAACTGTAAAACATCTCATCAGTGGCAAAGAACGTTACCTTGGCGCGTTGATTCTGAAACCAGACTTGTACGACTCGCACACTGAGGCCCGTCTCGGCGGCCAGCGTCTCTCGCACCTGCACGTACGCGACGCACATATACAGTACAATACAGTAAGTGGTTAGTTTAGTGCGCAGCCTACGACAACAACGGAACGGCTAGGCAATGACATTACAATGTTAACGATGTTAATAAGAGATAAAAGGAAATATTGAACAAATAGGTTTTCAAATTGCGCTGCAAACTAGCAAGAGTCTCAGCTGATCTAACAGACTCAGGCAGACTGCTCCATAGTCCATATTGTCGGACCGGCAACATAGAAAGCTTGGCCTCCAAACTTTGTTCTTGTCCGTGGAACATAGGCTGCTGGCAGAATGAAGACGTTGACGTGGTGGATTGCTGGCGGTTGGTTGAACGGATTCACTCAGATAGTGATTGTCATGTACCTGCACTTTTCACTCTTAAGAACCTTCCGTGCTTAGCTCCGAGTTTATCAAGTACTTTGTCGGCTTCACCAGACCGGAGAGGGGACAAGTAGGGACTGGTGAGGTACGTGGGAAGTCTGCGCCGGCAACGGTTTAGTAATGCAGTGCATTTGCGTCATTAATGCGTACAAAGACAACACAAACTACGCGACTTCACTGCCTCGATCGATGTATATTCTCGCTGTATTTATCAACTCTTGCACAGATAACTCGAGCTAACAGTAATAAACGTTCTTTAATTGCTTCAGAGGCATTTGCACCTAATAACGGACGAATGGTTCGGTATCATGGCCGTTTATGGCCTTGCAGTTGTTGCATTGTTGCATACGGGGATTACGGGCACCTGTTAGCGAAGGTTTCATCGTTCCTTGGTGTCCGGTCCAGTGTGTTGTCGCATTTCTGGGCAAATACACCGACTGACTGATTGACTGATTTCGTATAGCAGTGAGCAACTACTCCGGGCGGTAAGTCGCACGGGCTCTTTATCGCCGTACGAAGGGAAGAACCAAATCTACGATGACCTGTGTGGTGCAACTCATCATATTGGTTCTGAATAGTTGCCGGCTGGCCATGGGAGTCTGTTATCACGCAAATCGTTAAAGTATTTCATACGAATAAAACGTTTTAGTTTCTTCAGGACACTGGCTGAAAACAGTCAACAATAATTGTGTCTCGTTGAGACAGCTACGTTAACTGATTAACTAAAAACGGTGAGCTCAGCCGATGTGTAATGCTTGATTGTTAATGCTTGCTTGATTAATGGTTATTTTTGTCAAGTTAGCTATTAAATCGTTTACTGGCCTAGTTGCCGTTTAGGCCATACCTTACGACAAGGCTTGGAGTTGACTTCGAACGACGCCTTGAACTTTCGTCTTTGGCTCGTCGTCAGAATTGTTCGAGGTCTTTTCGGACCTTTCGGTTGATCACCGTCGCAGTCGTCGATGCTGCTATCGTCATCAGCTACATCAGCAGAACGCATTAGACTACAGTCGCTACAGCGCTGAGGAGATCCGGCTGCACGGTCGTTACTACAAATCGCCATTCACCCACGTACCCCTAACTCTTAAAACTTCACTCGAATTAGTTTTGTTGCTCGCAAATAGCGCTCAGCTGACAAACTACACGATGACAAGCCATTTTATACATTTTAATCGCCGAACATTCGATTGGATGAAAACGACTGAAGCGATTGGGAACCGCTTTGTATGCGAACGAATAATTTGGATGTAAGTCTTAATGAAGTTTCGAGTGAGGTTTATCACGCACGCAACCGTCTAAGACAAACAGTTATTTTGGCGCCAGATATACATAAACGTCGTTCAAGGGAAAATGCAGTTCAGTCATATTTCGCATCAATGAAACATTCTAAATTCAAAGTATGCTTCAGGACAGCACACAAACAGCTCGTTGCCATCAATCTGAGCTCTTAAGGTTAAAGATCAAGGTCAAATATGCCCACTTTAATATACATTAAAAGATAAAATTGCAGCGAATCTGACCAACAGTTTTCAAATTATGGGAAATTTCTTATTTAAAATACGAAAATACGAAAATAGCTCTCAGTGTCAAATACAAAAGTCAGTTGTCCCAACAATCTAATCACTTGGAAGGTCCACCACTATATGCTTTCCAAGTTACGCCGAATTTTGATCAGTAATTTTCCCACGTTTTGTTCCGCGGACAGACAGACACACAGACATACAGACACGCCCACGAACAGACACTGTTAAAGCAATACTAAACGAGAGGAATTCTTTAAATATTTCGACGCGTGCGTTACATTTGCACGAGACGTTGAAGAGGTCGTTGGAGTTGGGACTGAGCTGTAGGAATGTGACGTAGCGATGCTCGTAGTGCAGACGGCAGTAGATGAGCGAGTCGGCGCTGAGCACGAACTGGTCGCCCTTGTTGAGCTGGCGGCCACACACGACGCACACGAAACAGCGCACGTGGTAGATTTGATTGACAGCTCGCATCACCAGCTCGTGCGACGGTATCAGCTGTAGACAGCGCGAGCACCGCACGCCGAACAACCTGTGTACGTATACACGCAACCGAAATCCATTTTACAACAAAAGGGAACAAGTAAGTGGTAAGTGCGAGAAACTGGCGAAAAGGCCGAACGTTCATGAAAGCAGTGCGACTATATTATACCGCGTACACGTCGTAAGCTCGGCGAGACGGCTTTCTCAGTTGCAGCATCTGCTTGCAACCGGCTGCCCACTGAGCTGAAAACTTCAACCTGTTCCATTGACAGTTTTAACTTTTAAACGTTCCCATAATCATTTTTATTTCAGTCCACCGACGGCGGTGAAACATGTGTTGACTGACTGTTGTAATGCGCCTTCGGTCAGGCTGTAGGGGGCGCAATAGAAATAATTACTGTTGTATTCGTATGTGTATTTGCACATTGTATTTGCACAGTCTGTATTTGGTGAGTAAAAGAATCGTAAGGCGAATAGTACGCGTAGATGTCATATTTAACTTTGAGCAGTGTAGATTATACATTATACGGAGACAAACTAATCCCGACAGTGGCTGGGGCAGCTACCCCAACTAGAAGATACCTTTTGGGGGACAAATGTTTACTGTAACCCGCTACGTTGGACTAAAACGGTAAACTTAGTTATGCTAACTTATGTATTGACAGAACACGTGTATTGTGTATTGTAATTATTGGAGAATTTAAGGAGTTCTATTTTTCGTTGTTTCCGCTTCAGTTAATATCGATCTTTTCTTCTACTTTTCTCACTATTTCAACTCATCACTATATTTCATATTTCACTATTTCTTCTCATCGAACCTTGAGTGCATCATTCATAAGTTTGCAAAGCAAGTCACTGGCGTAGCGGCTGGCGGCTATAGTCTTTATGCTACGAGATGTTATTCACTTATCTTTGTTCACCATAATAAGCGACAGAACAATAACAAACAATACAACACAACAAAACTCAGAACGCCTTGACTACGCAACTAAACAGAGATACGTGTTAGTTTCTCTATGAATTTCTCAGAACTGTTTTCACCAATAAATAATGTGCTAGGCCGTTCACAAGCAAACGACGTTTGACACTAGTGTACATGTAGTGTACTGTAATCTACTGTTTATATGTTATGTTACCAGATATTCGGTGGGTCAAATACCGAATGAAAGCTAAGTCAAACTTAGTAATTTACAATCATGTATTGATCTATTCATCTGCACAACTGCAAGTGTGTTTAATAAACTTACTTACTTACTTACTTACTTACATCACAAATATCTCGCGAAGTCCAAGGTGACATTGCTGCGTAGCAAAAAAATAGAAAAAAAAACTCAACTAGTGAAGCCAATTTACTTGGTAGCCGATTCTATCCCCTACTGCTACGCCTATGTCAGACGAGTGAATTTGAGAAAACACTGGTATAGACCACCCGGAGTACTGCAGCGCGGGCATTATCGCTACAAACGTGCCGACAGCTCGTGCGGACAGGTACGCGATCTAATCACGTTTTAATGACGTCACACACGTGTTCGGTAGCGATGCGTGCAAGTCTCGCGTTATCTCGTCTCGCGCGAGGCCGACGAGACGACGGCGTCGTGCACTGACCACTGACCACTGGTCACTGCCCGGCCGAGCGCTGACGGAGATTCCAACGCTGATAGTGCTAATGTGATCCGGATTCGTTGTCGACACGAAGAACGTACACAAAGTGCAGTTGTGCGCGGCCGACACTCAACCCAACTCTGCTGTGGCTTTGAATTATCGCAGCAACATCGCCACCGAAGTCACACTTTGATAATGTCGTTAGATCACCGAATTCACTGAATGGTCCGAAAAGAAGGCAGTTTTGCGATCTTTTTGTAAAAAATATACCGATAAACGTGTTAATAAACTTTCTATTCAGCTGTCATTCACAACGATCTCGATTTGAACGCGCAAAATATCATTTTCATGTGGTTTATCTGATGTGAGTTCACTGTCCCTCGCTACACATCTGGTGTTCGGCAAAACTGTTTATATCTTAGTTGTGTCTGCGCTGGAGTCGCATAAACCCTGTTGTTACTGCAAATGCTGTATTATTTCTTCTGCCTGTCTTTCTTTTTCTTTCTTTTTTTCTTAAAGAAGCGCGATGAAATTGAAACTTTAATACAATGTGCAAAATGGTTTTAATCGGCGGGCGATTACCTTTCTCGGTAAGCTGGCCAAAGGTTAAAAAATTACAATTCTTCGAAATTACGCTAAAACACTGCAGCGTGGCAGGCAGCCCCGGCGGGCTGGGAACGCCAACACACTGACGTCACGTCGCCTGCCGCTGCTAGCTACACACGTCTCCAACGACGTAGTAAATGCTTTTATTGTGTTGTTGTTGTGTATTTTGTTTTACTTGGCAGGCCTAGCTATTTTTATGTCGTATTTTCTCGCTATTTTGTGTTTATACTATCATCGAGTGATTCTAATGTTTGATGTACTATATGACATGTTAGTGGCGCTAGTCGCCCTTTGTCATATGTAAATAAATAAATAAATAAACGCAGAGCTTCTCTTGTATAGAAACTACTGAATCTAGTTATAGCAGCTAGTGGATCAGGGGAACGCTGTAAGCTCCCAGCGAAGTCCGGGAGCCAAGACATGCAATCTGAAAGCACAGTGGCTTTCTCTTAAGATTTCACGATGGGTTTCCTGCAGAATCGTATTCTAAAATTTTATGTTCAGTTGGTTATTTTTGTTGTGAAAACCTGAACCTTCAGGGGAACGGTAGGCCTGCCTCCGCCTCCCAGCCTAAAACTAAAACCTCGGAGGGGCGACCCCCCCACTCCAGGCTTGTACAGCTGCGTGCTTCTACATCAACAGCCGAAACGACTTGCCTCCTACACAAGCATAGTGGTCATCATGGTCATCGTGGCATCATGGTCGTGAAACCGCAGACGACGCACTGAAGCGACAGTCAACGTCGGCGCCGACCGGACGAACGAACAGCGCGTAATTTATAGACTAAACATGCAGATTAGCGGCCGCATCGAACAGAAGACGGCGGCAAGCCTGCCTGCGAGCGTCGAGCCGTTCGGCAATAACACAGTTCACCGCACACACGACACCTCGGCGTTCTTCACAGCGCGCAAGATCAACTGATGTGCGCGGGAAATAGAGCATCCGATTGACCACATGAAAACGACGACAGACAGACAGACAGACATACGAACAGTATGGCACACTAGCTCCAGCATGCATCAAGTCGTTTCGCTTATTCATTTCACCAACAGAAGTTTTCAACGCGGACTTTCGTGATCAACCACACACAGTTGTAATCGACCTTAGATGTATCAAATACTAAAACTGTTCAACAGCCAGTTTAGTGGTATCTTAATATTATAAGTTATTAACAATCTCTCAAAAATTGCATCTGAACAGGTCGCGCCTCTGTGGCGTATATATGGCGTATTGTTACGGCCGCTCGTGCACTTGTATGGACATTAAATTTTGATCCGGTTTTTAGCGAACGTGAACTCGCTAGGCCTATATGTCATCGCACGTCCGTCTGTCTGTCGTCTGTAACGTTCGTGCATCCTACTCAGACGATTGAAATTTTCGGCAATGTTTTTACGCCATTTGGTACCTTGGCCATC
>Ga0066192_1000252_pt1 | contig 10756 bp, 8 predicted proteins | sample WorMetvacBELIZE1_FD_58707 | JGI IMG/M metagenome (GOLD analysis project Ga0066192, IMG submission 58707) | Marine gutless worms symbiont microbial communities from Max Planck institute for Marine Microbiology, Germany - Olavius vacuus BELIZE.1... | ecosystem: Host-associated > Annelida >... | reverse complement strand
AACTTGCTACAAAATTAAAACATTACAAACATTTAAACTGCTCAGATTATGCAACAACGCGAACACAAGCACTATTGAAAGTGCTTGCTAATTACGATATGCCGTGTTTTCCCACTCCCACGTCTTAATTCCCATTCATTCCCATACCATGGCTGATCTTATTCCCGTTCCCATGGGAATCGCATGGGACCATCCCATGGGACCCATGGGATCCCAGGCTTCCCCATTACCATGCACATCTCTACCACGCAGTGTATTTAGACAGCTCCACTGCTCGATCGATCGGCTCAATCAAGGTCGCCAAGTACATTTGAGGTCGAAAGTCTGATCGGTGCGATCCTATCTCAATCGTTCAACTGTCACCGGATGATAGGAAAGCTGACGTCGGCCTGTCAGTCAGTGGAGTCCGCAGCGAGGAAGGAATAGGCAGGACGGGTCGACTGAGTCCGTATGGCTGAAGCCGAATAGATTGAGACGCAAGATCAATTAGGATATGACCACGCGCACGCGCCTATCAGATGAGACACATCGCAACCAGCCGTCTGCATTATATGATCAGCTTAGTTAACCGTCTGCAGTAAAAATAACTGTGCTTTAGTTGTGTTCGACCGTTTCTTTTAAATACATCTGAAATCTTATATATTCTGTGTCGCCTATAACTAGTAGTTCTTAATTAATGAATGAGTAATGCGTCCTCTTTGGTATTGTAAAAAAACTAAAATGTTTTCGTATTGTATTCCCGTTATTGCATAATTTGCATTGTATCGTGGAAAAAACTGAACCATTATGATGATAATGATGAAGGTTAATTTTCAAGAATTTTAAAGTAAGTAAGTAAGTAAGTAAGTAAGTAAGCAAGTATAGTGTAGTGTAGTGTAGTGTAGCGTAGTGACTATTTGTTTTAGACTCCGTGTATAAATTTGCTTACTTACTTAGGTAAGTTTGAAAATTTTAGGGGACACCAGAATCGCAGGAACGCAACGATAACGTTAAGAAAATCGCATAAATTGTGAATAGAAGAAAAAGTGAACCTATAGGAGGATGATAACGATGACGCAAATCTTAATACGGATATTTGAGTTTTTAGTACTGCGAACAGAGAAAACAACCAGTGTGCAGATTTCCAGTGAAAAAGTTCCACGTATTAAAGCAAACCGTTTTTACGTGAGCTGAAACGCGGTGGCATGGTTATATCGAAGTGAAGTGACACTATCGCAGTTTGGTATATGCACACGTAGGCCTACTTGGTGGAGATATGCTGTCGGGCATCCCAGCCAGATGAGATGCCGCATACACGTGGGGAACATTACTGCGCACCATGTGTATCGCAGTCTATCGCTTATATCACGCCACAAAGGAACAATAAACGTCGTTTTCAACTGCGCCGTCATATTCCATACGGAGAGAAGTTGTCTGGAATAATCCGAATTTATGCGACTTTTATAACGTTCGGCTGAATCTGAGTGGAAATCCTGTCTGAAAAGTACCAGCGCACTCCTTTAGTCTGTAAACACAAATATCAACAGGTTAGGTCGTAGAAGAAAAAAAGGAGAATGATGTGACACAGCATAGGCGCGTAGCCAGGATTTTGTCTGGGGTGCACTTTTCTTTCCCGAAAAAGTTGACCTTTTTAGTCGTCTCCCTCAAAGCACATGTTAAAACTGCCTAAATAACCCCTCCCACCGCACAGATCTTCCAATTCCTAAAAATAGGACTTTTGCTCTGCCTCGGCGGGGGTGCATTCTCTGCCTTGGGGTGCACTTACAACTTTCTCTCGTAAATTTGAAACATAATTTTTTTCTCCGCCCTGGGGTCTGGAGATGCACGTGCACCCAGTGGCTGGCTACTGCGCCTATGTGGCACAGACAGCAAAGTCGGTTATATGGTAACTCATCATTTGTGGTGCTTTGTGCCGGGTAGAGTCAAACTCGTACACGCAATTACGCATGCGAACTATACGTCAGCTAGACAACCAGTTCACTTAAGAACTAGCACCTTTAACCGACTAGGCAATTAACCCTACGTGTACCAGCAGTCTAGCCAACAAGGGCTGCTGTTGCGCAGAACTCGCCGTTTCTACACTGATTGTGACTATCGCCAGTATGCTTATTATTCATTGCTCCACGGAGGGTTGGCCAGGTTGAGTGGGGCTGGGTAAATGGTTAAATACCAAGACGGAATGGCCGTGAACGGTCAGCTATCTACAGTGAAAATGGCTGGTTGTTTGTTTTCGAATAAACGCGTTCTTTCATATACAATGTAAGTCTAATCATAAAATGTTACTTCTGTATAATAACGTAATTGGACAGTGTCGAGTTTGTGGTCAAGTTCTACGCATGACGGCAGAGCGACAACAGTAGACATACTGAACTGCGGCCTGTTGAGCAATAAAACTTCTATACATTCTATTCAGCAATTAGCCTAATGTCTTGTTTGTGCTGCAGAGAAACTTGACGATGTTCGTAGGAAGACGGGCACTCAGTGACGCATCATCCAGCTGACGCCGTGGAGTGCTATAGTGGACGTCGAGTGATTAAGTTGGAGGATATGATGACGCACTGCCAGCAACCGCTCCTGGATTACGCCACAGCGCGCGTGGGAGCGGCTGGCTATATACGGCTTAATCCCCGTGTCTAATTGACGCACAGCAGCGGACAGTCATCCAGTTCTGATCCACGTAATCAATAAACAGTGATGCGCTCGCTCATTGTTCCGTCTGAAACGTTAATCATTCCGTTCCAGCGTCATCGACACACGTCGTAAAGCGCCTCCCCGTTACTGTGCAACGATGTTTTACCACACCGGCATTTCGATCGACGAGGTGAACTAGTGTCGGCGGGTTATTCTATCCGGTTTCGGTTTCGTTTTGCGGACGGACGATGGATCGACTGTTCAAGTCGGCAGTCAGCGTGCGTGAGTTGAAGCCCCACACTGACGACGACTACGCCGACCGTCTGAGTCGCCTGTATACCGTCACGGTCCTCGTCTGCTTCGCGTTCATCGTCACCACCAAGCAGTTCGTCGGCGCGCCGATCCACTGCTGGTGTCCAGCGCAGTTCACCGAGAGCCACCGCGACTACACGGACGCCGTCTGCTGGGTCAGCAACACCTACTACCTGCCCATCGAGAGGACGATCCCCGGCGGTCGACTGGACGACGCGGCCGCGAAGATCGGATACTATCAGTGGGTACCGTTGCTGTTGGCCGGTCAAGCCGTGCTGGCGTTTCTTCCTTGCCAGCTCTGGCGTTTTCTCTGTCAGCGATCCGGCATTAACCTCGCCGCAATGATGGACGCAGCGCGAGTTTCGTCAGATGCCGCATACCTCGAAGTAAGTATGCTGCTGCCGTGATTTTACACCAGTTTTGGTGACAAGATGTGTAACATTATGGTTTTTTGGTTACAATCCTCAGTAGTTAACAGCGTCTGCATTGTGCGCAACTTTCGTCGTCTCGGCTATATAGACTGTAGTTCTGTTTTATGCCCATATACATCGTTACAAGTTACTCGATGGAAAATTTAGTTTTATAAAACTTATCCACGTGTAAAATATTTAGTGGCAGTCAATCTATTTTTGCATGAAAAGCGTAAACTTCGACATAAAAGCCCACGTGTTGTCACTATCAAACTGGACAGTAGTAATTAGGGCTGTGCCGAGTATTCGAAAATCTCGAGTTTTATTGTTTGAGCTCGATTATTCGAGAAGTAAAAATATGCCAACTTCCATTCCTATTTGTGCTCGAGCTTTCATCCTAGACGTGAATCACAACCTCGCTGAATAACGACTTCTGAAGCATTATTTTGACTCAATTCGAACCGTTGTTGTATTACAAACTTAACGAGAAACCAGTTGTCCGTTTATTTTGGGCCACCCTGTATAGTTAATAGCCACCTTCGGTATTAGTCGAGTACTCGAGTGATCGATAAGAAGCTCGACAGAGAACTGAAGCCGTGAAAAGATTGATTTGCACAGCCCTATGCAGTACAGTCAAAAAGTGTAGGATACCCCCGGGTCCTCCCCACCGTCGGATATTCTTTCTGGCTAACGCTACTTAAACGCCGCCAAAGTCTTGCTAATGACATGGTTAGTGTTAGAAATGTGGTTAGCATTAGTTTTTTACGTTTAAATATTGATGGCCACGGGAAATGACCGAGGTGGGAAGAACGCGCAACAGAAATGTCCGGATCCACAATCGATTACGTAAAGATGACGTTAACTTTCTGACGTCGTGAACAGGTGCGCGAGAAAGCCGTTCGCTACGTCGTCAATCAGATGGACCGCTACCTCATCTCACAGCGCGACTTCAGCAGCGGCTGTATGGTGCGCATCAGACACTTCATCGCCAAGGTGTGCTGTCTGTTCGGCGGCCGCGACTACGGCAACTACCTCATCACCAGCTACGTTGTCGTCAAGGTGGTCTACGCCGCCAACGCTGTCGTGCAGATCTTCCTGATCGCCGCGTTTGTCGGACCCGAGTACCGACTGTACGGGCTGCACGTCATCGAGCGGCTGCTGCGACACCTCGACTGGACTCGTCTGGAACACTTTCCACGCGTCACGCTCTGCGAGTTCGCCATCCGCGACCAGTCCCGCGTTCACCAGTACGTCGTCCAGTGCGCTCTGTCCATCAACCTCTTCAACGAGAAGATCTTCATCTTCCTCTGGTTCTGGCTCGTGTTCGTGGCGGTCGTGACCGTAGCCGACCTACTCGCCTGGCTGTTTCGATCGTTCTACTGGGCCGGTCAGGTGCAGTACGTTCGACGGCGGCTGCGAGCCTTCGACGCCGCACAGCGACCGCCGGCCATACTTGCCAAGTTCACCGAGAACTATCTTCGACGCGACGGCCTCTTCGTCATCCGGATGATCGGGCTAAACGTCGGCGACGTGGCTGCCGGAGAGGTACTCTGCGGCCTGTGGAACAACTACAGCCCTGAACGTCGAATGCTCGCCGAGAGAATCAGCAAGCGGATAAGCAGCGGTTCGGCCAAGGCGCAACTCAACGGCAGCGCGTCAGCCGCCGCCAGATCCGACTCGCTTACTAGAATGGAAATGGTATAGCGGTTCGCCAGCAACGTCATCAGTTAGAGAAAAGAGTAAGACGTTGCCGGTCGATGCCCGGACTTTCTCCCCTCGTGGCATTTCCCACGGTATTTTTTTTACCTCTACTTAAAGTTTCATATGTAAAGAAACTTGCTAACCCTATTGTTAACCTTAAACCTGACCTTAATCCCAAACTGATATAATTAGCAAGTTCTTTTACCTTTAAGTAGCGACAGCAAGGGTTAATGTCCGATATGTAGGCCTAAGCTAAATGTCCCAGACACATTCGAGATCACATTGCTAATGCTCAGATGGCCGCGCAATGTTGCACAAGGCGAATAATGCCTTTCGAGTGGGACACCTTCGTTTAATGCACTCTTTCTCGGTAAGCTCTGAGAATATGACCATTAATCATTCATATATTGCCAAAAATAGATTCTTTGGGCTAAGTACATATTTGTCGGAGACAGTGTGGTCTAACCTCAACCACTGTGACGTAATTGACTCCAACGCTACCCACTTGCCTCCTATCATCATGCCGAAATATGGCAGAATAATACCAATTGTTGCTGTCGACAGATATCGAAATAGACTTCACATTGTCTTTGAATTTGATGGAATTGTGAAAATTGTAAAGTTGTAAAAGTAAACTTGTGGAATTGACGTACCTGCCCGGGATGAAACCCTAAATTCAGGACTGCGAAATTTGGCCTGAAGAAACCAGAAACATTCCTCTCCTACGGTGTGAAGTCTATTTCGATATCTGAACCGTTTAGGCATGGATCACGAGTGTGACAGACAGATAGACGGACAGACGTTCTGATAGCAAATGCTGCACTACGTTGCGCGGCTGAAAACTGAGACAGTCCGGTGTGCCAAATGGAGGTCAGGCAGTCTCCCCTAAAATGGTGTAATATGAGGTTACAAGATACGATACGATGTTTTAGTATTTAGCGTGCGATCCGAAAAGCAGTTAGCCTCCCCCATAAGCTGTGAAGTCAGTCTGGTGGGTGTATTTATGAGGCCATATTAGCATTAACGTTTTGAGACACGTTTGAAATTTTTTTTGGGGGGGGCATCTTTACTCTAATAAGGGAGGCAGCGTCCGGGCCCTCTCCTTATTGAAGCATCTGCAGTTTACTAAAAATTTAAAACTAGGCCACCACGTCACACCTCGATATATGCACAAAACGAATGCAGTAATCGCGTGCTTCGTTGGTAACACACAGACCTGTAGGTACATCAGCTAAACCAACAGCATTAACATGTTAGTCAAGCTTGCAGTGATAATGTTACGTCATAACATGCAGCATTTCGTTACTTAGGCCAGTTCCAAAGAGTTGTGATGAAACCCATCGCGAGGAAAATTGTTAATATAGTTAGTCCATACCAGATCGCTTCGTTGTTGATAATTCTAACTTGTATGCGTGCATCAATGTCTAAATGTCATTGAGTAATATGCTACCATACACACTGCCGTCCGAACTGTGCCGTTTTTAATTCTCGGTAGCCACTAGTTCATGCAGTTTAATAATTACGCGTCGAATGTAGTTCTCATGGCCGTAGCTAGTACAGAGCGCTACAATTAAGCGCGTACATCCCTCCTCTGCGGTCCACAATGTTTAAAGCTCTTGATTTATGTAATTGTTTTCTCCAGAAAAATATAGGCGAAACGAATTATTGGAAAGTTTATATTTTGTATTAGCGAGCTTACTTAGGCTATATACCACTGCACACCTTGGAAAATCCCGGCTACGCTCATTGCCTATGTGTTGTATTACCTGTAGTGTATGCACACCGTCGTTAGGGTAGTGCCGCATTTAGGTATAACAAGCCTCGTCATGTCCAGACCGCTGGGGCATCACAGAACTAGATATTAATTTTTTTGCAATAAATATTGTGTGTACTGTACATAGATCAAGCCAGCCAAATAATTGTATTTTTACTTTAGATAGCTTGCTATTAAATAGTTAAAGGGCATGTGTTTCCGTGGGAATTCTTTTTGTCTACACACTTGCGAGACCGGCTGCAACTTTTTAACAAGGGGCATCTCATCCAAGTTGCCACTTAGGCCTCATCAGCTCTAAATCTGGCACTGTGGAATAGCATCCAATCTGTAAAAATACCAACCGCTCCAGCCACCTTCAACAAGTTCACTGGAGAGCTTTCGTGGACCATCAGGTAAGCCAGGCAAACCTAAAAATAGCTGTACAACGGTTGTGTATGTGTGTGTGTGTTGTACCACGCGTGTCGTCAATTGCAGTGGTGCGTTTTTATGTTGCAAACGTTGTGCGTGTTTTCACAATGTGTGTGTGGTTCATTTGTTAACATGCTTCTGCGTCCGAACGTACTGTTTATGTTGCAACGCATAATACTTGATTCTGCTTGAGTGACTAACATGTCATGCAGCTTCCGGCTTTATACTGGATATGCAGAAAATCGGCCTGTTGTGTTTAACAACCATTCTGCACAGCTTTTTTTATATTATGGGATTTGGGTTGTTTGAAGTGCCTCTGGTCAATCATACTGTAAAACATTAATATTTCGCGAGCATCAAATTTTCGCGATTTGAGTAAAATCGCAAAATTAAATACATGCGAATTTTTGGAATTTCCCATCACCATGATTTTGTCTGCATAGAATATCAACTCTTCAGTGATATGATATGCAATATTCTTATATTATATAATGTAAACAATAATACGGGACGAATTTCGATAATAACATTCAATTGAGGCACCAAAAGAGACAGAAAACAAATTGCTTAATAAAATTAACTGGAAAATCTGCAAAATAAAAAAATGCAGCGAATTTTCTAGTGTTTTACAGTAAAATGTGGCTCTGGCCCACCTTACAGGTGATTAAATAACAATCACAACGTTACTACTATTAACAACAACGACAACAAAAACAAATATTTTAAGGCAGGGGTGGGCAGTTTTTTCTGTGGAAGGTCACACACAATTCTCAAACGAACGGTCTTGGACATGCATCATTTTCAACCACAATTCCACCATGCCGTTAAATAATATGTATTTAATGGCACTATGAAAGACTATGAAAAATATTAAGTATGCAAAATACATTTTTAAAATATGCTTCAATGGGCTAGACATGGCTTGTGGGCCTAGTTTCGGACTGCCCATCCCTATCAGCAATCTATGCACCACCCGGCTGCAGTGATTCCACTTAACAGGGCCAGAGCCATGGTGGCCATTTGGTGTTAGTTGTTTGATTTCAACTACTTGATAAACAATGTGCACAAAAGAGACAAGTACATTCCACTGCATGCTTTGGCTTTAGTGCCACTTGTTTGTTTTGTTGTTATAATGTTCACTTGCCGATAGGTTGACTACAGTGCACTTTTGAACTTATGCAGTCTCCGTTGGTGTGTTTAATAAATATTTACGTCAAACAGAATATCCTTTACAGTGTTTCTACAATAAAATAAACATGCATTACACGTGTTCCAGCAGTAAAACTTCACTTCACCAAAAATTATTGAAATCTTCCAGTACAAATTATGCACTTTTTCAAGATCCCTTCCTCCCCTAAAAGGGTACAAGAAAAATCATTATTTTCTGTTATTTTATGCAGTAATATTGTAGGCAGACTGGTGGTCTATAATAGAAGTTTGAACTGAAATTTTTCAATAAAAGCAGTTTGGACAGAGAGTTTTCAAAAGCATATAAAGCTTGTTAAGCGATTATCCTTAGTGTACCATTTGTACACTTTGAAAAACACTGACAACTGTGAATCACCCCTGACAATGTGTCTGTGAAAGTCTTTCACTGTATTAAGACTTTTCATACAGCACAGCAATGGAATGAAAACGATTAAAACTGGCAAAATTAGTAAAAACAGACAATGCAAACCACAAGCAACAAACTAATCGCAATCAGCCACTCGACTCTATGCTAGAAGCTAGCTTCTTGACATGTTCTTGAACTGCAGTTTCAAGAATACTATGCAACTCGTGACATCCTTCTAATGCGGCATGCAGCAGGTCACGTAGCCGATCCCGATGTAGTCGTCCGGTCGACTCAAACTGGACAACCTTCTCCGACTTGGGCAGCACTGTCAGTGTCACCATATTGCAGAGATGCTCCAGTCTGCTGATGTCAATGATGGCTTCCGATCCTTCACCAGAAGCACGACCCAAGTCGGCAGCAGTGCATGCACAGACCATATCCTTCATCGCTACGCCAGCATCGACAAGTGCCAGTGTTGCAGCATTGACACAGACACTGTCCGTACTGCCGTCCGCCTGCAGAACCTTCACAGCAACATAAGGCATGTTGACAAACAGACAGATTCTATCATTTCAGTAAGAAATACCTAAAAATTTAGCTAAACAGGCATGGACGGCCAGTTCAATGTCTGTCAGTCCGTGCATCAGACACATTTCAATGAATTTAAAAACGAAATACAATGGAAGAATTTGACAATGGAATTCATAACACCTGAGGAGGTTCTGCACAGCTGAAGTATGACTTCTAACAGATGTGCTAACAGTTAAGTTTAACGCAGACGTATGCAACACAGGCCTCTAATGTCAACTCGATATCAAGTCTCATGTAAGTCGTAAGTCTCTTAAGTTTCTAGAAACAGGTCACGAGCCTTTCAAGTCAATGCACAGGTGGGGGTACAACACAAGAAATTCTAAAAATAGATATAGAACTATAACCTGAAGTTCACAAGTAACTGCTTTTGTGTAACAATCAATAGTAAAGTTCTGTGCCATTTTTATTATCCAAGAACCATAAAATAACAGACAGAAGTATACAGTTAGTAGAATCATGTACAACACTGAAATCTGTCACTGCTCTATTTAAATTCTTAACTTCTACCTGCACTAGTACTACTATAATCCAAATATTACTTCAAATCTCCCAATTGTTATTTAACAATATGCAAATATCTAGGGTTTAAAGTTCTGTGCATAAAAGGTACATACTAAAGCACACATTAAATGTGTTGCAAATTCATTTATTTTTTCTAAACAACTTAAATTACTCTTACACTGAATGCAAATGACAACATTCAATAGCAGAGAGCAGAGAATTTTAATGAAAAATCAACGACCTATTTATTCGTGACAGTGACAGAAGTGGAAAAAAACTCCAACTTCTACCTCAACATATATGTCGATCTGACAGCGGGGATAGAGGGATGTCAACACTGCAGATTTAAATGTCTGTTCAAGATGACGTGTTATTTCAAGAGAACGCCGATCACCACGTGGCCGACTCTTCCTGTCAACTCCACTGAATACAGCCATGCTAAACTGGCAATTTATTAGCACTTGGTCCGGCAGTGCAAGATGCCTCAGTCCACGCACCTGCCATAATTACAACAACAGGCACTTTGCTCAATAACCTGTTTTCATAGAAAATTGATCATTTAGTCTGCCAAGTCAATTATACACACATACACTATTTAATTTAGACAGCACTCAGGTCGGAAACGAATCAGAAGCGCTGGATGCCTCTGGACCACTCTAGCAGGCTAAGGCTATAATCTGACAAGTGACAATTTTTGGTACACAATATTATCACATTTATAAAAGTGCACTAAACAACTAACAATGCAGCCTACCATGTAGACAAAACTAATAATGGTATCACAACTAAAATACAATGACATATTTTGTGTGGCAAAATTAACAAGAAACTCATCAGGAGATGAGATAGCGAACGTGAACTTTCTTTACGACG
>Ga0066192_1000251_pt1 | contig 10778 bp, 10 predicted proteins | sample WorMetvacBELIZE1_FD_58707 | JGI IMG/M metagenome (GOLD analysis project Ga0066192, IMG submission 58707) | Marine gutless worms symbiont microbial communities from Max Planck institute for Marine Microbiology, Germany - Olavius vacuus BELIZE.1... | ecosystem: Host-associated > Annelida >... | reverse complement strand
GTCCCCGATGTGACCTATAATGTGTTTGGTGGGACGTTAAGCCTTACTCAATCAATCAAGGAACTCATTACTCATTACAGTTCATTAAACTTCTTCAATGACTGCGAACTGCTGCATCTTCTCTTGTTTAAATGCAGATCTCAGATCTATCAGTTACCGTCTTCCATGAACCCATATACTTTATACGTTTATCATCATTACACATTACCAGTACTGTTAACATGCAAATATGTTGATAAAAACAGTGAATATTGCACCATTATACTCAAGATTAGACTACAAATTACAGCTGGTTAACACAAAATGTGAACAAGATTGCCTTCTAATCTAAAGACGATCACCGGAAAATGCATGCATTATGCATGGTAATGGCAATGTATCTGCAAGTGGCGCCATCTGGTGATTATATGTGCAAAAATTTTACGAGATTGCCTTGTGTGTAAGGCTGACCAGCGGCGACCGAGTGCATTTCACTATGCGTGGTCACTTCTGGTCACATAACAAAGATGGCAGTCAGGCAGTCACACCATTCGATCCGTCATAGCTAGGGTTATAAATTTCCGGAAATATTAGCTAAAGCCTGGAAGTTTAAGGTCCATAATTTTCATTCCAATTCGATGATATTCTTGGGAGCCATGCTAAAAACAAGTCATTTTTTCTTAACATAATGCATAAGGTTAAAACACAAAGATTTGGAGAGCTGTTTGTCAAAAACAAGCTTATTATTTATTTTTGTATGGTTGTAATTAAAACATATAAAGTAAAAAAAATTCTTTAACAAATTTTACAGAAATTTCCGGAATGATTGGAATAAATTTCCGGAAATTACAAACTCACAAACTCTCATAGTCGAAAACCTCACGCTGCACTTCAAAACTGTATGTGTTGTAGAAGTGGAGTTATTGCTGATCAAACTTATATATTGCGGGAATACGGATTTTCTACGTGCTTTGCTCCTGTGACCTTGACCCAATGGCCTTCATATATGAACTTGATCCGTACTCTGTGCAGATGTATCGGATGAGCAAAACATGAACTTCCTACATCAAGGCTGTCTAACAGACAGATAGACATGACCGAAATTATATACCACGCCGCTTCACGGGTTGTCAAATATCCTACTGTGGAATTAGACTGCAGACCTGATAGAATATTTTAACATCACAATTTCACCCAATAACACTTTACTAAAAGCAGTATATGGATAATACACACATCATCAACTAGGGATGAATGAGCAGATTTAGCATGAATGAGCCTCTGAATGTCTGGAGATGATATATCAACTTCACCAAGAAGCCGAGATTTCTTGGCTGGCGGCTCGACAGTACCCGGTGACTTCACATCAGCAGCCTGTGATGACTTCCCATCGAGATGGTTTACCTCACGACTACTTGAAGCACTGTTCTCTTCACACTCAGCTGCAATCAGACGGCAATAACAGAAACACACGTTGCTTATGTTTATTAACAACAGCCATAAACACATCCGCCCGTGACTTAAACAATGCACTGTACTCATCAAACTACGTTAAAAGCCAACTCCACGGTACGGGTAATGTGTCACAACAGGAGGAACTGGTTGACTGGCTGTGATGCGTGTCAACATAAGTGTAGTGAGAAAGAAGATAAACATAAACTGGTGCATTTGTATACAGTAAATAAAAAAATTTTCATCATGTTTATTTGACACATGATTAAACTTGTGAAGACATATGATGCATTGACAGACGCAAGCATGACCAATTGAAGTAGCTCAGTTCACTACAGATACGCTAAACCTTACAAGGCTTAAATGCTGACACTTCAGATATACAACTCTGTAAAAGAAATGTTATTGGACACTTACAGTTATGCAACTGTGTACTAATTCTCTTCTTTGTGCTGGATGAACATTTCTTCTTTGTACAGTTGGGATCTTGCTTGGCAATGCCACCAAGTGATTTCACCTTTTCTATGGCTTTCAGCTACATCACACACCAGCAATGAGAGATGAATGAAAAGTTAACTACATGCAATGATGACCATGCTGTAATACACTGGCATAGCAGCTTACCACCACCATAATCAATCACTCAGATTTAGCAAACTAATTATGTAAAACACTAAAGCAAGGATGACTTTATAGAAATCCAACAAGGAATTTTGCAGTGTACTGCCGGACCATCACCAATGATCCTCATCATCACTGCATTACGTACTTTAATGGGAGACAAATGCAATGCACCAATGCATTGTCTCACAATGCAACAGCATGGCAGACATGATCCTCGACTGTGGTAATTGAACTACAGCTTAACCAGCTAACAGTGATGCTAGTCAACTTACCTTTGCACTGTCACTAACGCTGGACAGCGTTGATGAACAAGGAATATCATCAAGATCAACAAAACCACTGTCGCTCACATTCAGACCTCGGCCGAGTTCTGGTACATGATACTTTGGCTTCACAGCAGGCTTCAAGCTCTGATGATGTTCTGGTTCACCATGTTCACTGGACCTAACATGCTGCTGTGATAACCGTGGCTTCATCACTGCTGTATCTCTAACTCTGTCACACTCCACTGAACTGCGACGTACAATGTCACTGCCGCTACACTGGCTTCTCTCTGCCACTGTTGAAGCTGACACACTCTGTGTATTTGTCAATCTACTACTATCTGCAATAGCATCAGCGCTTGTTTCTTGTAAATGTGTCTTGTCTTTCATGGTCTTCAGTGACTTCTCATGTTCCCGCAGCAATGCCGATGCTGACAGTCCTGGCTGCTGAGGCGGAGCATCATCTGAAGTCTTGGTCTCTTTGTCTGTCGTGTACAACAGTCACACAATATTACTGCTTTATCACATATGAACAGTAGTAATTACTACTACAATAAAACAATTGTGGCAAAGGTTAGCAAATTAACTATCAAAGTGATTTCATATCATGAATTCATATCATATCATATCATTTCAAATCATATGTTATTTATAAAGAGAAATGACAAAGTTTCTGAAACATAGATGAGAAACTAAATATAATATTACAATGTTAATGATGCTATACAGAGCAGAGATAATCAATAGTTACAAAAACGAGTGGACGAGAATTGTGCTTAGAAGAGAGTGCATATACATAAGTTATAGGAGAACAGACAACATTTTTGCAAGAGCAAACAATAAATTTACCAACACTGGCTTGTCCTTGTCCACAAAAAACGAATACTTTGACATGATGACATGAGGATGGGCATGAAGGAAAAAATGGAATTATGCAACTCCACTGGTGGCCAGATCTGAGCCGTCAATGGATAAATTAAGTTAAAGGGCATGTTTTTGTTCTGACTGAAATACTCAATAACTGACCAGATGACAAATCCAAATGCCACACAAAACTACATAAAGTATTATCGAAAGTGATATATTCAGTGAGGTGTATCAGTGAAATAACTTACTTTGCACATCAGATGACTTGTCCAGTTGCTCCCGATGCTTATTAAAACACCGTGCTCCAGCAGTTGGTGCCGACAGCAACTCACGACTAATAGTCACAACATTCAGCAAACTTCTATCTTCCTTCTGTCACACTATGACAGAAGTCGTGAAGTTTCATTGCTGTCGACAGAGATGAGATGCTTCGAGCAATTTGGCAAGCTAACAGAGTCAAGGTGGCCATAAAGTAGGAAAAAATTCCCCCAAGTACGCTTTCTCCAGAGCCATAACTTATACTTATCTACAGGTTATTGCAACAAAAATTAAATATAATAATGACCTTCGTGTGACGAGGGTCATTCTACACCAACTCCAGCAATATAACACGTCACCAATGCACTGTGACCATCTCCGAAATTCACGAGACTTTGTTCATTGGAAGCCCAAGATCTTGTGTTATGCAAATATCTTATCAAACTGAAACTATTTTGTTTGTTAAAAATTTTCCCTGAGGTTGCACATAATTCCCTGAGTTTTCCATGTTTGTAGAAATCCCTGAGTACTCCAGGTTTTGCAGGTTTGTGGTCACCCCAGAGAGCTGTTTGTAAAATGTGAGACTAAATATTTGTATCCACTGTAAATGTCAACATTTTATCAAAACACAAACACACATGCAGCTACAAATTTACACAGAAACAGCCTACTGTACATTTGCAAACAGCAACTGCTGATGCTGCAATCCAGCTGTAATACTGTACTCACTACACATGAAATATTACCTTCAACTTGACAAAAAACTGCAATATATGCATATCAGTTGAATAATGCAAGTCGAATAAATGCAATCAACGTACAACACTTTGCTGTCTTCGTCGTTATCGGACTTCAAATTATTGAGAACACCAGCCGCCTTAGCCCCAGCATTGTCTCTTGTATCATTCAGAATTACACTTTTCTTTGGTTTTGGAGTTCTTCCAAAACTAAACAATATTAATAAAACATCACATTGACTTCTAATCTTATGTTTGTAAGCTATAAACTTTACTTTACAGCTGTGTAATGCAGACCATTGAAAAACACATGAAAACAGAAGTATGAGACTTGCTGCTGCTGTACTCTACTACTAAACTAAATTTTATTAACACTTCTGAGAAGAAATAGAATGTCAAACCCTGATAAAGTAAATTCCTGTCCACCATAGATAAAACTTTCATTTCCTGACAACTTCCTTTTCCCTGAACATGCCTTTGGTACAACACCAGTATGCCTACAAGAGACAACTTTGTGTTCATTTTAGCAGTACTTATCCATGCCAGCCAACCATTATTGTTAATAGTTTGCATCAATTACAAAATGTGCTAAATGTTGCAAGTAAAGTAAAAGCAAAATTAACTTAAAAAGCTCAGTTGATCTCAACTCATCAAAATGTACTAAGACGCTGTGTGTGAAGACTCGACTGTGAGTACATAGGGCTTATTTGAAAGAAAACATACCAAAAGAATATTCTAATCTAACCATATTCATCATGTTTAAGAACAAGAGCTCAGATATTGCTGAGATGGCTGCACAATGTTGCACAGTGACAAGACGGGGTTGGTAAGTTTACAGAAACAATTAGGAGAGAAGTGATCATCTGTAGTCAAGAATCACGTAACTCCAAAACTGGAATCATTCAGTGACATTTTTGTCACATACGCTGCAGATCTAGCTTCAGTTAGTTTACTGCAGTTGGCTACAAAAGTTAGTGTGTTGGGTGAAATGATGCAAAATAGCATCCATTATGTGGTTCAAGCTATCATCACTTTCGCTATCAATTGCGATGTTAAACCTTGCTCAACTTCAACTATGGTATGAAAGCCTGCATGTGATTCCTATTAGTGATTAATACTAATTACATCCTACCTTGCACCGTTTCCAAGATATTGCAGAATACTGGTCAATTTTCGCTGTCAACATGGGGCGCCACTCTTTAACACACTCGTTCAGCGTGAACCCCTAAATTCAGGATGACAAAATTTGATCCAAAGAAACTAGAGACATCGTTCTATGGTATGGTGCAAAGCATATTTCAATATCAGGAACCATTTAGGCATGATGGTTGGACAGAGAGATGGATGGACAGAACAGAGAGACGGATGGATGGACATACAGATTGGCAGTCAGTCTGTTAGAAATTGACGTGCTTAACTATGCTGCATGGCAAAAATTCAACCATGCTCAAATCAGTCAAATACAACCATACAGTACATGTAATTTCACCTCGAAAATGAAAACTAGCAGTCTTAGTACATGATCAATAAAATATGTAGCAAAATGTCACAAACGTTTTACAAACGCTAAAATTCTGACAACTTCTCACATTTTGCTGTTTTTTTATTTGCAAAAATAACACTAAAAACACTCACACTCTATGGCAATGATTCACAATAAATCAATGCTACTCCGTGTCAGTGGTTACCAGGGCCTGCTGTGCCATGTATCAGCAACACTCTGCCTGATGACATCGTCTCTGCATATCGTTCTGTCAGTTTAGTTACTCAGTTTATTTCTCTTTCAGCCTGACATTATGTTTATCGTTTTCTCATGTTATGACACTCTCATGGACCATGAAATGTCTGTGCTGTTTACAAGGCTGTAGAAATCCACACCATACTGCTCTCAGATTAGCGGATCAGATTATGTACAGAAATACATACAAAATGAAATTACCCAAAACATGCAACATGCAGTACATACCCAGCCTGCAGTTCTGACCGTTTTGCACTGTGTTTCTTGTAAGCAGACTGTACATGGTAAGTGCAGAATTCCCCTTGTTGACTACAAACATTACATTATTTCATCTACAGATAGTACCGGTAGCTATTCTGAAATATGGCAAACAAATTTTTCTCATATACAGCACAGTGTAATACCACCGTTGGGAGACCAACTTGTCATGGCGGTGGTGCTTATGGGCTCTGAGGATCCGCTTTTTAGGAATCGGAAGGGGAGGAGACTACTAAGAGTCCGCAAGTTTGGCCCTCAGAACCCGGCATATGGGGGTGCTAAAATCTCCAGGGATCCCGTTCAGAGCATGTGCTTGCAGGGCGTTCTGGTGGTACCACTACTTGTGATCATTCTCAGGAGTTGACACAGGGGCTCCTGGAATTAAAAGTGACTGGTGTATTTACAGCATACGTGCTGTTTAGCTGTTTGATAGCCACATCAGTGGTGGTGGGCCCTCTATCTACGGTTCCTTCCGGGACCGTTTCCTCAGTCCCGTCCCCGACAGGCGAGGAAGTTATGAGCGAGGCTTGTGAAGTACGCTCATTTATCGGCTGAAGCTTTATTCAGCTTAAATGTATTATCAGTTTGGGAACCTCAACACAGTAGTGTTCAGATAATGTTACTATGTTTTTACCACAACAATGGTATGTTACACCATTTTTATGGGGGTTAGATCTATTAGTTCATTTGTGTAGCTGGACATAGTGTTGTCTTATACTTTATTTATTTTGCCACAATAATGACCGGCTACTCCGTACTAGGATTCTGTCCTGTGGAGGCTATGCATTCTTTCAAGTTCATAAAATTTGGTTATGTCGGGGTTGCGCATTGGTTCGCAATTGATGGATTGGATGGCCTCAGTGCTGGACGTAGTCTACCCCGAAGGAAAAGGTAAAGGTAAGCACAGAGTAAATAAGGTGAAAACTGTTTACAGGTAAGTCAATAAATGAAAATGACAAATGCATGTTTGCAAACACAAACTAACAACACAAATGACATAAGTTGTTGACATACAGATTAATGAAGTTAGCACACTGTTTGCCAGCCTTTGTGGTGCTGTGACATGTTCCTAAGTCTTTGCTGCGACCCATCAGCAACACTTTCTGTGAACTGTCAACTGTTAGCGACACTTCATTGTTCTCACTGGCCTTGTGCTACAGTCAACATACATCAGCTTACACATCATGCATGTGACTCACGTAACCACACCCACTGTGTGCATAAGACTTCACAGAATTAACATCTTCTTTACAACTCTTTCAGCATCATCATCCACAAAACAACACTCGCCGTGTGTGTAACTGTATAGCTTACCTTCTCTGCATTCTGCATCAGAGATGCATTCAAGATGCCGACAACGGAACCAACAAGAGTCTTCCACAGATCTCTGTTGACAGTGTTGAACAAGAAAAATGAAACCGTTTTGTCACAGTTGACAAGGTCACTCAGACGCCAGATGCTGTACTTTGTGCCCTGCAAAACAACCGAAGTCAATACATATTTTATTGATCATGTACTAAGACTGCTAGTTGCGTTTGCCATAACAATAAACAATATAAACAATACCTAAAACCTACTCATCAGATAACACAAGTGAACAACTGACATGCATAGTTGTTAGTTGTCAGTTGCAACATTTGCTACCAAACAGCCTTCAGCACCAGGAATAGCAAAAATTTAGGTCTAATTCAGTGCAATATCTTAGATAAGCTTGTGCAAAAGGTATGCTTAAAAGTAGCAATGCGACATAATGTTCGAACCTTTAAAGGTTTGGACGATTTGTCAACCTTCAAAGGTATATTTAAGCCTTCGCACCTTCATAATTTTTTCATTGACGTATCACAAAAAGTACTGTCAAAATCAACAAAGTATACCAATTTAATCACCACAAACTCGACAGCAACAGACCAAAATGACGGTTGTGATGTCATTAAATTACAGTTAAGCTGAATTAGTTTAGCTGTGGATCAGTAACCAATGCTTCAATACAGCATTCACCCAACATCTGTACAGTTCAATGCAAGTTTGGAAAGCAACCTTCATTGCATCACTAGCCATTGTGTAGCTTGATCTACCAGAAGTAGTACAAGATCACAGCAGATTTATGTAGTACAAAACATTACTTGTCCAGCTACAAGTGATTCTTGCCTTAGATGACACTTTCGGATCAGTCTTGCTGACAATGACTCCCATTGTTACCCAGTCACCGTCCATGTCAATGCTGCGAGTTTTCTGATGAATAGTGGAGAGTCTTATCAGTCGCCTTCCTTCCATCATGGCTCTCAGACGCTCTGATGACACACGAGGATCTCTGCAAATCCATCAACACACAAAACACTAAATATTCATTCACTCACAACCACAATACACCACTGAAACATGCCAACACCACTAAACACCATATATTCACCAGTTACATAAGCAGCAATGCAAATACTACTGTAATATTGTGGCAATATACAAGTCTGAGAATGTTCAGAATCTTGGAAAGTATAAGTCTGTGAGTTCATGTACCTGTATGTTAAAAACCAACTCACAGTATCAGTAGTGTAGTCCATGAGATACATTACGGTGAAATGTTAACCAACTTTCTCAAAATATACTTTCAGAAAGTGTTGGAGCTCTTGAACCACTTGCAATTTCAAGAATATTTTGCCAAAGAATAAGAACTGCTAAACATAACAAGATAGTCACGACCCACTTAGTTCACATCATGTTTACTAGCCACAACAGTCCACAAACAAAACAACAACTAAGTCAATTTAGTTTGGAAAACAAGTTTCAACAACTGTATTCAGTTTTGTTTGTAGGCAGCACACATGCCAATGAATACTTACACAATACGGATGCCAGACTGTGGCTCTGTAAACAAAATGCTGTCAGATGCTGGCTTCGTGGGCTTGCTTAACTTTGCTTTATCTCCAAACTGTTTATGTGGAATTCCTACTAAAGATGGTGTAGTTGACGGTGATATTGCTTTGTCTTTCCCTAAACAAGACAATCAGCTGATAAAACTGAAACCTATTATTTCAGTAAGTGATACATATACAAGGGTTGAAATTACATGCTTTGTACAACTAATGCAGTTTTTCAAACCAAAATCAAGACTATAGATTTCTTCCAGAACTGACATGCACCAATACTGTTGTTTTCAATACTATTTTATGGTCAATACAAGCAGTCCAACCAACCAACAAGCTGTGTGCGAGTGTATGTGGAAGTAATCCATCACAAGACACTAATGATGATATAATATGTATAATAATAATATGGAGATTTGTAGAGGTGCACCGGCACTACTGTAAAAACCTTAACAGAATACAAAAAGATTAGGACCGTAACAGCTCAAGTTTACATTAACAATTACACTACAATCTCATTTTACCTCAATATCAAATCCTGCTACAAGTATTCTACAGAAGCTTTTGGTAGTCACAGCTGGAATAAAAAACTGTAAACAAAGTCAGTAATATTGTTCATTGTGTATCTCATTCAATCATATATATTACAAAGTGCTGTTTCAATTTCTCTTCATCATATAGCAAATATTCATCTTAATCTGTAACACAACTGGCTCGCTTCACAGTGAGACAACTTTGCAACATCGAGATTTACACCAACATGAGTGAGCTGATGGTTGCGTCCTTTCTTTGGCCGGTAAAGATGACGTTTTGAGAAGATGGTTCAGTAGCCTGCCGTCTTCACTTAAAGCACTTTTATTTTCTATACAAAAAACAAACTATGCAAATCAAACCATCTCAAATGACGCCTGAAAACAATCACTCTCATCAAACATAAACACAAAGATGTATCTAAAAACTATGCCAAAGTGTCCCTGTACATACACTTAAGGAAAATACAAAATATATTAACTATTAGCTTAATAATACATGCTGAAGCAACTATGGCAAAAACCAACAACAGCAGCCAACGAGACATAAAAAGAAAATATAAATATAGCAGGGAAGACTCATGATGTCAATCAGCAATATACCATGTTGATGACTCAAAAAAAGTTGTGATTATCTACTTTATGCAGCTGATCGCAGTAACTCATTAAACAAGGCATCAAAAACTGTTTATTGCAATAACCACATCTGATACCATGCACATCATCCGTGTCACTGTCACTATCATTCTGTCTCACAGCCTTGTTGTCTGTCAGTGACTTAGCATCAGATGAAGTTGCTGTCGATGATTCACTGTTTGAAAAAAATATATCACTTCCAATCTCTGCCAGCACCCGCTTTCCAACATCTAAAATTTACATTAGTTTACATGTAAAACCACGGTCAATATAAATAAATAAAAAACAGGCAATCACAGTGTTATCTAGACAATCATACGAAGTCACTACAACTGGCATGTATTTATAAATAAATTACATGCCACCTAACAGCTCTACAGTAACAGTTAGGAACAACATCAAAATATATGTAAGAGAGCTTATATATGCGATGCATGCACACATATTTGCATTAAAATAAACTGATATTAACTGAAGTGCCTCATTACAATGACTGCTAATAAGTGATGTGACGATTCTGGTTTTTACCGCGCTGCATGGAATGCAGACGCGGTCTTACGATGAGATTTCTGTCC
>Ga0066192_1000250_pt1 | contig 10779 bp, 8 predicted proteins | sample WorMetvacBELIZE1_FD_58707 | JGI IMG/M metagenome (GOLD analysis project Ga0066192, IMG submission 58707) | Marine gutless worms symbiont microbial communities from Max Planck institute for Marine Microbiology, Germany - Olavius vacuus BELIZE.1... | ecosystem: Host-associated > Annelida >... | reverse complement strand
ACAGTGCGGATTATGCCGAAGCAAAGAGAAATGTCTTAAGCCGGGTCTTAAATGTGTTAAGCATTGACATATAAGCTACTGCAACTGTAACATGACAAAAAGGATTTACTAAGAACTGTAATGTATGAATCACACGTCATAAGACGGACACATTCAATGAAACTTATTTGGTCAGTGCCTAAATCCAGCCCTGAATACTGTCCCATAATAGTGACAACATCACAACAATGAGCTATGAGCACATTAATGAGCTATCGGCAAAATCACGACTACACGACACAAAGGTGACGAGCACTGAAGGCCAACATGTTTATTTGCAATCCATTCACACATCGCATTCCAGCACAGCCTGCTGTACACTATAGAGACCTGCATGGGGACAGAAATTACACACATCCCCACCCGTCCCCGTAAAAATTTCATTCCATCCGCACCCATTCCCGCAAAGTACTTATCCACTAATAAAAACTGCCAACATCAACCACAGCTGATGTTCCACTTCGCATTATAATTAAGCATGCACCAAAAGTTCTGCATGTGAAACAAATGGATGTTGGATTCACTTGTTGGTGCAGATGCACCATAAAAGTCAGCACAGCTACATTCCCACGGGAATCCCGTAAAATATTTTCCATCCCCGAGAGAACCCCACAACACTATCTTCCCTCCCTATGGGATTCCCGTGACCCCATTCCCATGCAGGTCTCTGGTACACTATAGCAAGAAGGCAGTCTCACAGGCATCAGAGGCTACTAGACTTCTACCGTTTTTATGTCCTTGTCACTTCTCATTCTCTGCCATCTACCACTTCTATTGCAAGACACCTGTTTTTCTTTCATTTGCTTTTCTGTACAATTTTAATCACTTTCTTATGTTGGCACTTAATATTCATTTAGGAGATGGAAATGACGAAAAGAAGGGGTGAAGGGAAGTCAGGGAGAAAAAAATGGAAAGGAAAAAGGAAAGGGGAAAAGGTTCTCTTCTTTTCATTTCCGACTGCTTCTGCCAAAAGTTTCAAATGTGCATCAGTGGAAGTTACTACAATATGCAGTAAGAGTCTTGACCTGCTAATAGCAACTGTCAAACACTATTCAACATCAACATTCTGACGTTAAAAAAAGTGCTCATAAATGCGAACACGGAACGGTACTCAGCAGATGTTTCATGAACTCAAAGTGTGATGTGAATACACGAGTTCGATTACTCCAAACTCTACTCAAATATGAGTACTAAGTACTACACTGTGTCTCGACAAAAAGCAGACTCTGCAATAAACTGCTATAAAATGTAATAAAAACTTGTCCGAAATTTTACACATGCAAACCTGACAACAAAAAAATCAATAAGTACCAACATATTATTTTAGTGAAACACAACGCAATGTCAATTTTATGAATAGTTAAAGTACTCACTGAAAATACAGTTTCCAACTCGGCAGTTTCATTTATGATGACTGACAAACACTCGTGTGACTACAGCCGATGAACAAGTCAGCATTAAGTATTTGTGCTGAACACTGATACGGCAAATTTTCTGTATTTTAAAAAATACACTGAAATATGTTGGACATTTAAGTAATATTAATGGCAGCATTAGTGTAACATGGTTATTGGCAATGTTCTAAGGAGTCCACTTTTCATCCAGACACAGTGCACATCTCTGGTACATGTACTCATAGTTCATTAACTCCATATCAACACAGCACAAAGCTAATTGACCACAGTGACTCAAGAGCAATGCGTACAACGTAATCTAATAACAGATTCAACTGATGGAAGGAGCTGAAAAATGTACCGATATACATTATGCAGAAAAGTACACTGGACTGCAAGAATAAAACAAACAATCACAACTAAATAAAAACAAAATATAACAAACCAGCTAAGTCATGCGTACTCAACACAGTCGGACATTCAACATGTTCATCACGATCGATAATCAACAGCACTGTCACGATAACGACTTACATTAATCTCAGAGCCTCAGCACTGGAGCTCGACATTGCTCAGATATATGAAATGTACAAACAGACAAATCCATCTTCATTCATGGTATCAACGATAGTACCATAACCACTCCGAGGTTTTCAGGCTGATCCAGTCAGTCTGCAAGCTACACTAGTCATCATGTCACTGGTAGGCAGCCATTAGTCTCCACTCCACCAAAACTCTCACAGTGTAAAACTGCTCCGGTGTAGAAATTAACACGAGTTGAGTTGAGTTTAGTAAGGTTTAACGATAATTCTTCATCATCAAACCATGTCTGAAATGTAACCATAAATCTCACAGCAGTGACATATGTGTCACAGAAGTGACTGCTGGAAGCTACTCTAAGAACACAGCTGACCTGGCTACAGTCGCGACAAACTTCATCACTGCCTTCATCACCAGCAAGTCACTAATTACCACACAAGCATACAGCGATGACAATGGCACACAAAACGCATGCAGACACGGGCAAAATACAGAGCAGCAAAACCCAACAAGTTGGTGGGCACCATGCTCTACCAAACTACTAAGCATGTATTGTGCACAGTAAATGGCACTGGGCATTCTGGGGAACGCGGTTGTCATACTTCGAGCTTGAAACGCAGTGTTAACTAACATCCATCTCTTCGCATCAGGGGTCTTCAAAGATGTGCCAAACTTACAATTTCAGCACACAAACACCTCAAAATCACCACACACCAGATTTCACCCCATGACAATCCGAGATTTGAAAACAATTTTCCCAGAAAGAAAAGTATTCCATGAGTGATCGCCAAAACCACTTAGTGGCAGGGGCAGGACAAATGCTTCACTGCAGGGAGGTGACAAGAGTAACAACATTGACATCCCACATCTGCCACTGATAAATGATAAAATGACATACAACAGCAAGTTATTTTCGTCAGTTTCGTAACTCCCAGCACGATGCTCACAGACGCCCACTATCAAGTGGGGTAATTGTCGTGCATAAAACAACAGCACTCGATGCGCCAAACATTCAATCGCCAGGCACAGTCAGCGGGCCGACAGAAATATCCCGATCAATCATCAGTCGTCAATACTTTTGATTTTATCACAACAAAGCTACAAAGTCGAGACACTGGCACACATGCATGCGCTATGCTGCAGAACTAAGCGAGCATCCAAGAACGGCACAATTAAAGCACACATGCACTGTGTATGTTCAGCTGCAGTGGTTGAGCTGGCAACCCGTAGGTTTGTGAGCGTACATTAAACACCTACATATCATGTCGTAGTATGTATTATGCTAACTAAAGCAGATATGAACTAAGCTGCAACCTTTTAGGTTTGATAACTGACAAAAATATCGCAGACAGGGTCCCAAGTAATGTCAAGTGGAGTTTGCTACAAAGGATAACAAAAAAGACGGCTAGGCAGATTTTCAGATGTGGGGCCTATTGTTGACAGTTCTGGAAGGTCGTGTGAAAAAAAATCAAAAAGTAAGAAACAGAATACAACGGCTTGATCACCCAATAGATGACGAAGCTAAGAAGAACTGAAGCCTGGAGAAGATGGAGTGTAGCCATGAAATGTGCTGAACCACAGAAACTAAACTGTTGAACAACAATACACTAAATGAGCATTATCATACATCGAACAGATTCTCACCAGGGTGACTCCGGTTAGATTTCTAATGAGACCTACACCTACTACAGGTAGCAACAGCAAATTCCTGCCAAAACTTCTGCACTGTTGCAGGGAAAGGGACACCTTACAGGTGAGCACTTCTAAGCTCTCACACAGGTGAGTGCACAACAACAAAATGGCATCTTTGTTTTTCAGTACGTCATTATATCGAATACTATCTAGTTTTTTCTGCTGCAGCAAATGTACACGTAGGTTCCAGGTGGGAAACATATTCCTGTCCAGCGATTTCAATCTGAACGGCAACATTCAACAACTGATGCAAATACCAGCATCAAATGCAGGAAAGGTTCACAATCAGCACACAGATGCACAAACAAACACAATGTTGCTTGACGAACAAGCCACGGCAGCAGATACTGATTTTAACTACAAACCGCTATGCCATCAACAACGACGCTAAAGTACAGTCAGCTGCTACACACAGAGATTATGGCAGCGGTCAAAGAAAGAATAAATAAAACAAAAATACCAAAGTAAAATGGTAACTGCAACAAAACGCTGGCGGAACTAGAACGGCCGCCACGCAATGACGTAAAACGATGCAAATATGTTGCGGGCGAAAAGTCTCAAAGATTAAACAATGACAAATTGAACACGAGCAAACAAAAAACTTATGACAGACCCATCACTATGTCAACAAAACTAACAGAAACGATGCGACAATGCCCGTTCTGTCCAACATGTGTACATGTATCAACAGAGCAAGAAATACCCTCTGACCACAATGGAATTTGATCAGTCAGTTAGATAACGGACATACACTGCGCCAAATGAAAGTAGCAGACAATGATAATTGTTGCTGTGCCGATACTAAGAACATGCATCGACTACTCAATACACACAAACGAGCATGGTTTCACTGGCGAAACAGAACTGCACACTTTATAATATGTATACACAGCACAGCTGCCTTTTGCATACAACACTAAATGTCACAGCTGTGACTTTTGATTAATCACAAGAATAATGTTTGATAATTTCTGATTAAATTCTACACTTCTTTTAAACAGAACTTCAGGTATGGTACACTTCAAGTAGCTGAAATACTGCAGACAACAAACAGGACAGACTGTTTAAGCTCAACCTTTCTTGATTAAATTCGATCCAATATCTAACTTTGATAATAATTATGATGACTGAGAGAATAATTAGGATTAAAACAAATAATTATTCATTACTGTCTTTCGAATAATTGACTATAACTGTAAAATCAGAAACAGCAATAGTAGTACATATCTGCAGTGACTGGAATACTCCAAGGTCATTCATACTTGTCATCACATTCCACAGCACACAAAACAATACATTAGGGGGAGGAGGTCAAGATCCACCATACGCTTTTGAAAAATGTCAATTAAAACTACTATTTGACAATTGGTTAATGCCAAAACAAGTTTTTTATTTCTTGATAACAGAATTCTATCCTAGTAGAAATCAACTTTTTAGCAACTGCAGAGCACTTAAATCTAGTAAAAAAGGTGTTAGCTATCTTACAGGTTTTGTTGTTGCTAATACCATGCATTTTTAGCTACAAAACTGCCCGAAAAATCAACATTTTCTTGTATACTTTCACGGAGAGGGTCTCAGAACACATATGGTTTGTACACCGTGGAAAATTTGACAACCATGAACAAACCCATACGGAAATGACTTTGACAAAGCAGAGAATTAAACGGTATCAACTGTCAAATGGTACAATTCACTCTATGTACAACATAGTAACTCATACTGAAGACAACCGTGTGCGCTTTTTAGTTAAAACAGTCATAAATACACTGTGACGCCATATTATACACACTGAGCTGCTTGCTATTCTACAACTTGAACTCGGAGGCACGCCACGCAGCTGCCACTGCCCGTCTCTAGGCTGTCGACTCGCGCAGATTGTCAAAGTATTCCATCAGCTCCGCATACGTCATGCCAAATCCCTCGCAATCCCAGTCGGAGCTCAATCCACTGGCAACGGCTTCCTCCAGCTCTCGGAGCTGGTCTTCCCGCGACATGGTTGACCACGCCGACGACAGAGGTCGAATGAAGCGATCACTTCGATGCGGCGTTATCTCCCGCTCGGCTGACGTCATCTCCTCATCATCAGTGCTATCATTATTCACCTCAATGTCGTCGTCGTCGTCATCAGCTGCCATAGCCATGGCCTGACGAGCAATTCGAGCATCATTCAGAAAGTATTCCTCCGGATGAAGTGGCGGGCCGGGTTCTGCCGCATCCACAATGTTGCCGTTGTCGTCAGCGAGTGGATTAGAGGTGATCCGAACGCTGCACTCCGAACCTCGGTACGTCGACACGGTGCTGTTGCGGTTGCTTCCGCTGGCACTAGATGGCGGCACGATGCTAGTTGAGTTTGGCCGACTTGACTGGTTGCTGCTGAACTCCGCATCAGACATCAGCCGTCGACCACAGCTGGTGATGACGTCATTACGTTGCAAAGTTGCAGGGCCAATCCACACCCAGTCTTTTGCCTGGCAACAAACGACAAACACTACAACTCACATTAGGTCATAGCTGAGACTTTTAGTAGTGAACAGTTTCACAAAACACTGCTTATGTAGTTGTAAAATTACAACATAAGTGAATTAAGTAAATTAACTATGTTGGCTTGGCAGCAGGAGGAGCATCTAACCTGTGAAAATCAGCCGTAAATGCATTAAAGGACTACTGGCAGACCCATATCAACTTAAATATGGCTTCAAAATAAATGTTCTGTCTGCTGCATACAATCAATCTGCCAGTTTGTCAGTTACAATTTTTTAGTGAATAAGAGAGGCAGGAATAGAGTCAGGAAGAGATATTTTTAAAACAATATTGCTATAATTGACTGTGGGAAGCTGTAATTACTGGGTATTCCCAATCTCGATCTAAAGTAGCAAAAAGTAGTGTACAACTGGATGGTCTTCCATCAGTGCGCCTCCGCCAGAGACGTGCACTACTGGAAAATGTTGTCTGTGAGCTTGACGCTTAAAATCATGACCTTGGGAAATGTCATCAATGCCAAATGGACCTAGTAACAAGTAACTGTGATAAATTTCATCGAATATGTCCACATATTATACAGAAATAGGCGAGAAATGCCTCCCAAAGTGCTTATTTGACCATACGAGTTCTACCAGCAACCTTAACAACTGACCTTTTAATCTCAAAATTTAATCATTTCACCTTTGTCTGCAACTATACCTAAGGTGTAAATTTTGTGAAATTCTCACAACAGTCTGTAAGATATTCAGTTCACAAACTTTTAGTAAACAATGATGCATGGACAGACATCCAGAAGACAAACTGCGTCAAGTCGCTAACGGTGGACAGAGGCATAAAATCCTGTCACAGCACAGATACGGACTTTAGTCAATTACCTCCAAGACTGGATCTTTAGGCTCGGTCAGTTTCTGTTTCCGTCCACGTCGCACGACAAACAGCAAGCAGTTAGCTGCAAAGACGACGACGGATACTGAGAACACAGCCAGCAGGATGTACATTGCTAGCTCCAGCGATGACGTGGATCTATGTGGCGCCTCGATGACTGGTTCCTGCCTCTGCTGCTGTGCCTCCACATGCGGTATTACTCCATCCACCGAGCCTGTTGTGCTGATTCCACCATTCATCGCTGACGACTTTCCACGCCCGGAAGTCGACGATCTTCCTTTGCCCTTACGTCGTCGCCCTTTGCGATTGCGGTCGGAACGGGAGTAGACGACACGATCTTGCGATATCAAGAACGGACCGGTGTACATATCTGGATCAAAGTGATCGTGATCTCTTCCACGGTGATAGTAGCCAGCATCACTCTGAACCATGTCATCAAACTCGATGTTGACAGATGCAAACCCGGCGACCAGCGGCCGACGTTTCATGACCGGGCAAGAGCTGTCGATGCCAAGACTGACGCGAACCAGCTCTCCACTTCCCGGTGACACAGCTGTGATTGTTATGAGGCGAGCAAGGTGAGGTGGAGCCAGCATTACAATGTCTTTATTGAGAGTTTCAGCGAGCAGCGAGTAATCGGTATCTGGAATAGCACTGAGAGGTAGAGAGGTATCATCGTCAAACCACACCGTCACATCTAACAGTGCCTCCTGTCAACACAAGTGACACTGGCTATGACACTGCTAATTAGTTAATCAACTAACCGTAAATTTTTAATTTTAAATTAATAACAATTTCAAATTAAGCCTACATTCCCTTCATTAGAAGACAAGTCTTTCCAATCAGTCACATGTACTAAGACTGACAAACTCAAAACAATCAACAGAAAAAGCTAAACATAAGCACAAAGCTAAACCAACGAGACCCAGTTCATCAACAGGAACCGTTCATATAAGTGTGACTAAGCACATACACAACTACGGTACATAACACAGCACTGAACAGTTCTGATAATCTTCCTTCTCAAGTTCTCATCTCGAGACAATCATCAATGCTCATACACTGTCTATGGTCGGACAGGAAGCTGAATGATTACTGTTTAATGAGTACTGAAGCACATTCAGACTACACTGAAAGACACGCCAAGTACCTGATAACGGTGATGCATCAGGTGAGTTTTCACGACGTGTACCGACAGCGCACCAGGAAAGTCGGCCTTGGCGCTGACACTCAGCGACAGTCCCGACACGACGGTCACATCCAGGCGACTGACATCGACTCTGTCACTAGCGACAGTCAACTCACACGAGCCAATCACACGACCCGATTTCTGAATCACCTGCACGAGCACAACGTGTGGAAATGTGACATCGACAGGTAAGTAAGCTGGGAGCATTTCTCACGAGCAAATAATTGCCGATGCACATACTCAGTGTACTGCCTTGCACCAGTCGCTCAATACCGCATGTGACATACCTGAACAAGTTAATACTTGATAATAAGTACTTGAACAAGTTAATGGCATGGATGGGGTTCAACTTCTGGGTGTGTCGAATAATTTGTGTCAAGATTAATGGAACGCATGCTGTGAGATTCACGTCTTGGACAGGCAATAGTATTTGATGGTTTCGTCTATAATCACTCAGTGACAACTGTCGCCTCTAAATTACAACCTTGTTGCTGGAGAGAAATGACCAATATACAGAGAACAAAGAATAAGATGATGAAGTAATATGGGGCACAACGACACATATGGTGACCGCTCTTCAGGTTGTAAGAATTCACCAACTTCTCCAGTTCACTACCAACAATGTCACATTACATGATAAATCAATTTTACAGTTTACTGATCACCAACATGCCGTCGTCTAAGAATGAAACTGGCATACCACATCCACAGACTTTCACTGACTTGACTTTTGCATTAATTCTCTGACCATTTCTGAATTCCCCACTTTTCAATTCGAAGCGAGTGATCACCCAAAAAAATTACCACGAAACAAGATGCAAAATATGGAAATAAATGTAGGCAAATTCACATGGCAAGTGGGAAAAAACATTAACAACAGCACAGAATACATTGCAGAGTGAGGTTACCTGTACTGAAGTCCGTCCTGGTTTCACACCATCAACGACTTTTTCGTTACGCAGTCGTGCAATGGTTTCATCGGCGACTTGCAGCAGTGAGTGGACAATGTCGGTCACTAGGAACTGCGCCTTTCTGTGAAGCAAGTACGACGTGGCAGCATGCTCATCAATAAGAACAAAACGAGCATAGACATCGATAACAGATGACTGGAAGCGGAGGTTTGAGCACTCCGATGACGTGGCATTCCGACCCCTTGCAACTGTACTTCTTCCAGCACTACAGCCAATCACACACGCATACACATCTCTTAGCAAGCAAACATTCAAAACTGTCAGTATTTTTTGCACCAGTTTCACTAAAAGAATTTAACTTAACACAACAAAATAACTACACATTCTGCAACTCTGCCCCACCTCCCTCGGAAAAAGTTTGTTTTCAGACCCATCATCCAAGTTAATTGAGTTTTCGCTACACTCTGACTAAATTATGTTGGGCCCCCAGTGACTGTTCCCAAAGTTACACCAATAATTAACAGTATTCTGTGAACAATATTAAGTAAGTAAATAAGTAAATGCAAACAATATTGAACAACTGCACAAACATTTAGTAGTTAGTATCCACCATAGCTAACACTCCCAACATACATAATTTGTAAGACTATGAAGCAGAATGGTAGCAATAATTAGCTACTCGAGTAAATTATGCTAAATAACTCTACGCTGGTCATGTTTCCACCGGCTTTTTTCGCTGTGACGTTCTATTCTTGCAAGGCAAACACAATGGTTTTCGTCGTATTGTTGCAAGTGCATAATGTGAATTTTTTGAAGAGACAGCATACTTTAATGCTTTAATGAAAATTTGCTACCTATTCAAAAAATTCTCTTTATGCACTTGCAACGATATGACAAAAACCATTGTCTTTACCCTGCAAGAATAGGACGTCACAGTGAAAAAAGCCGGTGGAAACGTGATGACACATGCACAGCATAGAATTATTATTTTCTGCATAATTTACGAAAGTAGCTAATGCAAGAGTTGGAAATAAAAACCTAGGAGCAAGCAACATCAATGTTTAAATTACAGTTATTAACAGCTAAGAGTCATTTCATATTTCTCATCTCTAAATTATCACAACAATTCCAATGGTCAACTGACAGATTTACCTGGCTGGAGATGATGCTATCTTCCACCCGGTAATGGCACTAAGTTTGTTATCCGACAGAACAACATCGAGCGGAAGCTCAGGAATCCACACTCGGAATTTTGCAGTCCGGACATTTCGACTGTATTTGACGAGAATGCCGACATTTGACGAGCCTCGTGTTTCAGTTCCATCAAAGTAGATCATATCACACGTTACCGACACCTGGACATAAAAAACAGCATCTGAAGCTACAACTTTGCCACATTATTTCTTCTATTTTAGATGTGAAGAAAAGTTACACTAAATTACAAGCATTACTATCGGAAACTGCATCAGTGTCACTGCCCTCCCCATGAATACCAGCTGTAGAGGGAAAATGATGAAAAAGTGATGACGCCATCCACTAAATGAATCTGCTCAGATCCCAGTATCACATGTTTAATATAGATTCCGGGAATTATCCAGGATTAGCCCCCGGATAAGGGTTAGGGTTAGTGTTAGTATAGTGTTAGGAT
>Ga0066192_1000249_pt1 | contig 10780 bp, 3 predicted proteins | sample WorMetvacBELIZE1_FD_58707 | JGI IMG/M metagenome (GOLD analysis project Ga0066192, IMG submission 58707) | Marine gutless worms symbiont microbial communities from Max Planck institute for Marine Microbiology, Germany - Olavius vacuus BELIZE.1... | ecosystem: Host-associated > Annelida >... | reverse complement strand
GCGGATAAACAATTGAATATTTCTCGGCATTCATTTACAATATCTTGAGATTTAGTGTCATTGTATATTTCTGTCCGTCTCTCATCAGAAATGAAAGACGAATATAAAAAGAAAGTTAGGTCTATGAGCATATATTACTGACAATTAAAATTATCCTTTTTGTCACTAGGATCACTTTGTCAACTTTGTCTTGGTGTCATTTGTGTAGTTTTTGTGTATTTTTATTAGGCTGCTTTGTGTCACTTAGGCCACTGTAAGCTTAACTAGAATTTTCTCGCACTTCAGCGCTCGTCTAACTGTTACAGCCCTCGACTGCTAGCAGCGGACAGCAGTTCTGTCTGTCTGTCCGTCCGTCACACTCGTGAGCCACGCATACTCGGTTCAAGATATCGAAATAAAAAATTTGCACTGTACGATAGAGTGATGTTTATAGGCCAAAATTCATGTTCTTAAGTTAATGTATGGATTCACGCCAATGAGAGTGTTAAAGAGAGATATACCACCAACAACCCTATCGAAAACAAAAGTCTGACCAGTAATCCGCAATAACTTTGAAACGGTACGAGATACGATGTAGCCTAAGTTGATATTATAAGCACCTCACCTATACGAGCTTTCGATTGGTATTAAATCGCTGACCTTGAATGACCTTGAACGGCGTAATATCCGTTATTTTGCGTTATTTTACCGAATTTGGTAGCTTTGGGACCAAAGTGATTGAAGACAGACCCATGCTGTACGTCTGGTGTCTGCGACAAAAATCATGAAAAATGTAGTCCAAGGAATGGTTTTCAGCAATATGTGATATGACTTGGCATTCGCAGAGGTTACCGAAACAATGAGTCGGTTAACGAGAGGCACCCCTTGTCAAAGGCGATAATTTGAGCAATGTACGATAGCTGTAAAACGGTGCGAGATAGGATGTAAGTTAGTATTATTCACTAATATGAAGTCGCATACGCCGTACGTGTACCGTTTTCGATTGACCAACGTGTTGAACGTACGTCAATAAACTTGAATGATCTTGAACGGCGTATACGAACGACGACGCACGCTATCTCTGCGGTAGCTGAGCTGCTTTCTACCCATTCCAGACATTATAGACTTAAGATTATGCCAACGACGGCAGGAAGAACGATATTGTCGGCAGTTTGAAATGCCATTAGGCCTATGTTCACAACTTTTACAATCAGGTTACATCGATAGCGTTTACTGCTGCATATGAATGAGCCACTCACAGGTCAACGGTCAGTAACGCGGGCCTAGATGGCACCGTGGTGAATGGCCAGCAAGGTTGTACGGTACGTTGTATAGCGTTTCCACTCTCCAGGTGGGCTACGTAGTGTAGGCCTACGGGTGCCGCTCAATGACCGTGCTTCCACGCAAGCAGACACCTCTGCCCCACCGCGGCCGGCGCCGGGACATGGGTGTCGTCTATCACCTGGGGCAGGCCTCATGGAACACCGGTAGGCGGTAACGGACTGACCGACGGTGACCGTCCAACGGTCGGTGCCTCGAGTCGCTATGCCCAGAGCCCACTGTCCGCCATTCAGATTCAGGCCACCGCACTAGCTCCTCATTGTGGCCTATACTGGCAGGCCTCAAGCAACGTATAGTCTCAGGTGTTCAGCTATCGCAAAGAAATCGAAATGCAGGGTGCGTTAGTTTTTGTCAAAAGTGGAAGACTGGAACTGGAAGATAATATTCTACGGACATAATCGGTCTGACTCTGACCGTCTGAAAAGCTATCAAAACGGTGAAAAAGGGCATGCAAAATAAGGGCTATTAGGCCTACGCCGTTCAAGGTCATTCAAGATCATAGAGGTGGGTACCAATCTAAAGCCTGACGACCGCCTGAGCCGATGCTAGACAATCATCTCGTCGCATTCCTTATAAGCATATAGGTATCTGTCTGCACCAACAAAAATGAAAACAACGAGCTGCAGTCCACGGCAAAGTAGCTATAGTGCAATGGGCATGGGCGTGTAAGTTGATAACCACGTAACAGACATTCTGAATTTCTAATTCGGGGCTCAAACACAATCAAGTGAAACTTTGAGACCTAGGCGTAGTCCGGATTTTCTCTGGGGGTGCACTTTTTTCCTCACAAAAGTTGACGACCTTATTTAGTCGTCGCCCTTAAAACCTAGGCTAAAACCACAGTGGGGCTAAATCTACTAAATGAACCACTAACCACTCCAACCCTCCACAATCCACATCTCCCCACCCAGCGTCCCAATGTCCTAAAATTGACTCTGGCTCTGCCTGGGGTGCACTTACAAATTTTCCCTGTAAATTACGCCTATTTTTTTCCACCGCCCTGCAGGGTGCAGGTGCATCCACTGCACCCTGGTGCAGTGGATGCTTTGAAAAGAACAGGAATCTGTGACAATTGGGTAAAATCGAGTTCTAATATTAAATACAGTTAATATATGTAGCCAGCACTCTCTGTTTCATGTTTAAACAAAACAAACAATAAACTGAAAAAAATATTTTCCTGGCTGTTGGCCTCATTCTCCATAAGCCTACAGGCCCTACACTGCTGGTAGTGGGTCTAGTTACTCTATAGTACTCTATAGTACTCTAGTACGTTAGCTAGCAGTGTGTCGGGCCTCCATTCATATCATATGTTGACCGACAAAATTGACACCATCTCGGTGTCTGTCTTCCTGTCGCGTCATTCATCACGTCTCAAGAACTTGAGCGAGCGCCCACTCGTCGCCGTGGCTCTGAATGGAGTTCAGCTCCCCAAGGCCGAACCCCAGTAGCCGTCCGTCCATTCATCAGAGACGCGACTGTCTGTAGCCCCGCCCACTCAAAGCGCGGGAAATCTAGCCGGGCCTTTTGACACGCCCATCTGATCGCTCCGCATTCGTGTGCAGCGCGCTGGCACGCAAACAGTTAGTTGCATTCATTCGCTTCTAATAAAGGCGGAAATTCAGCGAGCAGAAGTATAATCGTTTATATTCGATAAACAGTTACAGAACGTTAGCTGGTGTGCGAATAGCGAGGACCGTCTGACGCGCACTGACACGTTGTGTACTGCGGTGTACTATACAGTCTGCTGGAGCAGTTGGTCGGCCGTGGGCATTGATCGGTGTCTGTCTGAGCGTGGAGTTTTTTTGAGCGGTCGATTTCTGGATCAAATGATATTTCTCGCTGCACGTTGCGGTAAGTTAACACGTTTTGTGACCTTGAAGCCGTATTTTTCCTCACGGACGAACGTTGTCAGTGTTTTTAAAGCCGGTGATTTATGTGTACAGGTGTAAGTTTTCAGCTCTCAAAAAGGGGGCGGTGCCATATGCCCCTAGCTCACGTGTATGACTCGTTAAATGCCACGTCGAAACCATTCGTCTGCTGCTCTTGTTTACGACGAATTTGCCCCGTTTTGTGACGAAATCTGCAGTTTTCTCGACATTTTAATGGCGGTGCGGCAAGATGTGATATTCAATCTGATATTCGATAAGTTGTGTTTGTATTTGTCGTAGAATAAAAGGTCGTGGATGAACCAACAAGTCGATATGTTCTCGCTGCCGTTCGTGGAGGCGCTTCTGAAGGAAGTAGCCGACGATGTGCGGAACGATAATAAAGACTGTTTACTCGAAGCAGAGGACTCATACTCCGAGTGGGGTTTGCTGACGCCGCCGTGGTCGCCTTGTGACAGTAATGCGATTGACACTGATATTGACTGCGAGTCGCTGACGTCGGCTGACTCCACTGTTGCGGCACCGACGACGCGGGCGCGCTGCGACAGTTTCCTGTGCTCGTGCACGTCGTGCGAATGCTCGGGGACCGAGCACGCCGACGGACCGGTGCTTCGCGACTGCATGTGGTCGCAGACGACCGGCCTGCTGCCGCCGCCGTCGCTGATCGCCCGCCAGACTTCAGATGACTCGTCAGAGGTGGATCAGAAGTCTGACTGTCGACCGTGTTGTCCTGCCATCACCGCCGTCTGTACAAATCACACGGACAGATGCGTCGATCCGAAGAACGTGTTTCCTTGCCACAACGTATTGGCCAAGTCACTTAGCGTCCCGTCGCAGACTGTTCTACAGAATATCGTCACTCCGGACTACATCTTTGCTAAGTCACCTGTTTACGACCCAGACTCCGAAACCTCCGCCTACTGCTCTTCTTTTTCAGGTTAGCTTTTTAGTTGCTGTTTGTAAATTTAGAAAGTTGTGGGTTACTTGTGCTGAAGAATTCATACCTAAATCCGAGACTTGCATTTTTAAAGTCAGTCACCAGTAACTAGGTCACTGGTGTTCTGCTGTCTGCAGTTTTAGCAGACTTCAGTATTGAAAAATGTGAGGGTTAATGACAGTTGGATTTACTCAAATGCATGCATGAGATGTGGATGGTTTATTTGTCTTTTTGCACTGTATAAATTGATGTTGACACATTGCACCAGTACCAGCAGTTTAGCAAAGATATTCTTAAGGTTATTCTGCTGTGATTTGTGTTTCTAAAATTTTACATTCAGTAAAATTGAGAAAAGTCGCATGCTGTAACTTGCTGGAGGAAGAGGCATACTTACTTTGTCCGCAAAAGCAGATTTTGGTGAGCCCAATGTTATACCAGTACACCAAACCCCAGAAGCTAGTGTAGATTGAGACAGTATTCTTTTATGTAAACTGTTAAATGACCACTGTGCATTATACACTCTTGCAAAACCACTTATTCCAGTTTTCGTTGAATTGCAAGTTTCAGGGCCATAAGTGTATTGTGTTGGTTCCCATAAACAACCTCTGTATACAGTAGTCCTTTTAAATGCTGGTTTACCACGACTCCCGCTTACCTGTTGATTTATGTGCAATAAACCTGCATAGTTGACTACTTATGTATTACAGCAGTTGAACCCTGTGACACTGAGTGCATTGCATTGGGCGAATTGGTGCACTAAAGACGGCAATTAAGTTAGTACTTTGTATAATGCGTACAATGAACCTCTGCAAATGTGCACCATTTTATGACTTAAGTTGCAATAATGCGTCTGCACATAATTGCTGTAGTTAACATTAATGAAGCATGAAGGGTAACTTCTGTCATTGTGATGGTTATTGTACTGAATGTTATAACTGAATAACTGAGATACTTAGGAATGCTTTAAAGTGGCAAGGCAGTGTTATTATAACATTGCAATCGCAACAAGCAGTAACGGAAGTAGTGACATGCTAATCTAACTTACCCAGTTGTTACTACATCATTAAATGGTTCATCGTGAATGGGAATGTTGTTAAACTGTAACCAGACTAATAGTAGTGATGAAGAGTGATTAATATCTTCCACGAGTCTGCTGTCTGTCTACCCGGAATGACGGCCATAAAACTGTGTTAATTATGGTTGTTATTGAACTTTAGTAGCTGGAATCAGTGGACGACCTGTAGTTAGATAGCGTGCGTGGGCTGGCTCGTTCTGCATCGCTGCATAGTAACAGCGTCGGCGATCATTTATTGCTGACAGCGGGCACCTGTTGCAGTCTTCGTGTTTTGTTATGATATGAGCGACATTAAACAACGAGCAGCGGGCGCGCTGCAGACTGGCGCGTGCCTATTGTTAGTAGTCGGCAGGTATAGACCGACGCCCCAAACTGGCGACCTTGTAGCTCTCCACCTGTTGACCTAGAAATCAGGACAGACATCCGCATATCGACGCCGCCGAGTGTCCGCCAATACGCACTGTAGGTTAATACGTTTAACCATAGCTACACGGGTGCGGCGGGCCTACCGCCAGTCTGTTTTAGTTGTGCAGTTGTTGCGACCTTGTGAATAAAGCCAGCCGGAAGTGGGTGACGCCGTTACCACCAGCAGATTCCCACGCCCGTTAGCTCGCAGCAGGTGGCACCGTGCGTGATCAGCTGTTAGCCATCCGGTTGTGAAGCCTTGTTTAGCGTGGGTGAGAGATGTGGGCGGACAGTGCAGTTATTGTCACATCTGATCGTTTGCAGACCGTTATCAAAAATTACCTGTATCATCCTGATGCATTTTTACAGGGCATCCCCATTGCTGCAATACAGATCGCTCTACTAGCTAGACCATTTCTGTCTGTCTGTCTATCCGTCCTTCTGTCACACTCCGGTATTGTGTCCAGACGAATGAAGATAGGATCATGTAGTTTCTGGAGAGGTAAATTTTATGTGGATATTCGCAGGGGATCACCCCCAGCGGGGGTGTTAAAGTGAGGCACCCATCTATCGATAGCAAAAATTCGACCAATAATCGGCCGTAACTTGGAAAGGGTGCAAGATAGGAGGTAAGTTACTATTAATCACTACTAGGAAGTCTTCGATCGATACTAAAATCAGTGACCTTGAATGACCTTGAACGGCGTACCGGTAATGGCCGTGTAGTTTGCGTTATTTTACCGAACTCAGTAGCTTTGGGGCCGTATTATGCCTGTATCACACAGAGCCTACGGTCTATACCCAAAATCTACCCCACTCACCTGACCGTAGAAACCGTATGGGCAGTGTGATACAGGCATTACCTAAAAGTGGTTAAAGATACACAGATACATTCTGCAAGTGAAATGTAGCCCGAAGAATCTAAGTTTTTTAGCGGTATCACTTATAGCAATATTCACAGGGGATCACCCCCAGCAACGGCAAGTTAAAACGACCCCCTGAAGTTTGGGTAAATTTGACATATAATCAGCCATAACTTGAAAACGGTGCAAGGTAAGACATAAGTTAGTATTAATCACTAATAGAAAGTCGCATATGGGCTTTCGACTGATACCAGTATCGGTGACCTTGAATGACCTTGAACTGCATAATGGCCATTATTTTGCGTTATTTCGCCAAATTCGATAGCTTTCGTGGCCAATTACGTAAACGTGGTTGACTAGCCATCAACAGATTTTCTCCAGAGAAATGTCATAGCGTACAGCAACCAAGCACGACGGACGCGCTCTGCTCTTCGGTAGCGGAGCTTCTTGTTTAGTTTGCAATGGAGTTAATGTACTGAAGCCCATGAGTTGTGCTGCTCAGCTGGCAGCACAGCTGTATAAGCCAGGTGATCAGTAAACCCACTGAACTAGGTCAGTTTTTTGTTTGTGATAAGTCTGTGTATTTGCATGAAGGATTACGAGTGTCTATGTACATTGCTTATGTTTTTCGCTGCCTTCTTTATAGACAGACAGCTTTTGACCAGTTATACTATTAGCTCAGCCAGCTGAGCTAGCAAAGATTGACCAGAAGTCTAAGACAGAATAACTACAGAATCTGTAATCCAGTATAACTGGCCCATGTTTGCGCATGCTTCACAGGCCTTCAGGACATAGGATGTACTGATTGTGTAGTCATGTCTCTAAGACTATTTGTACAGAGATAAGACCAAACAATTAACTATTAAATTTTAGTAGAATGTATGCATCACTTGTTTATGGCTGAAATGGCATTTATCTGAATAATTCAGTCTTATCTGCATCATTTATTTCACCAGTTCAATGTCATCAGCATCTCAGTAAAAGACCTTCAGTTTAAGACGTTTGGTTCAGTCTTTTTTCAAGTGACCCAATATGTGTTAAATATCTCATTTATTTACTTTCTGTACTGTGCATAGTTTCTGTACCTTCATTCTCTTCTGATTTTGCTATTAGCCAATTGCCTAATTTATTCAGGCACTCTTAGAAAATGCAATTTTATTTTGTTGCTGATCGTTTGGATGCGTTCTTTTAGCAAGTTGTTACCTTCTGTGAAATTTGCAGAAGATAAGGGCTAGTTATCGTTATTCTCTGTGAAAAATGCTAAAATAGCGCAACGCTAATTCTAACCCTAATCCTAACCCTAATTTGCATAGCAGATTGATAAGATAAATCTGAGTGGTATTGTCGAATGGCACATTGTTGTCAGATAAATATGGTTCAGTAAAAAGCGCACCCAAACGATCGACAATTACATATTATAGGGGTGTGCCGGAAGTGCCCATGCATAAATTATGCAACTAGCTAATTATCCTTAATGGCAATATTATTACATGTAATTGAGATGGGTTGATGTGCACATTGTTCAGATGAGGAGATGGAAGAGGTTGATGTGGTGTCGGTGGCGTCATGCAGTGAGGTCCAGGTCGCAGAACCACAGCCAGCACGACGTCAGGTGCTTGTCCTTCCTGCAGCCGAATCCATGTCGGCGCAGGTCGCCGCAATGCACAACTACAGCAACCCACGATGTCGACCGACGCCTGCAGCACCTCGCTCTGCAGCATCCTCCGTACCTTATACCACTAAGTATGCGCTTCAGATAATAAATGCTTTATTGACCTGTAGCAGTTAATTAGCATAGTGTGAACTTCTTCCAGGATATGATCATTGGTGAGTACTGTTCTAGGCCTAGGTTTCCGAATTTTGTTAAGAGATTACAAACGCTGTCTGCTCTTCAGAGCTCGCTTTGGTTGTGGATTTTGGAACAGGCCTTTTAGTAATAGAATAAGTGAGTGGAGAAAAATTAATCAAATAAGAATTTCCGACCAACTGTTATTCTGCAGAAAGGAGCAATGGCTCAGTGACTGAGTTGATGGAGCTTCTATCCGTGCAGAAACGATTGATGGGGTGGGGACATCCCCTCAAAGATAACTTGTTAAGTGAACCCCCTGTTAGTGCAAGAGTGAATGCCAGCCATGCGGATAAGCAGTGAAATACCACGGATATCTGATTAACATCACAACAGTTACAATGCAGTATAAAATTTATAACAACGCCAGTTAACTAAACCCAAATGAGGTATTTGGATGCATTCTAAGATCGCGGATTTCCACAGATAAAATCATGTTGGAGTGAAGATGTTTGTATGGTCATAGCCCATGTGACAGTGACAGCCATCACTTCCTGTCCGGTATAGAGCGCAATGTAATGTACCCAGTAGCGACAGCTCCAGTGTCTACACTTGAACATCAACTTGACCTCACTTTACCAAACTGACACTGATGTTATTTGATTGACAGTGATTTCAGTATTATGCAGCAACTGCAGCATATGTTTGCGATAGCTAAACTTCTTGTTTCATACTATAGTATCGACTCTCAGGACCAAAGTGGCCATATTCCTAATGAGTAACCAAGTCGAGATAGACTAAACCCTGTTATTTTTTAATGCAGGTGTGTGAGTATACGGAAAACAGGGCGACCAAGACGTCCCAAACGCATGGCAACTGCAGTGTCGTCACCTGCCTCTGCATCAGATTCGTCGTCTGACAGTGGTGTCCACGATGACGAGCGGGACAAACGCGCGCAGCACAATGTGATGGAGCGCCAGCGTCGCTACAACCTCAAAAGCCACTTCTACTGTCTGCGCGACGTGGTACCGGGCACTCGCAACGACGGCAGAGTCTCGAAGGTAGCGATTCTCAGTCGTGCCGGCGAACACATCCGTCAGCTGAGAGCCGTCAACGAGGCACTCCAGGTGGAGTACAGTCGCCTGCGTGCTCTCCAGGAACGATGGAAGTGGAAGTTGTCCCTTATCAACCGCGAAGCCCGGCAGGCCGCCGTCTGCAGTGCATAGGACGCTGTAATTAGTTGGACATGCACGCCACATTCTGCAACTTGATTTTGTTGACCAGACACGTTCGCAGGCTGTTACTTGTATATTTTCTTCCTGGCTGGTATTTTGTAGTAGAAAAAAGTCCTGTCGATAAACACTGATAGATTCTTCTAGTCCATCAAACTTTTTTAACTGCTGATTGGACAGAGCATCTTACTGTATCTCCTACAAGCCAAATTCAAGCAAAAAAACTGAATTTATTGACCTCCAAAAAGTATTCATGTAACTGTATTATTTGGTACACAGTGAAAGTACCAAACGGCTGCAAACTCTTGTAGTCTCAGTAAGCACATTATTTTGTCTATATTTATAAGTAAGTAAAATAATCTTTGTTCAAGAGTATGTGGGGTACACATTGAGGAAGCCATGCAAGATATTAGCGGGCCACGTGAATAGACCTAGCAGGCTGCTTACCTCTGTTCTAGGAATTGTGTCTCAATGCAGAGTTTATGACTGGCTGCTGTAGCCTTCTTGCAGTTATGCAATTCAGTCGTTGAAGAGTTTTGTTCATTGTCTGTTTTTTTATTTTTTATTAATAAGACATCTGAAGTTCAAGTTACACTGTAACGACATATGCCTTCTTGTTAGCTCGTATTATTTAGTTTTTTAAAGCATTGTAATAGTTTCTTTGTGACTTTGTGCAGTGCAAGACTTAACGGCAGCATTGTGCTGATTGTGAAATGGTTCAGTTATATCTCGTGTCCCAGTTGTGTCTCAGTCACGTGTGTATGTAAATAGTGATACGTACTGGTGGAAGACTTAGGACGTTTCCTTGGCAGCTTTGTATAGTCGTATCCTCACGTCTCGTAATTAGTAGCTAATGCAGATACAGTAATTATGCCGCTGAAAATGCTGTTAATTTTTGGAAAAGTAAATGTGTAATAACTGTATTTCATCAGTAACAGGGTTGCTGTTACGTTGATGCATATTTCCTCTACTTACTACAGACAGACGTTCACTGTCGTGCATAATTTTGAATTTTTATGATCAGTAAAGGCGCACCTTACTAGATGAACTATTACTGATACTGTGCTGCTGTGAAATATGTGACCACTTTATACCTGATATGCAGTATTCCTATTATTAGTGTAATTCGTATTTTGTTAATATTGCTCAAGTCCGATGCCAGAAGATCGTTCTTACCAATAGTTGTATAGTAGTTGTCGACTGTCTCCAGCATGCAGTACATTACGGCTGTTGTTTTTGCCGAATTTTTGTGAATATAACGGCATCGTTTTTTTTT
>Ga0066192_1000248_pt1 | contig 10806 bp, 3 predicted proteins | sample WorMetvacBELIZE1_FD_58707 | JGI IMG/M metagenome (GOLD analysis project Ga0066192, IMG submission 58707) | Marine gutless worms symbiont microbial communities from Max Planck institute for Marine Microbiology, Germany - Olavius vacuus BELIZE.1... | ecosystem: Host-associated > Annelida >... | reverse complement strand
GCTGGAAGACTGTTCCACACGTTGATGACACGAACAGCAAAGTACGAGGATCTAACATTAGTGTAATGTATAAGAGTATAATGACAATTCATCACTATTATTCTCCGATTACAATACGCCTACGTACAACCATAAAACCTGATCTAATACTGTCACAGATAGAGTCGAATTTAGTGACGTCACTGCATCCTATGTATACGTGACGGCGCCGTACTTTTTGTACTTGGATGTAATAATAATCTTCTTTCTGATCATTACGAATGATACTACTGAACACGGTCGCTGTTGATAAACAACGGAACCTTGTTAGCGAAGATGCAAGTAGGTGTCCCGGAGACATACCGGCGTATCGCCGCGTGGAGCGCTGTGTGTAACGGACAACAACGCTGCCGCTCATTAGCGGAGCGACCGACAGCAGCGCGATACGTGCATTGTTTGAAGCCGCATCATCATCATGTTGACGAGACGCAAACTCGATCCGCGCTTAATGACGCCAGCCACAGGAAGTCATTCCGCCATGTTGTCCGGCCAGGTGGCCCGCCCGCGCGAGTAATGCACACGATGCCTGAGATGTGTGCGTGTGCAAGGAAATGACATCGATAAATTTATTAAGTCATCTTGCCTCTTCCTGCCTGCATAATGTATGCTGTGAAACAGATTATCTGGGACTGTTTTCGGAGGACGGTCTCTATACCTAGGCTAGTTTCTATGCTGTGTGTGTGTTTGTTTTTATTCTTACCTAATTCTTGATTGCGTACAGGGGTTAAAGTATAATTTCCAAGGTGCAGGAGGAACTGTTCAGCTCTCCGGGCAGTCTCAGTTCGTTCACGGGCCCCCGTTCATTTCCTGGGCCCATGTTTCAATAACGGGCTTTTAAATTATCAATGATCAACTGAATGTATAAAGCATGATCGTTTTTTTCAATTTTTTTTAAATTTGTAAAAGCATTCGGTGAATATATGATTGTAAAAATGTGAAATTTGAATGACTCATTAACTATCGGATTAGCAAAGTTTGCTAACTTACTGAGCCCGTAAACGTGGTTTCCGATAGTGAAATTGAGATCCAATAATTTTGCAGCCGGGCCTCGGAACGGCGTTCGGGTGCGCTCCGGTTTACTTTAACTCCAGATTGCGTATTTTGATGTGATTTTAATTTCATATTTTTTTCTTTGGCCTTGTGCGTACAATAAAGATGAATGAATAATACAGACAGCTCATATGATATAATTACGCAGGAAATGGTAAAGGTAGGTCAGCCATGGCTCTACTAATGACCATAGACCAGGGAAGCTCAATGCCGAACATGCTGTCGATGACACAATATCATGTGCCTGGAAAGCAGTTTAAGAGACTCCTGTGCACATTCTTTTTACCTTACACGAGAGATGGACATTTTGTTTGGTTTATCCATTGACTGGATTGGGTAGGAGTTTGTTGGATACATAGGCGTCGACTTCCATAGGGCGATGGTGGCGACTGCCGCAGTAGAAAAACTCCTCATATGGCTCCGCCATGTGAGAAATTGGACCCAGTTACAATTTTTTCTTCGTTTCACTGTGAACTCCGATTACTTATAGATGTCATTGATGTCATGATTTGCAGTCTGCGGTAAGTAAATCTACTGTACCTGTATTGTTTCTGTGCAGAAAAGTACATTTGTTTTTACGAATGTGAACAAAAAACTGCTGCTATCAGAGCTGCACTTTTTGACTCCAGTATGCACCAAATCGTTTGTCGGCTGGGGTTTCGCCGAGATCCCACTGGGGGAGCTTACTGCGCTTCCCCAGACCCATAGCTGTAACCCATAGCTGTATTTAAAAGGGGGCTATTTCTGAAGGGATGGAAAGGGAGAGGAAGGAGGAAAGGGAGAGGAAGTGACCATAAAGCGAAGGGGAGAGGATGAGAAGGAAGGGGAGAGGAGGGCTGAGGAGGGGAGAGGAGGGGAAGGGAAAGCAGATGAGGAAGGGAGTTCGTCCTTTGCTCCAGGAAGAAAAAGAAAAGTCGGCGCCTATTGTTGGATAATTCATGAGTTTTGTTACGTTGGGTCGGTTTAGTGAATGCGGTGTTTTTTTCAAACTTTATCAAAGCACATTGGCTATTCTCATTATAGCCCACACACTTATTTTTTGTCTGTTAGTGTTATATTAGTAGGCCTAATAACCTAATCTGAAATCTGGCATGAATTCAGTGTAACCTATCCTGATGAGTTTTATTCTGTTGTACATTGTTTTATTATTTATTACGCTTTTACAGAGCATTAATAGGAAGTCGGTTTGTTAGTTGTAAACTAACGTTATTACTATCGAGCGCGAGTAACTTTTATTGCCTGTTCTAGATCATTCAAGATCACTTAAAATATGAAGAAAAAATAAACATAAAGTGCGCATACAATATGTAGGCCTGTCCTTTTTATTTGACCTTGGCCACGGTGAACCAAAAAAATCGGACCATTTTGAAAAGACTTAACTCCTGTATGTGAAGCCGTTCTATAATCCTGTATCAGATTGTTCAGTTCTTATTCCGGAGTAAGGTTGGCGTCTTGAATGTTGCCTCATTAGGCTGCTGCTATCAATTTTCCGGACCTCTAATCTCCCAGACCACGGATCAGCTTCGTTAACAGTATACTAGAGGTACAGCACTAGGATGAACCTTAATATATTGACTCATACATTTTGCCCATCCCTTTCCCAATTTTACAAGGGTGAAAATGGGAAATTTGACCTCGATTTTCGACTCCAGTCGCCTTTCAGTCGTCCGCATTTCGAAATAATGCAACATAGCCGAACTGCCTATGTCTTCCTAGAATTCGCTGTAGTTAGGTTCACTCATCTCTGACAAAATAGCATTACAAATCCGCCCTATGAAAAACGAGCCGCGAAAATGTGTTGCTGAAATTCGGTAGGCTGGTGCATTATCGGCCTCGTGGTGCGACTGGCGAGACAGGTGGCCACAATGGCAATGCAGCGCTAATTGCCATCTTTTCTAGTTTAAATATCCTTCGCATATAAGTTCGATCAAATAATTATAGTACGCTACAATAACAATTAATGTGAGCGATTGTATTCAACTGTATAAATTTCGTGCAAAGTTTACTATAAACACCAGTAATGAAGATCCGGGAGTCGAGAGATAGCATTCAACATGTCCGGCATGTGCTGTAAATAGCCAGTTATATCAGTTGGTTCACCGCGCTGTTTATTGTGTCCTGACTTATATAATCCCAGCAGTCCTAACAGAACGCGCTTCAGATAATCAACAACGTATCGGGTTCTTTCTAGTTTCCGTTGCAAAGCTCTCCGGACTGAGAGTCGACTGGATTCAGGTTCTGACTATTATTAGCCAGTTTTCCAGTTAGACGAACTGGGACACGTGGGCACGCAAGCGCAAGGCCGTGTTACGTAGGCGGTGAATTGCTATTTTTTACTTTGTTGTTTTGTTTGACTGAACTCGAGGCAATATGCAAAACGCCAATCTCACTCTCACAGAGAACTGAACATCGTTCGCCGGTTACAAACTTTTAAAATGGTCCCGTTTTTCGCCCATTTTCAGAACGAAGATGAAGCGGCGCACTGTTAGCGATAAGTGAGCATATTTACATCAGCGATCGTGACCGCATCTGGCATCCCGGCAGTAGTGCATACTCGTGGGCGTCGTTGCCGGTGTTTCAGCTAATTATTTCGTCCCATTTATTTCCGTAATTGGACCGTCTCGCCGCAACGCCAATCAGCAAAGTAATGTCGGACATCCATATGTCCGCCAGCAGCGACTCGTTTCGCCGGCGAATTAGGTAAAATGTTGGTGCGCCTTCATCATAAATGTCGTATTTCAGAATGTTGCAATTATTCTCATCCAGAAGAAGCAAAGTTGACCTCGTCTGCTGTGAGCGCACGTCGCATATACACAATACAACGCTCACTCACGTGCAGTCTTTGTATTCATTGATGTCTTTAATCTTCTGATAGGCTAATCTTTTATTCACCGGAGTAAATATCTGATAGAAATGAAAGAAACTTCACTAACATAATCAAGAAATATTACATGGAATATCAAATACAAAGTAATGTCACATATTGTGTCAATTGTATAATAAGTACGACAACAACCACAGAGTAACGTAACATTAACAAAACAAAACAAAATACAAAGATAACTAAATAGACAAAGTTGAGATTACTCTATAGTCTTAGTGATACGAAATTGTTTTTAAACAGGTTATAACATGACAAGAATTTACCTTCAAGTTAGTTCTTTTTGCTAAGAGTTCACTGGGAACGCACAGAGAATTTATTTAAATGTCGATAATTATTAATGATGTCGTTGTTAGACGATTTGAAAAGTTTCATCAAAAATCGTGTAATCACAAAATCTAATAATTGTAAGTCAAGAAATTGCAACAAAACCTGTCCAGACATTAGTCTCCATATTCATGACCGATGTAAAAAGACTGGCGGTAGCTATGTCAATGTTACGCTCACTGACTGTAAACGCCATATGATGATCCGATGAGTATGAGTAATCTAAATACGCTATAGAGTCGCAGAGACATTCTTACGGGTATCGGCTGCCCGTGTCAGTACACATAAGTGAAACATACATACTGTTTCAGTCTTATGTACATCTTGTATATAATGCGTGTGAATGCAGCACATTAACAATAAAAGCAATAAACAAAAAAAACTTTAAAAATCGATACAAAGATAATGAGTGTCCAACAGTTTATTTTTTAAACTGAAAACGACGGCGGCACTCAGTAATTATTTATAAAACATATAAAGACAACTAGTATTAACGTGGACGATGAGGTGAATATGATAAATACTGATCATCACCATGATAAGGTTAACGAAATAAAGCAGAGTGTCAATTCTGTAGCAGGTAAGATAACGCAGTTCTCATTCAACGAGATTAAGAAGTTCAGCAAAGTAGCCAGTTACAGATATCAGATTTAGGCCTAATCATCCGATGTCTGATACGTGAAATTAGAGATGACCAGAGTCTATAGTGATGCTGATGACGTATCAAAACTTTCTGTTAAGCAAAAAATGTAATGCCTAAGGAAAAATATTCAGCTGTGTAGAATACATAGCCTATACATAATATATTGCAGAAATGCAAGACATAAAGATGACTTGGATTGTATTGCAGAATAGTGCTATTTATGTAAAATAAAGAGGGAACGAAAGGCGTATGCGGGGTGAAAGGGACGATTCAGCTGCAGGCCTTAGGCTATGATAGAAATACTCTTCCGTCCTATGATCAGATATGCACTAAATGAAAAAAAAATAAAAAAGTAGGTTCTAATTCTGCAGAAAAACCAATCCTGGGGTGTCAGTAAAAGCCGATCTGACCTCGTGGTTAAAGCGGAAAACGATCGGCGCGACGTCGGGCGGCCTCAAGTTGCAATGCATAGCAATTTCATTATTTTTTTAATTGATTAATTCCTAGCCCAGCTGGCTGAACTAATAGCGTAACCGGTCAAGCTATCCGTCTGTGTAAGTGTCTGTGTGTCCGTGTGTTAACCAGGTGGCTCAAATCATCACGGCTACACGTAAACATTTGTAACGTGCACTGACCGACTGATGACCTCCGCTAACAAAAAACAAAAACTAGATCAGTCTGGCCTATTTTACTGGGTTTATAGGTCATCGCAGAAAATGCTTATATAGAGCTGCTGCCAGCTGATCGTCAAAGCCATGGGCTGCTTGTACAGTCCTGTAGTAGCTATTGTATTTGTCAAATATAATATATTGAACAAGTGCAATATTCGGCTTAGTTATCGTTGGGTTAGAATTGTTACATAGACTTATGTACACTTTTAACAGCTGATCAGGTCTTAAGCTAATGTTCAGCGTCATTCTATGATATAATGAACGCAATTTCAGACTATGGCCATGGTTACTAGGGACGGCGCCATAAAGTGTAATGCAATTTTATGCGAGTTGCCGTAATCGAAACGACGGTCAGTGTTCAATTCGAACTTTATTACGCGTGAAATTGCGGTCGATAAATTAGCTGTCGGCGTACAGTTTCCGGAAATTGGTCAAAGCTGGAAGTCATACACTAGCACTACCTTTAATGACTTTCGGTGAGCTTAAATGTCCATTCGAAGTCATTCAGAATCTCATAAAAACCGACAATAAATACTATAAAGTGCATTGTATAGTGTATTATGCTTTTAACAGGATTTGGTCGACTTTATTGAGTTTGCATTTAGAGCTACGCGCGGTTTGTCCGTGACAGCTAAATTTCTTCGCGGATATGCACCTGTTACCCATATTTACTTACTTATTTTAACTCGCAGCACATAAACGGACGACGCATAAAGCGTAATACAGTTTATGCGATGCGCCGTAATCGATACGACGGCAAATGTTCAATAAGAACTTTATTACGCGTGAAATGCCGTCGATAAATCATTGTTCGCGAACGGTTTCGGGAAATTGATCAAAACTGCATGGAGTTAGTGCTACGAGAATGAGACCGACTGTAATGAAGACCGATGTTGTTACGCTGATTCAACTCGAGCGAAATGAACTTTCATTATAGAAATGCAAAACTTTCAGTCATCGATCAACGTCGATTAGAGAGTAAATAACGGTCTATTGGAATTGCTAGCGTTAAATTGGAAAGACTCGTGTCTGTCCTATTATGTGTCGATTCACCTGACTGGGACGTTAAACTCTGCTTATTCACCGGTACTCACTCTCCTATTGTCAAACTGACCATAAATCAGTTGTGCATAGAAAGAAGCAACTAGATTTCAGTATGACAGCGTCCGGCATCGCATCTCATGATTCTCATCGCCACAGCAGTTGTCATTTTAGTAAGCAAGTAACAAAGTATACACGTGGTCTAAAAAAGTCACTACACGCTAGAGCGTCAAAGAAAATAAACGCTATTCAACACTCGTCAAATACTGACCGCACAAAGCTTCGTCGTGTCACATCGTGTATATGCGGTAGCTCCTATGGCGCTGTTCGTTGCGACCCGACCAATGCATCTGTACGGGATGTCTGCGTAGTCTGGCGTAAAGGGCTGAGGGCGGCGGTCCTGAGATCTTCACACACTGTAATTTGCTTCCACTGCTGCGTGATGTGTTGCCACTTATGGACGAGCTGAGTTGTCGATGCGCAAAATTTATTACGAACGCACTTCATAGTGACAGTGATGTTGTCAGTTGTATTGCAAGACACGGCGTTTACTACGGTCGGATGTTGTCGCCGATTGGCCGAAATGCATATTTCTGCTGCTCGAGATGTGGTGTCTCGTTATATCACATTGCATTTATTACCACAGATTTTGTTCATAGCTATGTTCAACGTGCTCATCTCTTGGTGTTATTCTTACTGTGCGCTGTTTACTTGAGCTGCTTTATGTCTGTGGGCGGAACTCTGTTAAATTTGGCGATGAAATGCTCTTAACAAGTTTGTTTTAATTTCCGTTTTGTTGCTACGTTTCGAAACCAGGGCTCGCAAAGGCCAAATTTTGCACTTTGACGCTCCACATTGTAAAAGTTATGAGAGAGATTGGTCAAATTTCAGAGTCAATATTTATTTTAATTATTTACGTTCCCAATGCTTGTTTTACATTTCCGACACGTTGCTCCGTTTTGAAACCTATATCGCGCTTCAAAGGCGACCAAGGTCGAAAATCGAGGCCAACTTTTGTATTTTTTGTCCATGTAAAATCAGGGCAGAGGTAAGCGGAACGTCTGAGTGAATGTTACCAGTTCTTCATAAGACCAAACCTGAGATGTATTTTTGACTGGGCGCTGCTTTGCTTCCGTCTCGGACGCGGAGATTAGCGTTCCGGTGTCAAAAAAGGACAGCAGTATTTTAGAAGGCCTTCGACATATGTCGGGCGGTCTAATAACTAATAATAACAACTAGAAAAGGCGGTAATTTGCGCTGCATTGACACTTGAGGCCATGTGTCCCGACGATCGTTTCCGGCTTTAATCACGCAGATCCGTCCCATATTGCACCAGCGTACCAAAGTTTAACAGTCAGCCAATATGCGGAGCTGAGTTATTGATGATGCAACAACTTTTTCCTGCCCCTTTTCAGGGAACAATTTTCTAGCGACTATACTTCCTGGGGGTGCAGTGGACCAAACTATAGCAAATCTGGGAGGACTCACATAAGCCAATTAATTAGGGGAGAAATGGGTGAAATGTTGGAGTGCCATTTTCAACTAGATCTGAGAGGACCCAGTGGTATTACTTGTGGTGAGGTCAGCTCGGCCAGCTGTGATTCTCGGGTCCCGTAAGAAATAAAGCCACTGCAGTATATAGGTTTTTAGACGCTGTGTGTAAATTGTCTTTGTTACTTGTTTAGTCGAATAACAACTGCTATGGCGATGAGATACGATGCCAGACGCTGTCATACTGAAATTTAGTTGCTTCTTTCTATGCCCAACTGATCTAACACCGTAAGCCTTCCGAGTAACCGGGTGGCTTGAAAAGCATGACAGTAAAGCATAAAGCCTAATAACAAAATCACACTGATTCAGAGGTAGAGAGGCAAAAACCAAACATGACAATTTTATTTACTACTTGTACGAGTCATGACTTGAGTCACTAGACGCGCGTGCACACTTGTCAGTCAAAGTGGTCTCAAAAGTGCGACTCTCGAGTCTGCGACGAGTGGCTTATCACAAGAACGAACTAATGTAGTGAGCCGTTACAACTATCATCATTATACCTCAATGGCGCCGACATGGCATGTCACCTAAACGTGGTGGCGTGTTCTAGTATCGTTCAAGTGACGTCATTACTCGCTGGAGGAGGTCACCAATCGCTTCGACTGCAGCAGCTGTATAAGTCGCCTCCGCGTTCTCGGAAATTGCGTGATTGGCTTGAATTTTGCTTCGTTAGGCTATACTTGCCAGCTTAACGCATCGAAATGGCGGCTGATTGCGATAACAAACTATTGAAAGTAAATACTGAATAATACGACAAACCAAAATTCACAGGCAACCTAACTTACATATGTGGACTGAGTTACATTATCGCTGTGTGCAGCAGATGCTGATGAAGCATGAACAGCTGGGAGTGTAATAATTAAACCAGCTGCACAGGTCCTTGCTTTCCCGCCATCTTTCCGAGAAATTTCCAGTGTACAGAGTTGATAAGCGAATATGGAATACACGGAATAAACGTAATACTAGCCAGTATTCTATTAGTGTTCTATAATTACAGTGAATGTGTTTCTCTCGTGTACCATTGTCAAGATAATTACAACCTGTTTATGAATAAATAGCTCACGTGATGTGATAGCTAATAGCCTGAACAGTCTCCTAATTCTGACAAAGCAGTAGAATTAACAGCTTGCGTGGATAACTTTACATTGTTATTCGTTGCATCTGAGATAATAAAAGTAGTATTTCTGGAGATGATGGTTCCAGGAAAATCAATGTTGTCGTTAATGACACATCCGATAGATCACACCATGGCTAACTCTTACTAATGTTCCACTCTTGTACCGTTTTCCGAGATGTAGCCAGAGAATTGGCAGAAATGGAAAATTTTTCATATCGCGTCTGTATTTACGTGCCCCGTTGAGGGTTACCGTTTGAAATTTTGCCACGCATTTAGTACAGGAAAACTAATCTGTCAATTTTTATGCGCACCTTGTATAAAAACATTTATTAACACACGATATTATAACTTTTTTATAAATATTGTAGCATGTGCGGTACGTCACAAGTTTTAATAAAGACATGATGATGATAATGATGATAATGATGATGACTAGAATGATAGAGCTACCAACCGTTGAAAACATAAGCTTAATAATATATGTAGATTAAACATTATATACTGTGACGTGCGGTGCCAATCCCGTTCTGAAGTTCAAACTTCTTTAACTTTTGATCCAGGCTAAATATTTTCATAAATCTAAAACATCACATACTGAAAATTTGATCAAAACCAATCGATACACCGTATACATGTAACTATTGTCAAAACGTCGAATTTGGCATAGACCGTCGTTTTTATGTGGCACCCTGTAGGTAGGACGAGAAGCATACATCACAACACGTCTGAGGTGTCCGACGCGACAAGTTGAATAGGCGACGACGGCAACGAGGTGTCGACGAACACGATGTGCGAACGGTGACGAGCTTCGCTGAAACATATGCCATGTAGACAGAACCAACTCATGCACGGGCACTGGCGGTCAAGCAGGCTGCACAAGCAGTCAAACTCGCAGTTAACATAACTGGTTTTAAGTACTGACGCCTCCATCGCTAGAAGATGCAATGCGAAGAGGCAAACGGCCTGCGAAAAGGGAAAAGGGCAAGTCATTGACACTTTTAAAAGTCAGTCATTATATTAGAAGGGAAAAGCTTTTTTTCTATGTAGTGAATTACTAAGTAATATAGAACAAAGGAGCAGTTGTTGATTTTAAGCGTAATTATGAGTCAACTGCAATTAGCACTGTTAGTCGATCGACATAACTGCCATCTGCACCTCTACCGGTGACATGCCTGCCTGCGGTGCACGAGTTTACACATCAAATCCCGCCGTGGACAGTTTGTGTGATACAGCTCTACGCATACAGCCTGCAAGTCCTTCTCTACACTGTGTACAGCCTGCACATCCTAACTGCAGCGCCTGGGTTGACTCAGTCTTCTATCTTCCGTTGTATAATAAGCATCATCTTTCGGGCCGAGTAATACTAAATGGCGATGGTGAGTGCAGACGATAGCAGCTTACGGGTGGACTCATCGACCAAGTGAGATTTCCACAAATCTTTTCCTCCATAGTTCTTCTACCTTTCCACCCACCGGACTGACTCCAC
>Ga0066192_1000247_pt1 | contig 10807 bp, 8 predicted proteins | sample WorMetvacBELIZE1_FD_58707 | JGI IMG/M metagenome (GOLD analysis project Ga0066192, IMG submission 58707) | Marine gutless worms symbiont microbial communities from Max Planck institute for Marine Microbiology, Germany - Olavius vacuus BELIZE.1... | ecosystem: Host-associated > Annelida >... | reverse complement strand
AGATAGCGTGGTTTAAGAATTACGATATGTGCTCTATTTTTTTACAATGAGGGCACGCGTAATATTGGTTCTCACCTTTTTTGTAAAGAGTTGATGATGTTTTACCACATTCCTTATCCGGGCATTTCCTTAGAATACTGCAACCATTTTTTAGCACTGCAGTAAAACCTAGTATCTTCATAGCGCCTGAGAAAGGTGTGATTGTGTCATCACATAACACCCTTTTACTGGGGTTCTCTTCAAGATATTTATCGTGTTCCATTTTTGCCTGTTTAACTGCATCTTCGCAAGCCAACACGGTCGGCTCTTGTCGTTTTAAACTGGATAACATAGATGCAAACCAGTAGCAGCTATAATCCAAGTAGATAAAGCGCCCGTACATGACTTCGTCAGGTTTTACAAAGCCAGTAACATGGATGTTGTTAAAGCTTACGCCATATTCATTTGTGAAAATCACCTTATCTCCAACTTGAAATTCACATTCAAAGCTCGTCGTTTTATCCTGATTCGCAATGAACTGTCGTTTTTCGTCTTCAAGGTGGTTTTGATAATCATCAAGCATTTGTGTTTCCTTTAATTTGTCCTAAAACACTAAATACCCTCACCCTATGGTTTTGTTTGCCATCAGTAATACTTATTTGATTTAAATCAGGACAAACTAAAGGTAATGCAATGAACGAGTATATTAAGAAATCACAATACAATGAAATTACGCGTCTAAAACTTGGTAGAAATGAGCATGTGATCACGAAAAAAGATCTGTTCTTCGATAATGGCTGTTGTGTTCAACTTTTAAAAGAACACCCTATGAAGGTCGTTTACAAGGAGGATGCGCTATTTCTAGATGTGGGCCATCTCGAGAGTTTGAAAAAATTCGGCTCTATTGAAATGGTAGATCATGAGTATGCCCAATTAGGTCATCGAGTCTGGCGGATTGTCTCGCCTGAAGAGAGATTTCTCGTAATGGGGTATGCCTCAGAACAAGAAGTTGAAAGCAAAAAAGGCACATTCCTTGGCGGTGAAGGCTACTATGCCAATGCCAAGGCTTTGGCTGAAAGAGCAACAAATCTATTTCACAAAATCAAAATTTTTGACAGTGACTTAGACGAAATTGCTCTTAAATAATTTAATCTCCACAGGAAACTGTGGAGATTTTTTAATTTCCACGAAGTTTAAAAAGATTGTCAATGTAGGCCGCTTTTCGATAGGCCTTTACTGGATCAGTTTCTAAGCCACCGCCTGGTAAGAACCAGCCGCTTTCGTTTTCACGTACTCCGTATACGAGGTGCCCCATACCAACAATAATATCGCTTGAATTTGTATTTACTTGCATTGGAATTTGCATGACTTTTCTCAACGTCTCTTGGTTAATTAAACCAAAACATTTTAATTAAAAACTTTTGTTTTTCAAGAGGTTTTACTTAAACGTTTTCTAAAAATTTAATCCTAGGGTTTATCCAATTTAACTTTGTTTAAGTATTAACAGTTGGTTACAGGTTATAACACCGACCACACTCGCTCGTCTTTTGCATCAAAAATATTGGCTCTGTTTATCCTAAATTGCACCTACTTACTTGGACTTTAGGACAAAAAAATAGGAGCCATTATGGCTAAGCAATATGAAGTGATGTTCACATCAAATCCGATCGTAGAAAACAATATCAGTTTTGCGGAAGCGAAATTGTTGGTTGACTGGTCAAAGGAAGTTCTTGTGAGAAAGGACCGTGTTACATGGTTCTTAAGACTAGCAAGAGCAGCAATGCTGCTGAATTCAAAAAATGACGATGTAATTTCATTTGTTGAAAAACAGAAGCGTAAAAGTACGTCAATTAATGACCTTGTTTCTAATGCATCAATTGAATTTGATCCAGAGCAATTCATTAATTCGCTTAAAACAAAACTTAAGCATTATTTAGATATAGGTATCCACTCTATTAATGTTTATGAGTTTAAGCATCAGCCGGCCTCATCATTGATCAACGAACTTCGTGAGTTGGAAGAGATTTGGCAAAAGAAGCAAACCAGACTTGTTGAGCCTTACGGTAAACCTGTCATGACTTGTGGTAAATATACTTGGTATAACTTGCTGAAGTCAGGCTGTCAAATTGAAGGGGCAGCATCTGGGCATTGCGGAAATGGTAACGGTGCCGCAGGCCAAGTTGTTTACTCTCTGCGAAGCGTTGATGAAGAATCAGGTAAGCATATTCCTCATGTGACTCTGATTTTGAATGGCACCACTGACGTGTATTCTTCTGGTTATACTACAGAAATTAAAGGATACGCGAATAACAAACCTGGGGCTCAATATCATGATGCAATAGTGTCATTATTCATCTCTGATATTGTTCAAGGCGTTCGTGGTGGTGGGTATAAGGCAAAAAATAACTTCATGCTCAGTGATTTGCCGGTCGAAAAGCAAAAAGAAATTTATGCGATAAAACCGAAATTGTTCACTGTTGATAAAGCGCTTGAGCTTGATGGCTATGAAGTTACTGATAGAAGCCTCGAGTCATTCCAGAACATGCCTGGGTATCGATTCATAGATATTGATGGTGTTAGCTATTGCGCACCTGAAAAATCGAATGAGTTAGTATCTTTCGCGATGGCTACAAATAGTTTGATGTTTACGCACTTTGCGAACTCATTGAATATATTTGAACGCCATTATGAGCATGTCACACAGCAAGAGTACGACAATATGTTTAATGGTCTTTTTGAGCATTTAAACAAGAAGTACCTTGGTGGTAACGGGTTGCTTAAAGTTGATAAAGGTTCTTTCTATACTTACGAGAATAGCATCGAGTTCCTTAAGAATGGTGCTTGCGAATTGGAAAGTGGTAACACCGTTTTTGCTTCGCTAACACTTCCATCAGCTCGTACTTTGGATATGCTTGCTGGTATTCTTAATAAGCCAGAAATAACATCTGAAATTGACGCCTATTTCACACAGTATTTCAACATGCTTTGTGTAAAGGATTTAATGTCGGTATCGACTGACAGTACGTTAATTGAAGCCGCAATGAACCGAGAGCTCAAGATGAGTGATTATGTCGTCGAGCAAGATGATTTAATTCGCTCTATCGCGAGTAACGATGGTTCTCTTGTCGAAGGTGATTTAATCTATCTCGCAAAAGACAAGTGTGTGGTAGAGTCATTTCTTGATAATGACTTGAAACAGGCTGGTGGTGTTGCAGCTATGCTCTATGATATGGGATTGTCTTCTCATACTGAGGATAGTCAATCTTATCTTCAAGAGTTTGTTGCATGGTTCAAAGGGCAAATGATTAATAGTCCAATTCAGATACACATCGATGTTGATGATCAAAAGCTAGAATTCACATTTGCGGTCTCTTTGAGTGAACTTGTTAAGCTCACAATCGAGAAGTCCATTAAGTTCAAATGTGCCTATGCTTCATCATATCCTGAGTTACTAGTTGAGGAAGTTTCGAAAATCATTCTAGCTGAATGTTTAACGAATACATTCCCATCAGTTCCAGTAAGTTTATTGAGTAAAATGCGCTTTTCTGATTCATTATTGTACTCTAATAATCAGATCACTCATTTAGTTCAAAGTAAGCTTGCTAAGTTATTGGCGGACACTGGTTTAAGTTTTAACGATAATAACTTTATAGAAGTTTTTAGCGGTGATCTTAAAGAGTTTGCTGATACATTTGATATGGATAATTTGAAATCATATTGTGATGTTTTTGAAAATGGTTACTTCGATTATCATTTTGAACCAGATATCCCTTATGATGCTGATAAATTGGTTCGTGAGGCCATTTGTGAAAACGAAAATCTGAAAGGTTTGTTGTTTAATCAATTTAACATTGATGCTCAAAAATTGGATGAAAGTGAGTTATTTGAAAAACTTGAAAGTGAGTTTGAAGATAGCTTTACCGCTCCCCTTTCAAGGGCTTCATCGAGTGCCAGTGGTTCTGGTGCTTATGATGAACTGTGTGAGGCTAAAGACAAAGCTTTAAATTCGGTTGCTGAACACTTTGGAGGTATCCTATCCTCTGTATATGAAGAAAGTTTTACTATGCATATACCTGTAAATGCTTTTCTTCAGCAAATCTTGATTAGAGCAGAAAATGAAGGTTACTATTATTTTGGCGAAAATGGTGATGACCACCTTTTAGACTTCATGATTGATTTCACTGAAGATCTAGACTTACCAAGAGCATGTGACTTAATTGAACCTCAATACGGATTTAGTGGGTTTAACGATGGCTTCTTCAAAGAAGTGCTCGCTGATGACCTATTATGTACGTTAAGCAGCAATCTACCTTGTGCTGCATAACTAAATGGTGAGCTTTGGCTCACCATTTTTCATTTCTAATGCCAATTCTCCTTTTTGTTTCTTATTTATGCATAGGACAAATACAAGGAGAACATAATGGCTCAACAAGCAGATCTATTTGAAACTATTAAAGACCATAATCAAGATTTCGATTTCTACCCTACGACGGATGAGATCATCTTAAGTATTAGAAATCATATGAGGAGTGTTGGGATCTATTCATTTACGTCATATTCAATTCTGGATATTGGCGCAGGTGATGGAAAAACGTTGAACAAAATCACAGATAATTCAGGCGAGGAAAACACTAGAAAGGGTGAGGTCTCTAAATATTCGATAGAAAAATCGGACATTTTGAGGGCTGCGCAAACACCAGATATTTTTTCATTAGGCACTGACTTTTACCAGCAATGCTTGTTCAATATGAAATTCGATATCGTCTATAACAACCCTCCATTCAATGAGTTGTCACCTTTTGTTTTACACCTTTTAAATACCGTAACAGCAAATCATGTTTACTTAACTCTTCCATTAAAATGGCGAAAGTGTAAGAAAATAGCTGCAGTTATGGAGTCTAAAGGTATAAAGCCTGAAGTGATATTAGAAACAACATTTTTATTTGCTGACCGAAAAGCGAATGTTAATGTTGAGGTTCTTTATATCAAAAGACTTGGAATGATCAGAAATGGTTTAACAGATACATTCGCGGACTGGTTTAAGAATGAATTCAATTTTGAAGTCATAAAACCTGAGCGAGGGCTAAACCTACAAGAGAGACTAGCAAAATCTGATAAATCAGGCTCTAGCGCCCTTTGCGTTAAAAAAGATCCTGTGAATCAGCTTGTTGATTTCTTCAATACTGACCAGATGGATTTATTCGAGCAATATAAGTCGTTAAGTTCTATATCGGGTAGTCTCTTAGGTGAGCTTGGTGTTAACGCTGATGACATAACAAAGTCATTTGCAGTTAAATACAAAGAGCTCAAGGCATCATACTGGCGGCAAGTAGTTGACTGTAGTGAGACGCTGACTAAGCAAATGACTCAAGATACCAAGAAAAGCATCATTGATGTGATTATTGGTAATACTGATATGGATTTTACAACATCCAATGTTCGTAGTGTCATTTTGTGGGCGATAAAGTCGTTTAATTCAAACTCTAGTGATCAATTAGAGGCTGTATTTAAACAATTTGTACAACAGACTAACGTATCTAGCTATAAATCAAACCATAAACTGTTTAAGGAAAATAAGTGGCGTTATGGCGATATTCCATCGGGGCTCGAAAAGTATCATTTGGAGACAAAAGTTATACTTGATTGTCATTGGCTATATCAGGCAATAACATACGATGGCCTAAAAGACGGTGTAATCAAATGCTTTGATGATATTTTAGCTATTGCTATTACATTAGGGTTCGACACTTTTAATACGGTCAGAACTGCAGAGCGAAATTGGGAGTATGGAAAACGACAAACCTATTATTATGTCTGTACAGAATCAAATAAAGAACTTGTTTTATTTGAAGCTAAGATTTTTAAGAAAGGTACATTTCATATCAATTTCAATAGTGAATTCATGCAGGCTTTCAATATCGCCTTTGGGCGTATTAATGGTTGGATAAATTCACCACAAGAAGCAAGTTCGGAAATGGATATCGATGAAAATGTAGCAATTAAATACTTCAACACTAGTATTCAATTGAAGCACACCCCGTCATCGCTTTTGACACTTCCAAACGCAGCTTAACCTAAGGCCATTAGGGTTTCCCCTAATGGCCTTGCCTTTGTGATATTCGAAAATCCCACAATTCAAATTTAAATCAAAAAATGATATTAATAGAGAGTAAATCACATAAAAATGGTGTTTACACATTACAGGGACGTATAAGCTACTGAAAATAAATTAACTTCTTTCATTAATATTTTTTTGCTGATATATTCCTACGCCGATAAATAATGTCATATAAAAGGTGATGTATGGACCAGTCGTCAGTATGTTTCGGGAGACCCTTTGACCCGACACTAGATAAATACTTTGTTGAGTTATCCCCGCAAACCAAAAAAAGCCTAAGAAGAGAAGCGATAAAAGTTCTGAAAATGAATTATTATCAAAAACCAGAAGAGCTGACGTTAAATGCGCTTTTGGACTCTGTTAATAAAATCACAGTAAAAATGTTTAGGCAAAGAACGGATTTGCAAAACGTTGATAAAAGTTCTTTAAGTGAAGATTTCAAAAGGCAATATAGAATTATAAAAAAAATAAAAAGTAGGAAGGCAAACCGATACTTTTTTGACTTTTTTATGGATTACGACAAAGTATCGCATTTACAAATAACTAATCAACATGGTGAGCATGATCCAAATGGTTGGGTGAAAGCTCACTCTCATGCAGTGATTAACTTAAGTGATGCTTATGAAGTGGATGGCAACCCTGTAGCCATTAAAGAGCTTAAATTGAGTTCTGCTGCAACGAAGATCCTTGATTATTCGCTTTGTATTAATGATAGTGATGATGAAAAAAAAGAAGCTGTGTTGAGATTATGCTTAAAAGCACTCGACGATAAAGTTAATGTTGCGGATGCTCTCTTAGGTACTTGGGGAATTTGTAAATTAGGGAGGTTTGAACCATTTATCCTCGTTTTTAAAGAATACCGTGATTTAATTACACCAGAAGAATTTCCATTTCTTAATTTTTCAGTATTAGACTACATCAGTGCTGAATTAGACAAGGAATCTATGAGTGACCCTTCTATAACAAACTATGAAGAGGAAATTCAATATTCATTTCTTGATAAACTAACAACTGAAATAGTTTCTGATAAACCTTTTAATCTTAAGCTGCTTCATATTGAAAAACATTTGAACAATGAGGTCTATAAGGCTGACTACGCTGAGATAATGGCTGGATTGAACAATGCATTAGATGAATTTGTAGTAAACCTATCTAATTTAGATCTAATGAGTACGGCTAGCATGGTTAAGTTCAAAGGATATGCTCAGTACTTCAAAGATAAATTCAACAATGTAACAACTTCTGAAGAGTATGCATTGGCCGAGAAACTCGTAACCAAATTTGTGAATGATGCAACACCACTTGCAGGCTCATTGATGGAGTGTTTTGAAGATTTGAAAGGGCTAAATTCTCTTAAAGATAGTCTTGTTGAAGAATCGAAGGGGTTATCAGGGGATCCGCTAAATAATTTTGACAAAATTGCAGAATTAAAGAAAAAGCATGATGAAGTGTGCGAGCAACTAACTGGCATCCAAGAGAAAATCAAATCTCTAGAAAGCGCCTTGGTTTCTTCTTTCTCTACATTTGGCGATGAAGTAATTAAGGTTTCGATTCAAAAAGATAAGGCTAATACCGAATTATCTTCTGAAAATGATGAATTGAAATCCCTAAAAGAAGAGTTAGACGCTGAAAAGCTTCTTGTTGAGCAATTGAAACTAGAAAATAAGAAGCTTAAATCTTTAAATCATTCGATTACGCAAGAAATCGAGAATAAGCCTAATTTTGAAGTCGCCGCGGCTCCGGCCAGTTTACCTAAAGAACTAATGTCATGTTTGTTGTCAGGTTCAGCAACGATGCAGGATATGTTTTCGTTACTGAAGCATGATTTTTCTCATAGATTTGAGCTTTCTTCTCAAGCAGCTCGTTCGATTCGCGAATGCAAACAGTTCAATAGCTTAGGTACTCTTTACACTAAATTAAGCACTTTGTTTAGTGATGAGTTTTTTGAGAAATTCAGTGCTAGAGGTAGTATTGGTGCATTTGAGCTTTTTACGAAGAAAGAATTGAGTTTTCAAGAATCAAAAACTGTTAAAGAAGCAAAAGATCTCCGCTTGTACGAGTTTAAAGGCGGAAATAAAATTGAATGTTTTGCTCATTTAAGAATGGGCGTTGATAACTCACAACATAAGATGATTCGAGTTTATTTTTGTATCAAGGATGGTGTTTTTTATATTGGGGATGTTACTTCACATGCACCAGTTGTAGGTAAGGTTTAACGCGTGTACACGATGAGCTGATCCCTCGACCATAAATTCGAACAAAATGGAGCCTTATGCTCCATTTTTTTTAAAAAACATTGAATTTCACTTTCTAATTAATAGAATATTTGGTCGATATTTTATGTAGGTGTTTTGCGTGGCCAAATATTCAATTGCAGAATGTAAGTTTGATGCGGAAAGGTTTCCAACAGAGCTTCTTTGGAAAAATAATTCAAAATCAATTTACACCTATGCAAAAGCACAATTATGGATTGAATTTTGTTTATTTGAACACAAAAAAATATCGAATGAAGAGGCGTGCATCGAAGAGGCGCGCAAGTGGAATACAGAACATGACTGGGCAAAGTTGGGAAGATTTCACTCTTATGCCCGTTTGCAGCCATTTTTTTATAAGTGCATTGAACATATGAGACGTTACAAGACGTGGACAACAGAAAAGTGCTTAGATGATGCTAAGCAGCATATGACCATCTCTGATTGGCATAAATCAACTGGTGGAGGCTATAACGCCTCCAAAAAGCTGGGGTGTAGAGCTCAATGCTTTGAGCTCATAAAACAAAATCAAATTGAATCGGGTTACAAAAAGCATCAAAGGAAGAAAGAGCTTGATAAGCCTGCAACTGAAGAGCGTGGTATTGAATTGGTTAATTTGAGTAATTACCAGGTTTCAAATTTGGTGTCTTCAGTTAAGCCTCTTTTCTAAAGAGGTTATCCATTCAATCATTTATGTATCGGTAAAGTATATAAATTTGATTTATTCCCACTACTTATAATTATAGAGCTTATGTCATTTGAGTCATTGATATGTTCATTGTGCTCTGCAAGCAAAACATTGTTTGGCTTATAAATTTTTATTGTGAAATTTGATTCAACAAATGAATTTTCTGATGCGTCTGTGATATTACACACAAACCTGCTGTTTAGTTTTCGGGCCTCTCTCAATAATATTGAGAAATACCTAAAATTAGCTAATAGGTTTTTTGTCGTGCCATAATCAGGCGCTAGAACAGTCTTTGGCTCAGTTTCATCACCTTTATAAATGTGTATGAGCGTTAAAGCAGCCATTACAGAGCCAATCATTGCGCTATCGTTTTTAAATTGATGTAAATCGTAGACGCTGAATTTTGAACTCTTATCTACGTTTGGTTTCCCATTAAATAACTTAGCGAAGCGCCCTCCCCCAACATAAGGTTCGAGTAAGAATAATGCATCAAATGAGAGTAAAGGTTTAGCCTCTTCAACGATGTCACTCAAACCTAGATCTATGTGTTTATTGGATGCTAATTTTGATGCAAATTTCAATAGTGTCACAGCGTCTTTATCGCAATTACCGTTGTGTAGTATTGGTAAAATTAATTTTGAAAGCGCGTCAACAATGTCATCTTCTCGGTCAAGCCCATATAGTGGGTTAATGCAATCATGCCTCGGATTTATTAGTGTAAATCTCCCGCCGTTATCCATGGCAAACTTTTCGTATTCTTCTCCATAATTAACAAACATTAATACCTTAGAATTCTCAGCTGCAGCATGAGCACACAATACCTTATATGCATTTGCTCTTTCCGCTTTATCATCAAATTTAGTAATGGCATTGTTTCTTAATAATGCATTATTAAATAGGTTCAACCCCACAGCTTGCCCTGCTGTAGTTATAAATAGGATGTCATTACCATTAGGCTCTAAATTTAATGGATGTGCTGGTTCAAGGGGCTCGCTTATATATATTTTTTTCCGTTCAGAATAGCTAATGAATTTATGTTCTTTTGTTAAAAGTGAAGCCTCAATAGGTGAAAGTGCTTCTAGACAGTTTATGCCGTCAGACTTTAATGTTTGTAGAGCCGAACTTATATCGCTAGCTAACTCTGCGATCAAGTTATCTTCTTCTAAGTGGTTCAGGCCATAAGCATTCAGGTCCACTTCGTTATGCCAAAGAATCACGTTTTTGCTTACACCAGAGCCTAAAGAGAGCTTCGTGTTTGAAATGTCCATGGCATGTTGCTGCTGCTCTCGCAGTTTTTCGGCGAGCGAGTTGTTAGAAAATTTAACAGGGAAGTGGTTTTGTGTGTGTGGATCTAATTGATTAGTTATTAGAAATGATTTTGTTGTTGCCTTTGTGTTCTCAAATGCAGAGATAACCCCTTGTCTCTGGTCTAAAGGCCATCTAGTTTTGAACCCAACAACATAATTTGCAATAGCCCCGTCAGTTGTGACACGAGCAATAAACTCATCGTAGTAAATATCAAATGTCGTTTTCGTGTTTCTAGTCATGATTTTGAACCTTCAGGGAGTTTAATGATTTATAACTAGTAACAAGGACTGCCAAATAATGAGTTTCAAGCGCACTAGCTCTTCTACTTTTAAATTTTACGAACAATCACTATGAATTTATTAGATTATTTTTCCCATGCTATTTTTTCGGTCTTCAGTGGATTTTGAGAGTTTTCATCTTGCCCCGACTTAGAACGGAATATAGAACAGAACAGAAAGGAAC
>Ga0066192_1000246_pt1 | contig 10810 bp, 7 predicted proteins | sample WorMetvacBELIZE1_FD_58707 | JGI IMG/M metagenome (GOLD analysis project Ga0066192, IMG submission 58707) | Marine gutless worms symbiont microbial communities from Max Planck institute for Marine Microbiology, Germany - Olavius vacuus BELIZE.1... | ecosystem: Host-associated > Annelida >... | reverse complement strand
TGTTGTTGTTGTTGTTGTTGTTGTTTTGTTGCCATTAGTTGTGAGTATATGCGTTTAGCATGTGCAATTCGTTATTCTGTTATTAGTTGTTTAAGGTGTTCACTTTACTTTACCAGAAAACTTCAAACTTCACAGGAAATACTGTTGCAGAGAGTACACTTGCTCAACACCGAGAAGACATTTAAAGTCTTGCTTTACAACTGTGTATTCACAAGCTGCCTTCTGTCGGATTGTTTAATACATGAATACAATGCGATGCAATACATCAATCATCAAACACAGTAATGCGACTGTCTCTTGAATATCTTAATCATGGCAAATAGACTCTGTCACATCAAAACTGTCGAAATATCGGCGATCACAGTTTCATAGTTGCTATACCAAAGTGAGATATAATGCTATTGCATTCACAATATTCGCAACTAACATACGAAAACAATGTGAATGGAGGCGCGTGAATAACACCCGACATTTGTGCATTATTACATATAAAATTCTACTTTTCAGTTGCTACTATATTCCTCACCTGCACCGAAATAAAACGCTGCTTTCTTTTGTCTAACTTTATTTGTTCCATGACAATACATACAGCACAGCAACGGGCAAGAACAGTGGAACAGGACGAACAAGGCTAACAGCTCTTACAGCCGCCCTATAAAACGAAAAAATAAAACAAAAGTAGTTACTAAATAACTATTACTAGCAAGTAAACAATAACAATTAACACTACAGATTCGCATGCAGATACATAGTTTCATACAAACAAACAATGAAGTAGAAAGAAAATGTAAAAAATACAAAGATACATACAAAAACACACAAAATTAACACAAGTAATGCTAAATAGATTATAAGAACTTAGTAAAATCAACAGATTTGATATCACGCTTGAAGTGCGAGATTGAACTGAAGCCAACGACAGTAGGTGCAAGTAATTCCAGACACTGATAACGCAATTACAAAGAAAGAATCTCACACGAGCACTAGTATGTTTTAGTCAATTTATACCTGTGACCTCTAGTGTGTGTGTTGAAACTCAGTTTTAAAAATCATAAAATTGCAAGTCAACGAGCCCAAAAACGATCTTGTAGCTCCAAATTAAATCTGTCTGTAGTCAACGTAATTCTAGGCTGGGCAGACCCATGGCAGACATAGGTAAGGTATCTTAGCCGTTCCTGATAATGACAATTTCTTGAGGCCACTGAGCCTCTTAGTACAGCGTGTTGGACCCGTTCCACTGCTTCGATGTCCTGTAAAGTATATGGCGACCATGTTACTGAAGTATATTCAAGGAGGGGCCGCGAGACGTAAACAATGTAAGCTCGAGTAAGCAAACCAACATCGCGTGAAATAAATATGCGCAGTATAGCAAGGGCTCGCTTATGAGCTTTTGCTACAACATCATTTATGTACAATGTTGGATATAGGTCAAAAGATACAGTAATACCCAAATCTCTGGTGGAAGCATGAACAGGCAGATTGTTACCATTAATATTGAGACAGGTATTAGTGGTTTCTTTACCAGTATTTAGTATACAACACTTGTCAATGGAAATAGATAACTGTTACTTACGTATTTTCATTATTGGAAAATGCGATATCACCGAGCAGTGCGTGCTGTCAGAAAACTGATCCTCAAAACAGATAATGGTATGGTATAAGCAATGGCAATCTTGGAATAGAATACCGATAATATTTGTTAGTTATGGCGCGTTATCTGTCTGATCTTGTGAAACATCACATACTTAAAGTTATAATAAGGTTTAAAATGAAGCCACCAACAATGAAATAAATAAATAAATGATCAATACTAAACGTTAAATTAAACAAACTTATATCTACATGGCGCAGCATAAAAATAATCATCTAGGCAAAGTTGATATTTCCATAACGGTCTTGTGCATTTTAGTGAAATATTAAGAGCTCGGATATGATAAAAGTTGTTACAGTTTCTGCGAATCCACACGATATTTAGTTTGAATAAAAGATTAAGGTAATTTGAACTTTAAAGTATTGGCGATTACATTATTTTTTTTGGCATAATTAATATAAATGAGTATCTCTAACTCTAAAGAAAACTCTGAAAGAAAACCATAATGAAAAAACCCCATCAAATATCGAAGTTTGCCGTCTGGAGGACTGTTTTTCATGCTGTACCTGATAAACGAGTAGTCAGCGACGAGAGTGTGGTAAGAAATAAGTTAGTGTTAGTCAACTCTGTAGAGTCCCCAGTAAGTCAGGTGTTTGTCCATCATCATCGGCTTGTAGTAGCCGTCAAAGGTCGCAATGGCAAGCGCCTGGTTGGCACGCAGGTACACCATGGTGGCCGCATGGCAGGTCGACACGATCACATCGGTATTGGTCATGCCTCTCAGACGTTCAATTACACAGCCAGTGATCGGTTCTTTTTCGTCGACAATCACCACCTTGAAGCCGTTTCTGAAGGCACGACTCTTGAAAGTTATCTGCATTCCATGATACGCACAACTTAAAGTTTACGCGCTGTATTCGGTGTCAACTCTGTTAAGTGTGCAAAATATAGCAGCTGTTAAGTTTGAAAACCGCAATACTGTGCAGTCACATTGTGAATTTACCAACCGCAAGCCTGGAATCAGCTATACCCACATCTCTTTGTTACGTGCACTGTGTCGCGACTTTTGTGCGTCATCTCAAAACTAAACTTTTGTTACGGAGGCGTACAGCCCATCTTAATAACTGTTAATTAATTTCCAATAAAACTATAATTTCCGTTTAATTTGAATTTTTATTGTATTTTAAATACTTTATTGTCGGTCGGTGCTGCTGTTCAGTATTGTAAATGGCTCTATACTAATCTCTCATTGTGACTGCACGCGAGTGAATAATACAACTTCAAAGCACAAAATTGTGTTTAATACGATTTATAACGTCCTGCCCCACAGGTGAGGACTGGGACATCAAGCACCACCCTTCCGTCCGTCCGTTCGTCCGTCCGTCTGTCGCGTATATAGAGTTGCTAACTCGTTTTCACAGAACAATTTGCTGCTAAATGGCCTGGAATATTCCAACGATAAAATTCCCAATAGAAAAATGTCGAAATTCCAACAAATGTATGGTAGAAAATTCAAGAGTTGCGCCGTTTAGTTGACATAGTCTAAAAACAAAAAAAACGACCAGCAGTGTCTAAAAGCCAATCCGAACCAGCCAGTCCTGCCATAACGATAATTTGATTGTATGCTGCTCTGAAAACACCGGATAGGTTCCCAAAATGCAAAGCTTGTACCATCGTATATGGCGCTGTCTAAAAACCACTAAAGCTCGACCAGTCAACAACGAAATGGCGCATTAGCGTAACGCAGAATAGCGTATAAATGAAGCCTGCTGTATACACGTAGTCTACACATTTTTCGCATTACTCATTTTGCACTACTCACATGCGCGTAGACCCAGTAGAGTCCATCGCGATTGACTGTCAATTGACCGATGGAGTTGTCGAAGTGAAACAGCCTCGAGTCGCCTTGATACCGCTCGTCGCGAATCCATCCTGATAGAACTGTCACATTTGTATCTACAAAAGTGTCAAATTGCAGCAACGACGATGCTTAAACGTGTCATTTGTGGTAACAATTTATGTTTATATTTATGTTTGACATATGTCGACGACTACACTAAACACTTTGCTAAACAACGTTCATGCCATATTTAACAAAATACGATCGAGCGGTTTTTTTAGATCAGCTGGAGCGTGCTAGAGCGTATTTAGCGCTGGGGCAGGGGGCCATGTCCCTCTTTTTGGTGGCAGAATGGCTACATATTTTATCAATTTTGGTACATTGAGATTTACCGCGTTTATTGGTGTATTGTCCAATTCGTAGTTTTAATAACTTAATAAGTGACGTCTATGACGACTAAAAAGGTCACCAGCGCATTTTGATCGTCAAGTTGGACCCCTCCAATCAAAAATTATGCACACGCCCCTGTATCTGTGTGTCTGTGTGTTAACCAGGGTGGTACACATCATAACCGCTACATGTAGGGACTTGTTATACTGCATGCACAGAACTACTGATGAATTTTGATTACAAACCAAAAAACTAGGTCCGTGATCGGAAATGCTTCAATAGCTGTACTGGCTCAACTACACTTCTATACGTAGAAACGTACAGAACCAATTTCGATCCATTTATCTGAATATTTGTATCAATCACGAGTGTATCACTCTACCTAGTAAGACTCTAAAATATAACAATTCAATTCAGTTTATTACGAAATTCACAAACTTTTTCATAAAAAAAACAAAATCGCATTATGTGACATTAGACTAAATATAACTATTAGTATCTGTCATGTGGTTTTCACATTTTATGTCCAAAATATCCATCAATAGCTGACACATATGTATGCAGTCGCTTGCGGAAGTCTTTCACGGTGTTGCTAACGGCTTTCTCCGGTAAGGCAAAACAAATCAGGTGCAGTGCGTCTTTAAAGGTCTTTGGTTGTAGCTTGTGAATTGTGATAAGACTCGAGTATCGCTCCCAAACGTGATAAACCAGTGGAAGGAAGTCGGGTGAATTGGCGGCCACTGATTCTTGGCAATGAAATCACAGCAGTTTGACTTGGGGTGAAACTCAAAACTTGAAATGGTAGAAGTATAAGTACTTGTAGAATAACTCCATTTTAATAAATATTAAGATAAAATTTGGTGTCTGGATACAAATTGGCAACAAATGGGCACAATTTCACAGAATAAATACAGGTAAAAATATTGCAAAACGTTTCAGGGGAAGTATACTTTTTTCATAGCAGAGATTTTTTGATGTTAGTTACATGTTATCTGCTAGCATTAAAGTAGAACAATCTTAACAATCGAAAACCAGGACTAATTATAAAGCTAATCGTCATTATTTGTCATTGTTATTATAATTAGTTAAATTTTGCTAAGGAATTAAAATCAGAATTAGGCGTGCCAAAGATCTGATTAATAATTAGAATTATAACTAGCATCATTTCTAATTAATTAGCTAGAAAAATAGGGTCTAGTTATCTCTCTGTGATACACATAGGGTCGCTTAAAAGTCTATGTAATAATATGAACAATATGCCAAAGAAATTTACCTTGAGTGAAATTCGTATATTCTGAGCCGTTTGCATAGAAATGGATACTTCGATGCTACAATTATTAAAAAATACACAGCAAAAGTCACCTATTGTGCATTATCATTGCTGATGTTCATCATTTGTGTACGTGTAGCAGGAATCTTACCATAAAAGACATGATCAATTTTTTGCAGCAGCTTCTTTTGCAGAGAAGTAGCCTGTTTTGATCTGTCTTACTGTTCTTTGTAATGAAGTAAACATTAAATAGAGCGTATAATAACTATCGTGATTATTCTCAGTCACTTGCAAAGTCTTACAATGTAATATAAACTCACCTTTCCAAGTGCTATAGGGTTAGATATCATTTCTTGATACGCGATATAATAGTATATGAAATAAACAGAAGTTATGTATTGCTGGACAAAGTTAAATCGCGCGTTAAAATAGCCAGAAATATTGACAAGGCATATTCAATGACAGACGTCATCGTCTGTTTGGTCAGACACAATGAAAAATAGCACCAATAGCACGACGTACGAGAACAAGTATCCTCTCCAACAGACGAACACAGATTTATCCATATTTTTAAAAAGAATTATGCGAAAAATGGTAAGGCCATACGAGCTTTTAATTAATTCAATATGACAAAAAAATTAGAACATTTCGAGGAAAGTTGAGTCATGTAACCCATGTTCCCTAGATCTACGCTAACGTCTGTTCGTTATATACGAGTACTTTGTTTAGTTTGCAGAAAGCAGGCGTATGTTTATAAATCGTCATCGTCATCATAATAATCTTTATTAAAAGGTGACAAAACACAACTTATGAACAAAAAGATCAATAAAAGTCCTTACACAACATACGTATTATAAAATTATTGGTCAATTAAGAGATGACAAACACTCACAGATGGAGACAGAAAAGTGCGTCCGCGCCGCACTCCGCCGCGTTTACCTGACAACACAGGAAGCAGAAATATTTAATAGAACTGGTAGAACTATTTGCTTCAAATAATGTCGAGTGCTACGTAAACCTGTCTGTTTCTTGATCCAAACGAATCTCAAGGAACTACCCTTAAAAACCTGCCACCGAATGAAAACAAATTCAGTCTGATAGGACAGTTATCTTTTCGCGGGATTAGGTTGGTGTTCGGGTTAAGGTTACAGGATGTTGTTTTTGTAAGATTTCGTTATAGCCCTACTGAAAATTTTTTACACACTGGTTTCAATAGGATTTATTCTGACAGGATAAACCGAATTTAAAGATGCTATTCTGACAGCAGACTGCTTAGCCTTTGGTCAAAAAACAATTGGTAAAGAGAGACTTGCCGTGACGTAAATATATAGAACGCATCCAAAAAATATTCAGAAACGTGTCAGTGGCAGTTTTGAGGGGAGGGGGGCTAACCGGGCTTTGGTCTTTTCTAACAGTAGCTGCAATACCCCTAATCAAAGCCATATAATGGGAACCAAGTACAACGCAGTCGTAGCGCTCCCCCAATAAAAATAGTTACTTGTCCTGTTATACTAAACTCGACATTATATCACTAATTGCACACGCTGGCGAAGCTGCCGGTCTTCGGCCGACGAGCGCTAATTACACATCATTATTAGCAGGATATACAGACGCTGTATCCGGCAATGTTCCGACTGACGTACTCACCAGACCATCCGACTCTGCCGTTCTGACGTCGGGATGCTTCTCTTCTGCTTTCATGGCTTCTTCGCCGCACGCCGTCAACCTGCAAAGTGAGTGCATAAACTGTATATTTCCACTGCTGTATTGCGCCAGGCAAAAATGACATCTCTAGTGCTATGAAAAGATAGACGTATTTTACAACCAAATCAAAAATTGTGAAAATTTACCAAGTCGATATGTATCGAAAGATGCAATTTCTAACATAGAGTTTATCTATCTTCTAGTGGGTCACTGTCGTATGAAATGAACGCTTTTTATCGTTGTGTTAATCATCTCATGAACTCGTTTACCTAGAAAGTAAAATAAATTAAACCAGTAACGTCGTCATGCAGAATAATATGTTTTTGCCCTGCGTATTAATAATGACTTGTTAATGGACCGTCCAAGGACAGCTGCATAGACTAAAAAACTACGAAATCACATGGTATTATTATATTATTATTATTATTGTACGATCTCTTTCGTGGACTTTAAAATTCGTTTCCATCATTACATTTAGGCCCATTGACTGTCGCAACGATAAGCTAACGACGACAAGAAAGTAAATGAAGTTGAACAATTTATTATTTTGTGCTACCGCAAAGCTCGACGTGAGATGTACTCCGGCGAAACGGCGTCTGCGATCGTTGATGCTGCGAGCCGTCGTTACGCTAAAACAAATGCAGAGAACCGATATCAACAAGACGCAGCGAAGTTGTACCATGGGATAATCGGCCATGATGTCTGCTGACCTTAGTGCAACTGCTCAACAACTGTCACTTGATCAGCCAACTATGTTACGGTATACTGAAGATGAAGTTCGTTTTTATATTGCTCACCGCTTAGATCAGAGTGCACGCGTCATCGCAAAGTTTACAAAATAATATTTACAGTGTTGTCGTGAGACACGGGGATTTGCAGCCTCTGCGCGACAAGCTTCAATTCATCTGGAAGTTTGATGAGACCATCGCTAGCTACCGGTACTGGTGTTTTTTCTCCCATCCACAGCTACTGTCTACAGCGTCTATTCATCATAGCCGTTGCTGCCGCGCTAACGCCTACGGAGCCAACGGCCCTCGACAACTTTACAATACTACCGGAAATCGATGATATTCTATGCTGTGTGGCTAATTGGGGCAGATTCTTTCATCACGGAAATATAAAGGCCTAGGCTTAAGCCTAATAATATTTATTGCACAGTAAATTTGCTGGGTTTCGTTTCGTTCGTCACTGATCGTAAATATCGGCAAGAGTAGATTTCCAGCGCCATCACTTCAGCCGCCGTTGCATTATGTACATTCTAATTAAGACCTCACTATAATAGTGGAATTGAGCTGTGCGTAATGGCGAGTCGAGACAAGACACACCTACAACAGTGTAGCCAATGGAGCTCACTGCAGTAGTGCAGTAATTTGAACTGTTTTTGTGCGTGTAAATGCTTTATAGAATTCTCTTAAACGACTAGATTTAGAGCAGTGGATATACGCTCTAATGATATAATATACAACCTCATACTGAATAATGTCGAATGAACGGCTCATTAAAGTATTAATGCGAATAGCTGGCGGAAAAATTTAAGCAGGAGGCAGGCTAGCTCACGCCATCCTGCCCGGGGAGTTTTTTTGTCGCTGGCTGAACTTTTTACCGCATAAAGAGTTCAATAAAATGTCAGATGTTCGACCGTGTCGACCACTGTTCACCACAAAACAGTGCGGTTAATGGTTATAGAAGCGCGTTATGTCATAGACTAACGGCGACACGCTCTGATGATTCTTGTGAGCTGTCCCCATATTTCGTTGCCGTCAATAAACACCAGTCATTCCAAACTTGTCTATCACTCTGTTCCGGTCTTCCTCTAATTATCAATATCTATCATACTTCGTTTAAATCCGCCTTTACCGCATTTCCGAGGCCTCTCATTCTGAAGTGTGTGTTGTTCAAAATGTCGAATTTTTCATACTTTTTCTTATTGTGCACTTTGTCTATATTTAGTAATGTTGTTATTTGGCTTATCAATAGCTTTTTCGTGCACCTATTTAAAAAAAATTAAATAACAAGAGCAATCAGAGAGCAAGCTGATACCTCCGCCATGCCAAATTGTGGAAAAATGTCTAATTTTGTTTACTGTTTTACTGTGGGATTCACTGATTACGGAGAGTTCCAGTTCCAGCTTAGAGAGACCACGGCGGCAATTAGCCAATTGCCTAATTACAGTAATTAGCTTATCGGCACTTCCGACGAACCTCTAGAATATGGAATTTTATTTTTTGTTGATGTGTAGGGTGTGTTCGTTTACTGACTCAGATTTGTCTGACACTGGCAGTATTGTACCCTGCGAAAATACCACTTCTATTAAACTGATCAATCTGCTCTGCGTTCTTTTATTTTGCCCGTTTTATGTTGATTAATCGTAGTGCATCTTCGAAGGAAGGCGTCCAGTCTAGCACGATCCGCGGCTGAACAGAAACCGGCCCAAGCTGGTGAACAGTACAGTATCTTGGCAAGTATTGTTGACCGGAAAACATCATACATTGACGACGACGGCAAACCGTGGTCTCGCGAAATGCGCAGTGTATACAGTTAGAATACAAAACGATAACACTAATAAGCGGTCTTCCGACAAAAGTTCTGTGAAACTATTTCCAACTTATTTCTTAATCTCTTTTTAACTCTAAACTAAAATCTTTCAACTTCACAAATATGGTCGGCAGTATAATGGCATGTGGCTCACAGGTAAGAAGGAACACGTTTAGATACTATGCTGCGGCTGCTGAACGATGAAGTCAACTATCGCACAGCTGCTGGTGGTGATGACTGTCACAACGCTGTCATTTGTCGTACGACCGTCGTTGACGAAACTGATCACCCGTCCACGCAACATGGTTGTGGTGGCCGGAAATGACGTCATCATCAGGTGTTCCTCCGACCAGGATCGTCGGAGCGCCTCCTGGGTGCGGTTCGCGGAAGACGGGCGTGTCAAGCTGTTTGGTGACGGGCGCAGGATGCCGGAGATTGACGGATACAGGTTCGAGGTGGAGGTGACGGACAGTAATCGTCTGGACCTGCGCGTGAGAGAAGCGCGTGTCGATGACGCTGGTCTGTACGTGTGTAATGACGGTGAGCAGCACGCCAGCGCCCACCTGCTCGTTGTGACGTCACCGCCCACCTGTAGTGTCAACATGTCAACATCGCCACGTGAGTTATTTAGTACCGTACGCACACTCATCCAACCCAATCGTACCGTATCGAAATGATTCCTCATAGATCATATGACGGATTACGTACCATCTCGGATGATGGTATACAGTGATTTGAAAAACACTTCTGTGGGATTCATAGTCCTTTTGTTCTCACGGACTGTGAGACTTAGGGATTTTTTTCACATTTGCGCGTGACGGTTACGCCACACAGCGCAAATATAGTCTGCCACCTACTGCTATAGTTACACAATAGACCTGTACGTAGGGCCTAATGGACGATACTAAAGAATACTCTACTATGGGGAAACTGTGATATATAACTCACAGTATTACAGTGCAAATGATGTAGAATACACAAAAGTACTGTTGAAACGTGAAAAAAACATAACATCTCCACACGGCCGTGACTACAGCAATCTCAAAATGAAAATAAAAGTGCCTGCAATATCTCGTCACGCATCACTGATTCCGGCATGCTTTGTGCGCCGCCTGTTTACAGTCACCCGAAACCAAAGAAAACGAGAGATCAGATAAATCAGCAAGCGGCCAAACTTTTTGACTGCTGGTCCCTTCGTTCCATCCAGGATGATGATCATATTTCATCGCCATAACCGGCAAATCCCTTTAATAGCTACATCATCATAATAGCATTCCCTGCTGAAAACATGTTGTAGCCTAGCTTTCATCGTTTACTGAATATTACAGTTCTGTTTTATACTAACTCATGGGTATTGGGTAGTCTTGTCTTGTCTTGTCTTCAACCATCTTTGTGAGCACGAAGGTTGGCCGCATCATGAGCCGTCAATCGCCATTGATATCTATCTTCCACAGCTCTCAACAGTTGTTCAACTGACAGC
>Ga0066192_1000245_pt1 | contig 10831 bp, 9 predicted proteins | sample WorMetvacBELIZE1_FD_58707 | JGI IMG/M metagenome (GOLD analysis project Ga0066192, IMG submission 58707) | Marine gutless worms symbiont microbial communities from Max Planck institute for Marine Microbiology, Germany - Olavius vacuus BELIZE.1... | ecosystem: Host-associated > Annelida >... | reverse complement strand
AAAAAAATGATTGCAGATGTGATAACTGCTGTCTTATTTTTATCGTTTTATTAACTGGTGCTCTGCAGCAAGTAAGTGACGTCACTAGTTTTAATTTGGTCTATAGTACGATAACAGTGTGGCCTTGGCCGTGGCCTGTTCTTGGACTGTGCTGAAAGTCCTTGACCTTGGCATTGAGTCCTCTGGTCTTGGCCTTGGCCATACTGCCTTTACTGCTCGGACGTGTACGCAGCAAGTCTTACACACGGAGGCGTGGATTGCTGAAAACAACATAGATGTATTGGTGTACTGCGCGAAATCGAAGGAGATCGTTCATTTTGCTGTTTAAAATAAAAATGCAGCAGAGAAAAGTGACAGCCGAAACGACAAAAAATATCTGTAAAATTCAGGACTGGAAGTGGACAAAATCAGAAGCGTAAGCGTAATTGTATAGTGAAAAGTGATAACAAATAATATTTTTAAAATTTAATAATATTATTTTTAATCGTATGTTTTACGATTAAAAATGACGGACAAAAAATCGTAAAGACAGAAAATGACTGACTTGAATGTGACATTTAAACAAGTTATCGACAGCTGCTAGAGGTCGCACATGAAAAACATAATGCGCAAGAGTAGAAGCTAAACGTTTGCGCTTGTTGTCCAGCTACAGATGCGGAAGTCAATCAGTCTCCACATTGGTCACACACTGACAAACAAGCACATGTCGCCCACTCACGGTCACGTAGGCACAAGCGCCGACAATGTCCTGAATCCGGACAACCACTGGCAGGACTGCTGGTCAGTCGCAGAAATGTGCCACATGGAGAACGGATAGGGTTGTCAAAGTGCTGGTGTTATGTTTATGCTTATGAACGTAAATTCTGTTGTGTGCCTGATCGTTAGCACACGGAGTTAGGCCTACGTTACGTACGTATTATACATGTAGCACCTCCATCGATACGACACCGTCTTTTCGCTGCAGTATAAGTATAATGTCGTTTGTATGTTGATCTGATTGTCAGCCTTTCGTGTTACTTTGGGCTCAAATCTTCATAAATCCTATGGTGACTTATAGGTTGTAATTCCTGAAAAATGCTGACAGTATAGCAATTTTTATGTGAATGCATGCACAGTACCTTAAAATAACGCCGTTATTTGAGCATCAAATTAAATGTTTTGCACTTGTATTTCAGGCCTACTGTATTTCACCTAACTGTAAGTGTATTAGATTTCATGCTGTTGCTTTAAAATTAATAACATCATTTTAGCTTAGCTGGCTAGCTGAACTAATAGCATAACTGGTCAAAAGCTTTGTGTGTGTGTGTGTTAACCATGGTGGCACAAATTATAACTGCTGCACAGTAACACCTGTAGTTCTGCATGCAGACCTACTGATGAACTCTGATCATGAAGCAAAAACTAGGTCATTGTGACCTAGTTTACTTGATTTACATCATAGAAAATGCTTATGTGCTGCCACAACCTATGGCTTACATGTTTTATCGATTTATTCGCATGTTCATTTTCAGTCCAGATGTCTTGATTTTGCGGCTACGTTGTTTTAAAGTTCTTAACTTGTCACTTGAACTTTGACCTATTTTGTCAGCTCTACTCCAATTCTAACAATATCTTGAATCGCCAATGAGTTTGAATCATACGGATTAGTCAAGCTCACCGCTTTTTGAGGGGTCTCACATATTTCCGACTTCCGAGTTCCATTTTCGCCTCTTTGATCGTTTGCGCCCTACAGCATCAGCTTTAGACGGCATCTCTGCATACATGGTTTGGACTCGCTCCACCAGTTATTGCCGCCCCAATTGCAGACCTGTTCAATATATCTCTTGCTTGTTCACATGTTCCATCACAATGGAAGAAGGCAGTTTCATCATATCCTCAATATAACCGCTCCTTCGTTTCCTACTGATTTTATGCCGATTTCCGTCGCCTGTTTTGTGTAGAGTTCTGGAGCAGATAATTGTTTGAGGGTACATCTCTCCCTCTCTACTCAACCCATCGCACACGGCATATGACATCTCTGACCAGTTTGTATTTTGACCCTATGGTTTCACCACATGCAGCTGCCCTGCCCTCATCTTCATTCTCCAAAGCATTACTTCCATGTTGGCCAATAAACAACTATGTCATAGTTTTTGCACTCGACTTTTCCAAAGCCTTTGACATGCGCGTTAGGCACTCAACCCTTTTCAACAGCTATGATAATCTTAACCTACCAGATTCTATCTACAACCGGCTTGAGAACTTCTTCCGAAGACACGCTCATAGCACTCTGTTTAATAATCAGCTGTAAGACTTTCTCAACATCTCGGTCAGCATTGTCCATGGCTCTGTCGTCGGACCCGCCTGCATCAGATATACGCAATATCTCCTATGGACGTCATAGCTAAGTATGCTGACGACACTTACCTTATTATTCCAGCTTCAAATTACAATACAAATTACGATACATGCTAAGCAGAAATCCAGAATATCGCGCAATGGGCCAAACATCAACAGCCTCAAACTCAATCCTGCCAAATCTCATGCAATGTTATTTGTTAGGCCGAGATCTTGTCGCAAAACTAATCTCCCACCGACCGCTATCTAACTTAAGGCTTCGCAAGAGTTCAAGAGATTTCAGCTCTGACCGTCAGCCATAAGATGCCCCATTCTGCTCTGCACACAATCGTCCAGTCAACAGCACTTGCCAAGCAAACATACACCACTCGTGTAATGTAATGTAATGTAATGTAAATGTCGATTTATAGAGGGCGATTAACACCTCTAATGCGCTATCGCCTCAAGTGTCCAGTGAACAGATACGTCTTCAAATCTTTGCAAAGTCTCTGCAAACCCCCACCACTCGTGGGTGGTGGGGGTTTGCAAACTCTGCAGAACGGAATTACGCCGGGCCATCAAAAACGGACATCGTGCCCACTTCACCCCAACTAGCCTCTCTGTGTGATCAAGCTGACCAGCGACTATTTGTCGTTGTAACTCAACATTCCCCACCAGTTGCAACAACTCCTTCCCCCTAAAATAGAAATGCATTACTCTACACGAGCTCGCCCACACAACTACTAACTCCCCAGAAAGACTACTTTTGTTGACGAATGTATTATCACACATTTCTACCTTTCATGTTCACTGTTTAACAGCGGTTTGTCTGTTTTCAACAAAGAACTGATTGACTGATTTACTATTGTGGGTGTCTGTTTATGACAAGGTTCGGTCGTCATATGTTGACTGTTTGTTGCGTTGCATTTCCACGACATTGTTTGTCGGACTATCGGTCGCGAGATGCTGTATTCATCAGCGTCAGCTGTCGCACGGCATCACTGCTACGGCTGCGGCTGCTGGTGCAAAGCAACAGCGTCCGTACCTCGTGTGCAATGAGAGACGCCGATGCCTGACAACAGTACGCCACACGTACGAGTCAGCTCGCTGTGGACGCGCGAACTGCGTTTCCTCGTCAACAACTAGCGCGCCGAACGTCAAGACTTTTACGTAAGCTGTTTGAACTGGCCGAACAGACAAATTGTCCGACATCTGTCTCTCTCTCAGGCAGAGATTTATCGACGTCTCGCGGCTATAAGAGCTGGAGTGATAACGATAGTACAAAACGTTGAAGCTCTTTACACCAGATCTATCGTCGACTTCAGCAACAGGTCAGCGTCAGCAGTCGTTCATTTATTCTCAGCACTCTCACTAGGCAATTTAACTATCTGTGTTGATGTCGTTTTACTTTGTTAAATACACGAATGTCGCACACACAACGCAGCATAATCACAACCTTTAGGCTGCTCTAAAAATTCAGCTTAAATTAGATTACATCAGATAGTACGTTTATAGTAGTTCTGTTTCATGATATATTTTTACTATTGCAAATCACAGTTGCTATAAGCATTTTATTTTATGGCGCTTTGTGTTTTTAGCAGAACGTGTTTCTAAACGTTATTTTATTTTTTTTCCAACGTTTCTTATTAATAAAAATAACAGAAGTTTATAGAAATAATTAATGCAAATTGATTCAAAAACTGCAGCGATTAACGAAATGGTTAAATGTTTAGTATTGCCTACTGTATTTATTGCTATAAGTGTTATATGTTTTGTTTAATGTACGTGCACCGACGTTTCAAGTAACCACGTGTTTTATCAGCGTTTACAAACATTTTAAAAGTTTACAAAGTCTTCACTGGTTCACTGCAATTATGGAAAACTAGTCGTAATATTTTACTTTGATATGCATCAGTTTTCACTGTAACTCGGGTGGCAGCAAGATGCACTGCATCCAACAGTTCTACTATCAGCCTACATTTGCGTTCGGATGCAATCCCACTAATTGTCGTGCTTCAGCCGTGTGCTAGTTTTGATTTGAAAACTGGCAACCTTAATCAAGATTTTGTATCATAAAACGTAAGCGTTCTATCTATTTCCTTATGTATTGTATTATTTGCAGACTTTAATTGCAAGCAGTACATTCATTAGTAGATTTAGTAAACTTATACGATCGTATTCAAATCGATCCCTTTCTTCACGAATGCCCATAAATTTTCTGGAGGCAGTTGTTAGCACTGATAAAAAGTGCTCAGAAAAAATGTGTTCAAGTTGACAAGATTGCGAGTGCTTCATCGTTAAGGGTTTTGGCTCGAAACTTCGTGTATATTACGAATGAAATCAATCATTCTTTTTCTTGTTAACGTCTTTCTATAGAAAGTATAGTATTCCCTGGTATTCGAGTATTTTTCAGTTAGCCACGAAACAATTTCCGAAGCAGTCCAAAACAACACTGACGTTAGCCGATTAGATGCGGCAGTCTGCATGGCGTGGGTGACACCTGCAGTTGACGGCAATTGTTAGACGCAATACGAATGGCGCCAGTGTTGCGCGATAGCTGTTGCATGTGGCTTGAATTCATCAGACTGCGATTGACGTCATGTCTTTGTACAGTGCGTAGTCGCGTAACGATCGAAAGAGTCACAGAGACCGATAGACGGGAAAATACCCGCTCGTAATAAATCAGCAGACTATGACATAGGCGTAGTCAGGGGGTGCAGTGGGTGCAGGTGTACCCCCAGGGCGAGAAAATTTTTTGAGCTGAATTTATGGGGTACGTTGTAAGTGCATCCCCGAGGGCGAGAGTGCGCCCCCTCCTCGGAAGGAGGAGTCACATTTTTATTGGGCGGAAGAGGGTGCGGCGTTGAATTTAGAGGGTTTAGGTGGTATTTTATGGAGAGTGAAAAGACTATAAAACGTCGTCAGCATTTCAGGCAACATTTCACCCCAGCAAACATCCTGGCTACGCCTATCGACTATGACCGACAATGGTATTGTATTTTATTTTAAACAACCTGCCCTGAAACTTGTGGGGTTCAAACAACAGTTGAAAATGACACTTCCAGTTCTTCTGTTTCATTGTACTAGCCTTATCACCAAGCCCTCTGAATCTGCTTGTGGAACTAAAGCGCCCTATGAAAGTTGCTCTACTGTATTGTACCTTGAGCTGTTGACAGCTTGTGAGTGAACATAAAAAGTAACCATTTGTGACTTTTGTTATAATGCGTGCAGATTTTTGCGTGAAATTTACACAACTGTCAAACAATAAATATATAACTTCACCAAAAGGTTTTGTTGAAATATATTCGAAAATGACACATCAACCCAGAAAACCCTCATTTCTCAGCGTTCAGAGCGATGTCTTCACTGGTAGTCTGTTGGTGGATCTGAAAAGAGCCTGTTTGTTGCGAGACGGACAGACTTCTACTGCAGATGTTCAAAGTAGCCAGCGTTGGCAGCCACAGTTATGTAGGCAGATAAGCGCTACGTGAAATTCGCCACCGCGTTGTTGATGTGTTCTTGTGACAGCTCTTCCGGGTGCTCTGCGAGGCGACTTTCAACTCATGCTTCCGGTGGAGTTTATATTAGTTTATCAGCATGGCTCCCCATACATGATAGTCACTGCAGTGGGTTCAAATCTGTAGAGTTTCAACGAACCCGGGACAGTTGGCTTGCAGTCAGTTCTGCATGATTCTCGAACGCTGAAAAATCGGGGTTGTTATTCACTTATCTCGGACTAGATCAGTATTGTATCAATCGCTTTCGTCCGCTGCGACTGCTTGCCGTGTGGATCGATCTATCGCCATATTATATAAGCGTCTGTAAATGATAAGTCACTGTCGAAGTAAGTAAGTAAGTAAAGTAAACTTTATTTTACAAACGTCAGACGCATTCGTGTTACAAGCAACATCAACATGAAAATCAACAAATGAGCGCACATTAGGAGACTAATAGACCGCTCACACAAAACTCATCAACATAATGATAGGCATTCAATACGAACAGTATAAGCACTAACACATTGTGACACATTGTTTACTTGTGCCTTAGAAATATTCTTACTTACTTACTTACTTACATGTACTAAGGACATTAAGTTAACTTATTACTCACGTAAGTATAAATTTCTAAAAACACAAGATTTTCTGGTAAGGTTATATTGATATTTTGGTAAATAAAAGAATGTCCTCTGGGTCGCAAAGACAATAGCTGTGCAGTAGTACGTGAGCGATTCGCTGGATGGCGCCATGTGAAGTCCGGTGGAAGCCAGCTCTGGCCGCACAATGATGCAGCCAAAGCAGCCGAGATTGGGACGGAAGGCGAGAGCCGACGTGACCGAATAGATGAAGGCGCCTTCTGTTTAAGTCACGCTAATATCATCGAGACCCTTGCAGGATTACGTCGTTTCTGATGAAAGCATTCCACTTGATCCCACGAGTCCTGCGTTGATTCGATTCCGCATAGATCGGTAGTAGGTCTGTGGTATGTTGTCAGAACGTGGTAGCGCAGTCACTCGCAAAGATGGAAGAGTTGCTTCGCGAGATGGCGCGCACTCGATGTCTACTGAATGCCACTGCCGCGACCAAGTCGACGTCGGAGCAGAACGTCAGCTCTGGCGTCAACGGGACTTGTGACGAGGCCGACGACGACGTACTCGGATGGGTGTACGCCTCGGAGTTCGACGTCCTGCGCAACCCGGTCGTGGCGGCGGCCGTCGTCACTGTCTACGTGCTGGTGATCATCGTTGGAACGCTGGGCAGTCTGCTCGTCTTCGTGAGCGTGGTGCGCACGCGACAGATGTGGACGGCGACCAACGTGTTCATCGCCAATCTCGCTTTCACCGACCTCGTCGTCTGCGCGTTCGACCTACCTCTGTCGCTTCACTATCAAGTCGGTTGCACTCTGAGTTGCACCGTGCACGACACACCAACACTCTTGTAAAAAACTTAGCCCCCTGTGACTCGTGCTGATATTTCAGCAATGCGTGTAGTTTCTGCATGAAAGTTTACACAATTGTTAAGCAAGAAAATACACACTCTACCACGGACGTGATAATTCAGCGGATTAAATATAGAGAGTTAAATTATTTATTTATTTATTTCTTCTCATTCTTCTCAGTGAACCGGGGACAGTTCGCTTAGTTCTGCATGAGGCTCGAACGCTGAGAAATGGGGATTGTCTTGGTTTAAACAGCATTATATTGTCATTTTCGTAAATATTTTAATAACACTTGGTGGTAAGTGTAAATATTAACAGTTGTGTAAAATTTCATGGTCACCAGACATAGCGACATGTATCACGTAAGGTGATCTAAACAATTGCTTTGATGCTGATACTGTAAAAACGTGTAACACACATTCCGACAGTGTGTGCTTGCAATTCGTGAAGTCATCGCAGTCGGGTATGCACTTTGCTATAGGATAAAAACTACGCTTAAGTGTATGAAAAGCGAACTCGTTTTTCATGGTAGTATACTCTACAATTTTTTTTTAATTTCGTCATGAAAATTGCAGAATTTCGAATAGCCATGGAAATCATTTTTGCTGCGCGGCGCTACTGCAATGTGCAATATGTGATACGGCAATTGTTCAAACTCGTGGGCTGCATCAAAATGCCTAAACAGATAAAATTCTTATACTACCTAATAACCCCATAATTCTAGTTTTTAAACTAAATATTATGTCAAGACTGTGATGACGTAATATTTAGCTGGGGTGTTTAACAGAGAGAGCATCAAAAGTCGTGATTTTCACTGTCACGTAGCTTTACGAGTCTCTCAGAAATCGTACAATAGGCAAGAGAGACATACAGTGTTCATAGTTAATAGGAAAATGTATGGCTTTCATATCGACATTATGGCCTCCACGACATGCGGGCCTCTCTTGAGCGCCAGCGCTGTGTATGAAACGTAATCTGTTGTCCTTGACATCTGGCCGTTTGACTTGTGGTGCATGGTATAAGATGTCGGAATTTGGTGTTAGCAGCTATACTGATACGTAAGCAGAGCATAAGGTATTTTAAACTCGTCATTATTTGACCTTCGACCTCTCTGTTGTTCAGACGTCGACAAGCGGCACTTCGTCGACAACATTTTTACTAATTTCAGATATCATTATGGCAACCTCATCGTTTACCACAATTTATCGCCTGAGCTCCGCCAGGCCTAATGAGTTTGACTTGTGATCTTCAGGCCTCAATATAGTAATTCGAGTTGTGCGTATCATGTAAAAAGTGCATGATGCTATGATTTGACTAATCTACAACTACAATCGGTCTTTGATTTTTTTCGAAACATGCACCAAAGACAAAGTGCCGATTGCTGTTCCCTAACTTAAATCTCTATGCATATGACTGGCTCCCAGTCCCAAGCCGTATACAGGGTGAGCCAAAAATACGCTCCAGAGCGACATCAAATTAGCATTGGTCAACACTGTAGCATCATGACATAATACGTCGAGACATTATTACAACTTAACCGTTAATTTGCTCAAAACACAAAAGGAATTACACTGGGATAGAAAAGACCTAAACTGACGAAGTTTTTGCAACACAAACTTAATGTTAGACTAAGACATTTTAGTGTGTCTTGTCTATCGCAATATTCCACTGTCAAAGTGAGTTTCGGGTGCCAATTTTCAATAGCACTGTTGATGAAGTCTTGGCCTATGTCACTCGAACTATGGTGTACAGGTTACTGGACCAGTTTTATCGATCTTTGTTGAGTTTACTGACAACTGCTTTTGCCGAGATTCCTGGCATACGTTTTACGCACTCCATTTGTTTTTACGTAAGCGGTCTCTTGGCTTTTATGCTTTTGTGTTGCTTAAAAATATAATAAAATTAATTAATTAACGATCAATTTAACTGCACTTGTGACTTCATTTCATGTTTAGGCAAAAACGCTGTCATTTGCTCACAAACTGTGATCAGATCGTCAAATTGTACAGTGGCATTTTACGTACGATTATCCGCTGTTTACGATATCACCAATATGCGGGTGTACTGGCTGACTGCTGTTCATCTGCAGGTGTATTTTTGGTCCATTATGTGTTACTTTGCGTGCAGTTAACGGACAACTGGGCGTTCGGCAGCGCGCTGTGCCACGTTATACCCACTACATTCGCGGTCGTCGTCTTCTCGAGCTCGATCAACCTAATGATGATCGCCGTCGACCGTTACATACTCATTGTCAAGCCACTTAGTCGCCGAATGTCGCCTTCAGCCGCCATCGGCGCCGTCATCGCCGTGGCGCTGCTGGCTACCGGCGCCGCGCTGCCGATCGCGCTGCACGCCGACGTGGCGGTTGTAGACGACGTGATGCTGAAGCTACACCGCGTCTACTGTACTGAGCGCTGGTCGTCGCTGCTCGGCCGCCAACTGTACGTCGTTCTGTCGTTGGTCGGCCAGTTCGTCGTGCCGCTGACCGTCATCGCCGTTCTCTACTACCGCATCTTTGACGGGCTCCGTGCACGCGCTGCCGCAGCAGCCGCCAACTGCTCGTCAAGTAAGCTCAACGCTGTTGGCGCGTAACACCATTTCCTCCACTCTTTTGTGCTCTTTTACGATGTTGGGTTTGGGCCACTTTTTGGTGTATTTCTCGGGTATATGGGCTGTTTGGATTGTTTAAGAATATTTGTCTAGATTTGCAGTATAGGCGCATGGGTTATTTTCGGTTATGTTGTGTTTTGAGTCTGGTGACCTCGACCTTTGACCTGTTGTCTCAAAATGGCATCTAAAATCTTAATTTGAATGGCTTTATTTACCGTGATGTTCTTATGTCAAACTGGAACTTTTCATGCCATCCATCATCGACTTACAAGCCCGAGTTGAACCAGATCGGCAGACGAACAGACGCAAGGCAACGCTTACCCAGTGTAATGCCTCTGTATACAGCGATGCATGGAAATCTGCAACTGTTGAAATTTGCGCCAGGCATTTTAAGGAATTTTAGCATTATGCGCCTGGGGATTTGTTGGGTTATTCATAACAAAGTCATCTGTGTACGAGTGAAAATCCTAGCAACAGACACAGAGGGCAACAGAGGAGGGTGAAGAGGACGGTGCACAATAATCAAGCACTGTTTCAGATTAATTTTATTTATTTACTTACTTATCTTGGAGCAGAGCGCGTACAGAATACAAGGTAATAACAAAAAAATTCAATCTCGAACTCTACGGCAGTCACAGGACATCATAAAAACATCGCTAACGTGACGCCACAAATAAACACACATAAAAACAATTGAACGAATTACAGTTAAAAATCTCTATTGCAAATAGTCCAATAGGTCTATTCGTGCGCGAGTGCGTTTGTAATCTCAGAGAAGTAGCATTAGTAACGGCTGTTGGCAAATTGTTCCAAAACTGAGGTATTTAAGGTATTATTTAGGGTATCGCACATGAGACAGTGCTTTGCAAAATGCTTTCTGTGTGGTAACCTGACTAACCTCTTTGTAACGTCTACGTTGTTTGTATTTTAAAATTATTTTTGAGCTTTTATGTATTTTGTTTTTTTT
>Ga0066192_1000243_pt1 | contig 10852 bp, 13 predicted proteins | sample WorMetvacBELIZE1_FD_58707 | JGI IMG/M metagenome (GOLD analysis project Ga0066192, IMG submission 58707) | Marine gutless worms symbiont microbial communities from Max Planck institute for Marine Microbiology, Germany - Olavius vacuus BELIZE.1... | ecosystem: Host-associated > Annelida >... | reverse complement strand
TACTTAACCTGAGTGAAAATATCACAAAAAGTTTTAGGGGGGCTACTTTTTTGACTCACAATGTACATGAAGTCAGTAATTGGCGTTACTTGTCAGGACCAAGGCCAAATATTATTAGCTCTAGAGTTACTAGAAGTACTTTCAGGATGTTAATTCCAGTATAACAATGATATGGACTAATTCTCTGCACTTTACATAATGCAGTCGAAGAGATGAAGGTACAAATGTGTGTTTGCTTTTTGTAGACTTCAAGGAACATTAAAATACCAAAGGATCATCATCGGTTCATACTTGGTCTAAAGGGTAAACGTCTTTCCGAGTTGGAACTGTTAACAGCAACCAAGATCTCAATACCTCGCCAGGAGGATCCGTCAGATGTGATAACAATCACTGGTACTAGAGATGGAATTGAGAAAGCAGTCGATGAAATTCAGTTGATCTCTGATGAGCAGGTAAGATACTGTAGGTGTTGTTTATGCCGTACACATTCTGTTGATAAATGCTGAGTTTTACACTAGATCAGAAGCTTACACACAGTAAACGTAACTTACAGAAGTCACGTTGTTGCATTTTCTGCTTGTCATGTCCTTATGTAGAATAGTCGCAAATGATTGCAGTTGTTATTTGACAGTTTATTGTATACCGGTATGTTGGGGTGCCTGTTCCCAAAACTCTGTTGGATGTTTCTGCTGCCTGATTAATCACATTTTGGTTTACCTCATGATAATTGTTTTGTTTATTGGTGTGCAGTGATATGCAGAACTTCTTTAGTTGGTGTTCATTAGTATAATTTTTGTTGTAGGCCAAATTGGCATTTGTTCGCTTGAATATTCCGAAGGAGTACCATCCGTTTGTCTGTGGTCCCTTCAACCAGACTGTGAAAGACATCATGGAGCGTACTAACACACGTGTCAATATTCCTCCACTGTCTGTTGTCAAAGATGAAGTGACTATTGCTGGTGAGAAGGAAGGAGTCATGATCGCTGAATGTGAAATTAAACACATCTATGAAACTAGGGTAAGTTGGACATATCAGCCAGTATCTGTGGCTGCAATCTTTCTACACCATTTGATGATTTGTTGAATATGTTCCGAGTTTCAGTTTGTTAAAACTGTACAGTAGTAAAGTTGACATTAGGAGACATGCCTGTGTGTATACATAGTGTTGCTAGTATTTTGCTGGTTAGGTTGTGCTGCTACTGTAAATGCCAGTAAACTTGGTAGTAAAACTCTGTTAAGTTTGGTAAACTGTTTATTTCATACCTGTGATAGTTTCAGCTGTCACTGGTTAGACCAGTCTGTAATGAATAGCTGTAATGCAAGACTGCACACTTGTGTGTGCAGTAGTGTAATTGAAAGTGTTGTGTGGTTTCATATTGGTAGAATGAATTTGGAAAAACATCATGAGGAAAAAACTCGTAAATCTTATCAAACGTGTGTTAGAAAGACGTTGGATCTAAAAGGCCATCGGCATTACATCAGTTATAAGCAGAAATTGCTGTAGGCCCAGCATTACCTATGTTTTGATGCTCAGCTGCAGTGGTATTGCTGTAGTAATTGTGAACAGATATCGGTGACAGTAGTGTCATGTAAAGTTGGGTTGACAACCCAGCGATGACAGTCAAATTCACTTGTATTCTTATGTTTCAGAGAGTAATGTAGTGAAAATAGCAGTAAATTAGTACAAAATTAATCCATCAGAAATAAAAGTAACTTACACATCTTAACACAACAGTACAAATGAATCTGTTGTAGTTTTGTAATGCATTTTTGTACGTTACTTTCAAAGAGTATATATTGCTGGAGATTGTGTGTTTTTGAACAGAGGCGCTCTGCAAAAACAGTGGCCGTGGAAGTAAAGAAGTCTCAGCATAAGTACATTATTGGCACAAGGGGACAGAATCTACACGAGATTCTTGCAGAAACTGGTGTCTCAGTTGAAGTACCACCTCTTGATACACCTTCAGACACAATAACGCTGAGGGGAGATTCTGACAAGCTTGGCTTGGCGCTAACAGCTGTATATACAAAGGTTAGGATTGTACACATTCGTTGTTGATTTCTGTATGTGAAATTTTGTCAACAGTCGGCATAGGAAGTTACCAAATGGTTTTGCAACTTGTGGTGTGTAGAAACGTCTGTTACAGAACAGTTCTGTTTAAGTACACGATGTACTTAAGTAGATTTTTTGTTGGCGAAAGTACTGTGTTCTAGCCCGTATCGAACCTTGTTCTGTGGTTGTGCAGTGTGATTTAATAAATCACTTTGTTACTAGTTACCGGTACTGTTTTACTATAAATAGTATTTTATATGTGCTGTTTATGCATCTGTTATTATTTGATGTTTTTACTTGCCAAAAATGTTGGTTACCACTGCATGATAAATACATCTTATTGACTTAATGGTTAAATACTGTGGCATGTAGGCAAACAGTGTTATGCTGATTGACGTGCCTGTTGACCGCTGGCTGCATCGCTTTATCATCGGACCAAAGGGAGCTAACATCAAACAGATAACCCAGGACTTCACGAAGGTCTGTACTGGCAAAGATGCTCGGCTAAAACATATATATTTATGTTATTAGGATTGTGTGTGTGTGTTTTTAAATTTTATTATTATTATTAGGATTTTAAGGATTCTGTTTTCTTTTTTTCAATTCCTGAACAGTACCTATTGAGTTAATAGGATCAGAAATACTGAAAGATATTTTCGTAAGGATGTTTGTTTTTTTGTGTTCTTATCATATTGGTTATACCGGTACATGTGTTTTTGCTGTGATGCATTTAGGTTCATATTGAATTTAATGACGATCAGAACAAAATTGTCATCGAGGGACCTCCAGAAGAAGTTGCAGTAGTCGAGATGAAAATTAAACAGCAGAAGGATGAGCTGGTAACTTACAATGGCTGTTTTATGTGCTAGAACTTTTTTGTTCTTTTTTGTTGCACCACAACTTCTGAAGCAACATCTTGAACATGAAGTACCCATGTATTTTGGTACTGCGGCATACGGAGGCACGTTGAGCATTGCTGTCTGTTTGCCTGCCTGTCTGCATGTAAAAACAACATAGTACATTACATGTCATGTCACTACAGAGATTGCATTGACAATGTTGGTTGGGTATCACCAAGGGCTCTTAGCCTGTAAATGCAGTTCCACTCAGTGCAGACAGTTGTTTTCTCAGACCTGCAGTTATTACAGAAAATTGGCTAGTTAGATTGAACGCTAATGCAGATACATATTAATGTCATTGTGTTGCTAACTTGCATTCCTTGTACCATGCCATATCATCATAATGAGGAACAGCGTGCCAGTACCAGTTGTAGTTGTCACTGGCAGTCTTTATCATAACATAACGGATATGATGCTGACTTTAATACTGTTTCACTGTGTTTTGCACAGATATCTCGTATGGCTTTCGTTGAGCTCAAGATTGATCCAAAATATCATCGTCACATTATTGGACGAAGTGGAGCTAATGGTTTGTGATGGCTATTTCACAATTACAGTAAATGCAGTATATAGTGTACTTGTTTTATCATGATCAGACATGTAGCTTTTTTGGTAATTGAATGAAAATTGTGAACCCTGCTAAATGACAAGGGAAATTCATCTATTGACTGTCATGGTTTTGGTAGTATGAAAACAGCCTTTTCAAAATTGTTTTAACTTGGTGAATAGTACATTTTAGCACACATAACAGTCTATAAACGGTTTATACTAAAGAATGCACATGATGGGTGAAATACAGCATGTGGTTTACACTAGTGAGTAAGCACAGAGCATGAAATTAATGACCATGCAAACAATTCGTGAGGTTTGTTTTTGTGCATATTCTCTCTGGGTTGTTGTTAGTTTTCAGTACCAGTGCAATCAGCTGCCTCACTGAAGTGACGTGTAATATTTTGAGTGCGATGTTAAACTGTGCTCACTGACTGATGATTGACAGTGTTGCTGCAGTTTTACACGAAAGTAAGTAAGCAGGTAATCATTGTATTTCTTGACAGTCAAATGCCGTCAAGGAGCAACAGAAAATGACACATAGTAACTATATCATATACAGTAAATTAATTGAAAATGTATGTAACTTTAAATAAAACAATGAATAGAAGCAAGAGCAACAGCACAAGCAGTTAATATGCCCCATCAAGTATACAACGTAGAACAAATGAATGTTTGTAGAGGTTATAATGGCTGTAAAAGAGAGCAAAACGCAATGAGAGGTGCAGAGGTTCATTGGCATATTATGGGAGAAGTAAAGTGGTGACTACGTTGGGTGTTGTATAACGTACTTCTAAACAATTTCATATCTGCCTTGTGAAGACATTTAGACAACAGTTTAAGATTTCCATTTTAACCCCATCGAATGATAATAGATAATAAACATTAAGTTTGCCGATAAGTTTGCCGTCAAGAAACTGCCCTAAGCTGACAGGGCATGTAAAATTTGTGAGACAATCAGGGCGCCAAAAATGGTATAGAGCTCTTTAGAGGGAAGGTCTTTGCCACTTGGACAGTTAAACAAATAACTACGTTGGTTACAGATTGTGAGAATATTTCTAACATGTTCAGCAAGAGTGGAGTGTGTTTGTAATTTGCAGTTGCAAAGATAAAGAAAGAATCTGGTGTATCGATTCGCATCCCCTCTGATGACAGCAATAATGGTGTCGTCCGCATTGAAGGAACACCAGAGGGTGTTGCTCGTGCCAAGCAGCAGTTGATCGAGATGGTTGACAAAATGGTTTGTATTGCATGCTGGTTGCTGCAGATGTTGGGGAATAGAATGATAATGTGCTGTAATCACAGATACTGCATACGGAATTAGTGTTTTAGTGTGCATTCGAGTTGTAGGTTTTATTGTATACTGTGAGTGACTGATATTTTCTACAGTTTGTAATCTGTGGAGACGGCTTACTTGTTATGTTTCAGGATAATGAGAAGACACGTGATATAATGATTGATCATCGGTATCATAAGGCGATCATCGGTGCACAGGGTGCAAACATTCGTGACATACGAGAGAAGTTCAACAGCGTGGTGATATCGTTCCCAGACCCAAGCAAACAGAGTGATGTGGTGTCATTGCGTGGTCCAAAGAATGACGTCGACCAGTGTTATAAGTACCTGCACCAGATAGCTCAAGACAAGGTATTATTTAACATCATGTTGTATGTTACTGAGGCTGATGAAATGGAGCATAAAGTTTTGATGTGTCAGATGTTACGGTTATGCTGTTAGGGTCAAGCATTGTATGACAGTGGAGGTGGGTGGAACTAGAGGGAGGAATTATCCAAGGAAAACCCCTCATTGTTGTTCTTGTTGTCGTCATTGGCTCACTGTCGTCATCCTATTGATTAGAGTGACACTGTTGTGAGAAGCTGCAGGGGAACTATGCCAAATATTTTGTGTTACACAAGATCCCACTCTGAAGAAATTTTGATGCATCAGTCATTACATTTGAATATTAGTCTAAGTGAACTCATTGTATGAAGGATTAGTATATTTCACATGGGTGCAATTGAAGTTGTTCCCGTTGCTGCATTACAGCTTTTCTTCAGAAGAAATGTGATCAGTGGTGTAATTTACGGGTTTGATACATTTGTCAGTTTTGTTGTGATGTCGTGGCTGTTTTTGCATAGGTCACTTCTTAGTTTACCATTGTTTATTCGCTGTCTGTTATTTGCTTAGTTAACACTCGCCGACTTACCCTAGAGATGCCACTGTAATCATAGTCATGACACTGTGTAGGCGGCGAGTAGTCACGAAGCCAAAGTACGTGTGTCAAAGGAAGTTCATCCAAAGATCATTGGTAAGGGTGGTGCACAGATCCGCAAGATCCGTGACGAGACAGATACAAAGATTGATTTTCCTCGAGAGAACAGCGACAGTGATGTGATCACAATCACTGGCAAGAAGGAGAATGTCGAAAAAGCAAAGAACATGATTGAAACCATTGAAAAGGAGACGGTATTTTTTGTTTGTTGTTAGTTGCAGCTACAAATATGAGATGTTCTTGCAGGTTAAGTATGCTGAGAGAAAGGGTGGATTGTAACTTTTTGAATCGCACACCAAGAACTGTTGGGACTATAACCAGTTAGCTTAGCGATTAAGATGAGCATGTACTAGTATGAATGGTTAGTGCTGTGCAAAGCCAGCAGCTTCCAGAAAGAACAGTTCTGAGCTGCAACTCATGCCTCCATCAGCCCATGTCACAGAAAGTCAGGTCATTAGTGATCTTGAGCCATTTAGGTCTTCTCCAGAGCTCTACTTTGGGCTCAAAGAGTATTTGGTTGTAACTTGTGTGTGCTATTAAATTTACGAACTGTAGTGGCAGTGCCATTTATTTGTCATTACATGATATCAAAAGAATGTTGAGTTCTGTCCGTTTGTAGAAGAAATTTATACCACATATTTTTCATTCATTCATTCATTTCATTTTTATCTCAGTTATTCCAAGTTCTATGAAATATGATTAATATTTGCATTTGACTGCATTGGTCAAATAATTTGAATGTTTCTAGTTTGTAATTTGCAAGCTATTGTTGCATGGCATCTTTACCCTTGCCGGCTTTCATTTGTGCTGCCGCAGCAGTATTAATACTGTAAATAGGCGGTGGCTTGTACTGTCATATTTGTCTAATGGTGTTGTGATTGTCCATGGTCTGGTTGTGATTAGGTTGAGAAATTGCTCAGAGCAGTCATCACTTGCTTTATTCTTACTTATTGCCTGCCAGATAATTTTTTTATTTACACAGATTATCTAGTTCCAGCCGAAGTTGTAACTTGTACACACTTCACAAAGCTGCTAACACAACTGAAATATTGGCAGCCTACACACACATTGGTTCAATGTTTGTGATGTGTTTGTAGGTCAACATCGTTGAAGTGACTGTTGAAATTCCACAGAAGTTTCACACGTCAATGATTGGTGCTAAGGGTCATTTGATCCGTGAGATCAGTGAAGAATGTGGCGGCGTCGTCATCCGTTTCCCTAATGAGAACATGCAGAGTGACAAAGTATATTTGCGTGGCCCAAAAGAAGAGGTGGAAAAGGCTAAAAAGCGGCTTCGTGAGGTTGCCAGTGATAAGGTAAATGACGAATGTTGTCATATTGTTTGATAGGCCTTGAATTTACTAATATTCTTTAATTTTTGTTCTGATGCAGAAAAACTAGATGCTAGAATTGTGATATAAACTATGGTCCATTATTGGTACTGTGAGACTTAGAATGTAACTTAAGGCTTCACTTATTTACTAATCAGTTTGAATGACAATTTAGCTTAAGCATAATGCATTGCAGTACGTACGTGACAAAGGCACGAACAAGCAAACTGGTATTATGTGAGACAGAACAATTGCAGGATCAAGTTGGCTGTTTGATGAGCTTTAAAAACAATGTCATTGATATGTGTTGACAGATCATTTGTCTTATGGCTCTCTTTGTCATAGTGTTTGGCCATGTGCACTGTCTACATATGATGTTAAATGGATAGCCTGTACAATGTTATTTGTTAAAGATAATATGTTTTGTTAATGATAAGATGTGATATGCAGAGATTTGAAACAAGCTGACACAAGCCAGCTTAGTCAAACACTAAGTCAAAAACTCAAAATAAGGAACTAAATAACAAATGAAATGAAGAGAAAGTGGAGCAAAGTAAGTCAGAGAAATAGTTGCAGAATGCGTGAAATCAGTCCAGCAGTCCGTGAAAATTAGTCTTACATTTTGCCTGGTTTGTTGCATTGTATGAACTAACATGAAAGTTGTGTGTGGCCGCAGGAAGAAGCTGCTTATACTGCTGAGCTTCGTGCCAAGCCAGAGTTTCATGGTTTTTTGATTGGTCGTGGTGGTGCCAACATTCGAGAGTTACGTGATCGGACAAATACACGTGTTGTTTTTCCTGCGGTGAATGACCCTGATCAAGAACTCATAACAATTATTGGCAAAAAAGAAGACGTTGACAGTGTAGTGAAGGAATTGAAAGAACGAATCGATGGTTTGGTGAGTGATTCTGTGTGTCATTATATGTTTTCACTGTCTGAAGAATAAACAGTGACTGAGAATACAATGTTGATCTCTTGATGAAGCTTAAAGTGAGTTCAAATGAATACAGGTAATTGCAGTTAAACGTCGTTTGCTTATGTGTATTCCAGGCATTTAATCAATACTGTTACGTCACTTTGTAGGAGAACAAGGCAGAGCGTGAGATTCGTATTGACCCACGCCACCATGGACATTTTGTTGCTCGACGTGGTGAAATTCTTTGGCAGATCAGTGAAGACTTTGGTGGTGTTACTGTGAGCTTTCCACGAGCTTCGTCTAAGAGTGACCGTGTTGTTATCAAAGGAGCAAAAGATTGTGTCGACGGTGCTGTCAGTCGGATTAATGAAATTGTGTCTGACCTGGTAAGTAGATGGTACACAGTCTTTCTGCAGATATCGTATTATTCCCATTTATGTATAATACAGGAACTTGGATTAATTTTTGCTACATCTTTCTAAACTTTGCATTTAAGTTGTTCATTGTTAGCTCTGTATGTTGTATTTATTTATCTGAATGATTAAACCTACTTTGATGTAAATAAATAATTATTGCTTACTTTTTTGGTAATGGCTGTTTTTGATGGTATCATTACATGTGTGTATTATTATGTTTTTATATGGTTTGTGATGAAATTTGGATTAAGTTCAAATACTACAGCAGCCCAGAATCGATTTATTTGGAGGCTGCTGGCCTCTCGTCGTGGTATGCACTCATGGTGGGGCATGCTGATGTTGGATTTGTATCCTGGCTATGAAATATTGCCAAGCATTTTCTATTGCACATGCAAACATTCACTCTTGTCAGGTGGATAAATAGGTTTGCATGATCGGCTTCACTGTTTGATATCCTGTCACTTCCAGTTCCACTTATTTTAGGACGGCAGCATCAGGTTCTGCTGTATGTGAGTTTATACGATGCATAAAGTAATGCCGCAGGAAGCATAGCTGACGAGTTTGTGAAGTGACGTTATCCTGTTTACTGAAGCTAGAACTTTATTGCTGCAGGCTTTCTCAAGTATTTTTTACGTGTAGGCACTTATAGGCACTTGTTGCACCTGTTATGTTTTTAGCATTTACAAACCACTGACCAACTTTCAGAGCCATAGAACATAGCAGCCCAAACAAAACTATAAAAGGTTAAGCTTTGTGAGGCAGTGTGTCTTTTGATCAGCATATAGTTTCATGTTAATGTAAACACTGGTGTGCATTTTGTGTGGCTTTAAATACAGGAAGCTCAGGTGACGTTGGACTGTGTAGTACCACGCAAGCATCATGGAAGTATCATGGGTCCAAAAGGTCATCGTATTCAAGAGATCTCAAAAACTCACAGTGTCACTATCAAAATTCCGGATCGCAATACTGAAGGTACAGCATACACACAGTACAGAATCTGTAATGTAGTCTTGTAACACTGCTACAGGTTTTGTTGATTGTTAATTGTGAAGCTTTATCGGTGACTTTGAATGTTTTTACCTACACAGATTTGTATTTCTTTTTATTCCTTGTATGTAGCAAGTTTCTGACACAGTCCTTTTTCAGTTTCCTTATTGTTTATTTTAAATCTTGAATTAAGGCATTTCATGATTACAAGGACATACTAAGCGGGAATGTACATTTTGTGTGGCACTTTATTACTGTTTGTGGCAAACTAGTCGACACCAAGAGTAGTGTATGTTGATTGTTGATGCTACAGACAAAGAGAGGAGCTCGGCAACGAGCACAGTTGTGAATGGTGATGTAGCAAATGGTGAGGTGGCGAGTGGAGAGCAAACTCCAAGCAGTGATGGTGACTCAGTGACACTTGATGCCAGTGTTGACTCAGACTCTGCAGTCTCTGGTAAAGTGTACAAACAGGACATCATCACCATCACTGGCCGAAGAGAGAACTGTGAAGCAGCACGACAGGCTATGCTGGTGTGTAGCTAGCAACCAATACAATATAAAAGATATTTATTGAAATGCAACAGTTAACGTTGAAATAGTAGAAGTCAATGATGCAACATTACTCACTAACAAATAACAAACTTGTGTTACAGCACTTACTTTAGGCCCTGTGCAGGATAGGAGTTAAGTTAGTATTAATCACTAATTGAAGTCACATATGAACTTTCGATTGGTACAAAAATCGGTAACCTTGAATGGCGTAATGGCCATTATTTTGCGTTATTTTACCGAATTTGGTAGCTTTCGAGACCCACTACGTAAACGTGGTTGAAGACAGAAATGGACAGAAATGTAGCCCAAAGAATCTAGTTTTTAGCATTATATCATTTATGGCGATATTCGCAGGGGATCATCCCTAGCGAGGGTATTAAAGTGTGGCACTCCCCTGTCGCTAGCAAAAATTTGCCAATAATCGGCAGCCATAACTTGAAAACCATACAAGATAGGAGGTAAGCTAGTATTAATCACTAGTAGGTAGTCAAACGTGCTGTGCTGTCTGCAGTAGCGGCAATTCTTGTTGTCTCGGTAACACACAGGATAGCTTTTGCTTCATTTTAATGTTGCGTGTCCATCTGATTATTTTCATGTCTGCACAATGTAGTGCCTCGTCATTTTCTTCTTAAGTGGTCACTGTTTGACTCTCTGTATGATGGAACTAGTCATATGTCATCTGGTACTCCTTGATTCATTTCCACCACTTGTTAAGGTTTAGAAACTTGCAGTTTCCATCACCTCATTCAAATGTGCCTTAAAAACATTCCTGTTCCATTAGAATACACATACAGTGCATTAGAGACAATTTTATTGTGTGATGGGCTATATAAGTGTACGATATAATAATAATAATAATAATAATAATAATAAT
>Ga0066192_1000242_pt1 | contig 10867 bp, 4 predicted proteins | sample WorMetvacBELIZE1_FD_58707 | JGI IMG/M metagenome (GOLD analysis project Ga0066192, IMG submission 58707) | Marine gutless worms symbiont microbial communities from Max Planck institute for Marine Microbiology, Germany - Olavius vacuus BELIZE.1... | ecosystem: Host-associated > Annelida >... | reverse complement strand
CTAATGTGGCAAACAAAGTCATATAGGAATGCCACTGATAATTTTAAAGTGGAAAAAATCTGCCCGAAAAAGTCAATTTTTGTGAATTCTGCACAGAATTCACAAAAACGGTGTGCAGAATTTTCATTTTTTTGGCGCAGAATGCTGACAACCCTAGATACAGTAACTGCTACGATATGACGAGCCACCTTCAGCTATAACTTAAAGGGTATTAAAATATAACCATTCAGTTGCTCAGCAACACAATGTGCATTATATTACAAATGGAAAACCAAAACCAACAAAACTTCTGCATCAGTAACTCAAATGCAGATGAAAACTCATTCCGTGTATCTGCTGTATCAACTATATTTCACCATGAAAGTAAGGCTTTGGACTGGCACTTGATAAGGTCCAGGTTCCAACTGTATCATAGAGTAGTACTGAATGAGTTCATCAACATAACCATTGACTTTGTGGAATTTCACTGCTAAAAAACTTGTTTCATGCAACATCAGCACGTCGACAATTCTGCTGATTTACAAAGACAGTAACTTTGTTTATTTCCTGTCTGAGGATCATCCAGAATCGACTGTTTATAGAATTACATCAGCAGTATTTAGATCGATACACTGCATGCTTAACGAGTGCAATTTATTTAATTATTTAATTTTGGCCCAGCCGGTAAATGCAGTTGCAACAAGTTCCAACTAATGGTGACACTTAATGTCCTCACTAATTCCATGGTCTTCAAGCCCTGCCTATATTATCATAGTTTGACACCACTGTATCATTTCTGCAATTCTGACATCATGTACAAAGTTTATTTTCTGTAAACAAAACATTTAAACAACTGCATAAAACGAAGAAGCTGATGTGGAATCGGCTTTTAATAAAAAATACCAAAGACAATTAGAAACTTAGGCACAGAAACAAAATACCGGCATAAAAACCACATAAGTAATGGACATACTTCAAGGTGCTTCAAGGCAGAAATAACACCGAGCAACTTCTTGATGACATCCTGGGCAAACGCCTTCAGATGACGACTCCGTGAATCATGTCTACCATCGAAATACATCTCAGCATTTCTGAAAACACATCATAACCAGCATGTTATATCACGGAAATGGCCAAACATGCTCCCGCAACATATCGATACTAGTTACATCACGAATGACAAAGTGACCTACGATCCTCAGGATATATGCAGTGTGCAGAAATGGTTGTGCCACATAATCACTGCAAGAAGTTTGTTCACTTTTAACTGAATACAGCTGAGTGAGCATTTCTTGATGCAAGAAAACTGACAGTAGAAACTAAACAAATCCTGTACATAAAACCACATTAGAACAATAAGAAGATAGACTTCTAATCTAAGGCAGACCACATGCGAATGTAGGTACTTCCGGTCATGTGACAAAGACAGCGGTCACATCACTTGATCTGCCCGCTGTCGTAGCCAACAACCCCATGGTGCAAGCAAACTTCATGGCTCTATCATCTTTTTTCACTGCTGTGATCTTGCCCTTAACCCAATGACCTTCATACATGAACTTAACCTGTATCCCCAAAGATATCCTGGCAGACCACAAATGAACTTTCTAAATCAAGGCTTTCAAAGGTTATTGTACTACATACATACATACAAACATACATACACACAGATGCTACCAACAACATTACCACACCATCATCATCGTCATCATCATGGTAACTTATAAGGTGCCCCTTACAGGCTCAGTGGCACCGTACAGAAATATAACAACAAATGCACCTCGCAGGTGTTAATAAACTGGTTTGCAGATTAAACACTCTCGGTCAGTTAGACAAACTTTTGAAAGTAACAAAAATCCGATTTGTAAAGCGCCAGAATGTCAAAAGACTTCCGTGGCGCTAAAACAAAGTAATATTCTGGACAACACAAATATAACAAAACAAACAAGTCTCTTGTGAATAATGGAAAATGTGATCCATAGTACAAATACCATACTCAAGCAAGCCATCAATCTGATATTTATACTTCGTGTTACACGTTTTTCACCCTAAATCTGCACAATATTCATTATTACGGACATCACACTTTGCACAACATAGATTACAGAAACATTCTTCGACAATCAGAGCAGATAAAAAAATCCACACCTGTACAACGTCAGCTTCTCTGACAGGCTCTCAACGCGGCGACCGACTTTCTGCGGAGACGAGCAGCAGATCTTACACAAAAGTGTTTTGCGTTGCTGATGCAGCCAACCCAGTTTCACGAGTTCATCACGTGACAGCCGAGTCCGAGGACTGCCACGCACATGTTTGATCAGCACCAGCAGAGCCGCCAGTCGCCTGCAGTGTTGCAGTGACACCGTATAATCATTCAATATCAGAGGGACTCCCTCCACCGACACAACCTCGCCACACTCGGAGCTGAATCGTAGATCATCGGGAAGTTTTAGTAAGAATTTGCTCTTGTAGTAACGCCGAAGACGATTCATGCTCTGATAGCACCAGTCTCTGCGGACAAGGAGATTATTGCACACACGTTCGTGCTGATCGTACTTCTTTTCAAGTGACAGGGACGGATGTGTTGGATCAAACTGGCTTTTGATCTTCACCAACGTTGCCTCGGTCTTATCTATTTCTCTCTGCAATGACTGTAGTCGTAGTTCGGTAGAAAACTCACTCACTACAGCGGGGTTGGCAAGACGATCAGCAACCAACTGCCGTTTTTCCGACTCATTGAGATCATCCAGTGGACATGCATACTTCTTACAATGTGCCGCCTTGCGCTCAGCTGCTTCCACCCTGGCCTCCATGTGCAAGTTTAGTTTGTAGAGTTTCGCCTCAGAAACACCCGCGAAGCATGCTAGGCAGGCAGAGACTGTAGTGGCCGAAGGACTGACAGAAGTTTTGTAACGCTTACGATGAGACTCGGCAAAATCTGTGCTTACTGGAGTTTGGAGATTTTGTTCGGACACACTGAACGATGCCGGCAACTTGCGAGTATTTGACGTGGTTACAGCAGAATGAATTTCTTTGCTATTTCCACAAATTTCACCACCGGCTGCATCACCGCTGTTTTCTGACATTTTCACTACATCACCACATGCAGATGTAGTGTCTGGAAACTGAGGCACTGCTACTGCTTTCACTGCATACTGAGATGTGCTAGCATCATATTCATAACTAGATTCCGAAGCAGCTTCTCTTCCACGTCCTTCAGCTGCACTGTCTTTCATGCATTCACTTTGTTTCACAGATTGCTTGGGATGAATCGTACCAGAAGAACTGTTCCTTGTTGAGAGGCTACGTTCTTGTCGAGATCTGAGTGGATTATCAACCTGAGGATCGTCTGCTTCTGCAACAGACTGCAAATCCTTGTCAGGAAAAGCACCACGATCAGTTCTGGATGCTGTAGAGATGCTCTGCTTCTTGTTTTGACTCCTATCATGCTTTGTTGTGTGTCGTTGTGTGTCTGTCTTGCAACTGCTGTCCAAACCTTCGTCCCACAAAGACATCAATTTGTCTACTTGATCTTCGACATTCTTGTCAACAGAAAAAGTGTCCAAGTGTGAAGAAAATGTATTGATGCGATTGTCCAGTGACCTGGCAACTGGTGGAGTTTCAGACTGCGGATCATCCAACTCTACTGATAGTCTGGTCTGATGTGTGCCAGATGTCGAGTCTGAAACAACTGTCTTGCTATCATTATCAATAGACTGATGTAAGCTTGGCACTGGCTTTACATCAATATCACTGCTATCAAGGTCTATTACAAGCTCGTCACCACTTTTATCATCGTCACTGTCACTATCTATGATAATAAACTGATCAGCATCTGAATCAATATCTTCCACACACTCATGTCGATCATCACTTGCTCCTAGTGAATTATCCATACACATATCCACACTGTCGTCCACATCTTCGTCCCACAGAGACATCAATCTGTCAACTTGATCTTCAACATTCTTGTCGAGAGAAAACGCATCCAAGTGTGAAGAAAATGTATCGATGCGGTTGTCCAGTGAGCCGGCAGCTGGGAGCATCTCAGAGTGCGGATCATCTACCTCTATTGTCAGTCTGGTCTGCTGTTTGCCAGGCGTCGAGTCTGCATCAACTGGCTCAAAATCGATATCATAACTCCAATCCACTGATCCTGAAACATTGGACTCGCGTGTCAGTGAAGTGCTGTGAGAAACCACACCTGTAGCCTTCAAACGTGGATCTGACGGGTGACCACTGCGTTTCTTTCTGTCACACAATGGCTTTTTAGATGAGTAACACACATCAGTAGAATCTGACGGAATCAACTGCCATCCAGGATCTTTATGACACGCATGTGGTGAAAATGATTTAGCAGCAGCCTGTGAAGTGAAACTGGAATCAGAGTCAACACTGACGTGGGCATCACTTCCAGCTGAAGAGTGCTGAATGAAACTATTGCCTACACCGTGCTGTGAATCACGTTCTTCGACTGGTGACATTATGTCATCAGACAACTTTTCCACACTGTCATAATTATTATCTAGTAAGCTGACATGTCTGTCAGAATGTGGCTCAATGTTGACTCTTATCTTTTCCAGCAGAGGCACAGATAAGCCTTCCTTCACTTCACGCCTATTTTCTGTTTTCCTATTATCAACAGACTCGTGACTTTTAGTAACAGATTTAGCACCATGCATTGTGGTGACAGCAGCACTGTCTGCTGCTTGATGATCCTTATCCGCAGCACGAAATGGTGGGCTGACAAGGCTGCCATTATGAACGACCCTACTTGCAGAATGCCACTGATTACTTTCACTGGTGTCCTGCAGGTTGCAGCTTGTTGACAGATCAGAGAGAATGTCTCCGACATCAATGCTCAGTGGAGATCTGTCACCACGTGATGACTGAATGCCTGTATCCCAGGCCCAGCAACCAGCGGTGCCATGACTACGAGATGGCAACGGTTTATTTCTCACATCTCCTTTGCCCTTCAACTTACTAGAATGCGTTGTTGAACTTGCCACTCTGTCAGTCTGCTCCCACGGCCACTGCATTGAGCTGGTCTGAATACTGCTCCCAGCAGATGTACTGGTTGTCAAGTTCTCAGCACTTCTCTGTTGACTTGAGCCAGATTTCAGCTGCTGTTGCCTCTGACCTAAGCGAGGGTCCCTCACTGCAGCAGCAGACGTAATGTTCAACGGTTGTGATCCTGCTACGCTGTCGTTAATAGACGACACAACATCCATAGTCATTGTTGTACAGGGCGCTTTGAGGTTCAGTGACATTAAGCTTGGAATAGTATTTTGAACACAGTGATTGACAGCACTGCTACATACCACAGTTGAGCTGGATGCTGGAGACACCTTACCGGCAACCACTTTCCTTTGTGGCACCCATGAAGTGTCAACATTATCATTTTGTCCACTCTTTGCTTTCACTGATGCAACAGAACGAGCAACACTGGTAGACGATATCACCAAAGTACTCTGTACTGGTGGCCTTGCAGCCACTGGCTTATATGTACTGTGCACTGCAGATGAGGTTACAGCAGTGCCAGTGACACATCCAGACTTTGGTACATTATGCTCAGAGTTAAATGGAGATATTTTACTATTCTTCAGTGATGGAACCCCAGCTCTATCATCAACTTCTGAACAATCATTAGCATTGTTAGAAGACGACAGAAGATTGGCAGGAAATGCTCGCTTATTTTTCGAGTGCACGAGACTGCTGTTGCCATGCAGCTGTGTAAATTCAGAGTTTCTAAAGATGGCATTGACCTTATCTCGAGCTGACTGCCTTGGCTGACCTTCAACACTAACAACTGAAGCTGCTGAAGCTGCAAGTGTTGACTGCGATGACAGTTTCTCCACTGTGTGTATCATGGGCAATATGTGTGCTGCTCTTTGTTGATCGCATTTCTTAGCAGTTGCATCAGTTCTGCCTGAATTTACATTTATGAGTGCTTTATTTCCATTCACTAAATGAGTCTGCTGCTTAACGTCACACTTGAGCAGCTTCTTGAACTTCTCCAGCTTCTGCATTCTGATGGCTGCAGAATTATGAATTGACACTGTGCCGGCTTTGGAAGCCTCAGTTACAACACATTTGTCCACTGCCACTTTCCCATTCTCTGCACGTTTCTTGGAAACATTTTTAAGTGCTTTACTTTCATTTATTAAAGAAAGTGTCTTCTGCTTAACACCACACTTAACCTGTTGTTCTGGTTTCTTCAGCTTATGCATTCCGACAGCAGCAATATTACGTTCTGAGACAGCGCGAGCTCTCAAAGCCTCAGTTCTACATTTCTCCCCTGACACTTGGCCCTTCTCTTCACGTTTCTGCGAAACACTTTTGTGTGCTTTCCTTTCGTTCACTAAATGAACAGTCTTCTGTTTAACGCCACGCTTGAGCAACTGTTTGGATTTCTTCAGCTTATGCTTCCTGATGGCAGGACAATTATGTTTTGAGACAATGGAAGCCGCAGTCGTAACACACGTGCTAATCTCTTCATGATGTTTTTTCTTGCATTGTTCTTGTTTCTTCACTTTATTCTTGGACAGCTTTCCCTCCACGACATCCTTCTCAGTCACTTTCTCACTAATGCTATTAGTATTATTAGATGCGACATTGCTCAGCTTCTTGGCATCATTTGCTTGCGGTGGAGTCTGAGTCTTGACGTGCACACAACTGTCACTTGCTACGTTACCACTTTCTTCATTTTCAACGTCTTCCTCGTCATATAGAACACAAGCACGCTTCTTCTTCGAAGGTGAATTAATTCTTTCATCATCATCATCTTCATCTCTGCTCTCACACTCCAGCTGCTTGGAGCAGTTTTCCTCAATTACATCTGCTGTATGTTCCTCACAGTCACCAGAGTCCTGATTTTCATATTGCAGGCCAGCTGATTCCTCACACCCACTGCCACTATCAATGGTATCAACTGCAGGTTGTTTGCTCATGGAGGCAGAAGACTCAGATAAGAAGTCTGTATTTGCAACCAGATCAGTCGCTGGAGCATCCGTGATGTTTTCTGAAGACAGTGCTGTATCAGGGCTGACATTACGCAGTTCACTGGTGACATCAACGACATTCTTCAGCCCTGTCTCTGCTACAGCTGTATCCTGGCATGCAGCAACTGTGCTCTGAAATTGCTCTTTATCAGGTAACACCAGTTCGACAGTAACAGCAAAGTTATTGTCACCCGCTGACTGCAATGTCTCTTCACAGGTGCCGTTTTCATTAACTTCATCTACAGTTTCTAAATTATCTGAAACCGAACTGTCCGCACGTGTCTTGGATCCAATGCTGCGTAACATCTTGCTTCGCTGTCTTCTCTTCCTTCTCCTTGCAAATCTAGATGCCGGCACTCTTTTCTTTTTCTTCTGAACAGTTTTCACAGACAAAGAATGAGGGAGTTCAGAGATTTGTGGATGGAGATCATGAGAGTTGACATCAACGTTATCAAACACAATGTTCACGTTTTTGTCAAAAGCACGCACGGCAGTCACTACATCATCGACTATTGTGTTTTCACTAATGTCCATACTATCAAATCCTTCCAACGCTATTGAGCAAACCGAAGAAATTGTGCACAAGTTGTTGACATCAGAAAGATCATCCGACATGTCAGATCTAGCACATTCTATTAGCGTATTGCTATCGTTATCTTCAGCACTTGCAATGTTCGATACTTTGGCTGGTGCTGGTTCACCACTATTATGAGCAGCTGTACCAGCAGTTCGTTTACTAGGAATGTCGTGACCATTACTCTGTGCATTATTGCCACAAGTGACATTCAAGTCAAGATCTCGCAAACAGTCATCTAGCTCTTCACTTGAATTACGACCTAAACAATGCTCTGCTGATGACATACGACGGTTATTCTCTATAGAACTTCTGTCACCATTTCTTAAGCTATGATTTCGTTCATCACTAAAGTCGAAAGACAATTTAGAACCTTGCGTAATGTTTACTTTACTAACAACACCAGACTCACTGTCAGAAATGAAACCAGTAGTGACGGATGCATCAACTGTTGGCTCAATATCAAACCCTTGCTGACCACTGGAAGCTCTTATCACACCATTAGCACAGTTTACGTTCATGGAATTGAACACGCTAGCACAGTCTTCACTGGTGCTAACAGTAACAAGACTACTTGAACTACGGGAACAGAAACTTGTCTGTGGGTTTGAGGTAGAGTATAAACCAGACGTACATGTAGCCACTGCCGAGTGCACCGTAAATACAGGCAATACATTTGATGCTGACACGGCAGACATTACAGTCGCTATATCACCAGTGTCAGCACACACAGCTGGATTGATGCATTCATTAACACCGTTTGAGATGTCGCTGGACCGATAATGAGCAGCAGCTGCTGAAACAACTTGACTAGCACCACTACTAGACACACCCTCTGCCTGACACACTGTCAGCTGATTGTCCGCCGACAACTCACCAAGATGCTCAGATGCCGGTGCAGGCATATGAGACTCCAGTGTTAGCAAACTGTCTGCATTAAACTGACTGGCCAACATGAAGGACACATCATCACTTTCAGCTGCAGATGCTGCTACACTGTCATCGTCGTCATCGACATAAATCAACTCGGCGAGTGGTTTACGTCTCTTTCGATCCAGCTCCACAGGTTCCTGTTTCACTCTAATCGTCTCAAACTCATCATCTAGCTGTCCGTCAGGTTCAATAACTATAGGTGCTACAAAAATCGGCTCAACATTCTGCCCACGAAGTTCACTGTTTTCATCTTCTTGCAATCGTGCCGCAGCATCTGTGACAGAACTTGGAGCAGTTAGCATGGCAGCGACAGATGACCCGTCATAACTCGAAAGTGAAGGCAGCGTGTCACACACCGGTACAACAGGGGCATCACTTGCTGATGGGGCAGATACTGTGTTGGGAACAATCATCTGCAAACTCCTCTTGAAGTTACCCATTTCTCGTATAAAAACCGGCACGAAGTGACAGAGCTTATTTGACAGGCCAAGACCACGTTCCATAACTGTCATTCTGGTGTCGGTTGAGAGCCACTGATTCATCTCATGAAATACTGCCGTCACGGCGTTGACACTGTTCATCAATATTTCTATGCTCGAGTGCAAACAACTAACTGTCGGCAACGTAATACTCCGGTTATTGCGAACATGTTTTTGATACTCGCCATACACAACACAGATTTCAGTAAGCTGACAGTATTTGAATCTCAGTAACCGCAGTCTGTCAAGAGCGTACTGGAACACGTGGGGCGCCGCCAGTCTGCATGCACTGTGCATAACTGTTATGATGCTATTCATATGGTGACTAAATTCCTCGTTGAATGATATCGTCAGACGATGATGGACGGCAAGAAGACGAAGCTGTTCAGCACGACATACAGGCTGATTCATGTTCACCTCTCCTGTATGGGGCTCAGGAGTGTGTTGTAATGTGGCACCCATCGGGGTCCAGACTGCACTGGCAAGACCAACAGTGGGTGTTAGTGACGAAGACACAGTAGTAGCGTGACACCGACTGTGCTGTAATGTCGGTACTGTACACGACGGCACCGACTGTTGCACAGAGCGTGCTGGTAGGTGCTGGACCGACGCTGCTGAACTGTGACTAACGGATGCAACGTTAACAGTAGAACCGCAGGAGACATTATGACCAGACTGTGGTACACCGAGACCGCTGCTGTAGTGCACTTGTGTTGCTGACGTGGGTCCAGCTGCTAGTTCACTCAATGTGTGGCACACAGTCGTGGCAAACGACGGCATTGGCACAACTGACGAACGATTGCGGACGTATCTGACGCATGCTAGAGGAACGCACTGCCGCGGTCGTGACATGTCTGCAGCCGACGTTTCATAAACATAGACCTACAGCAACACATCGACGTATCAACACAATAAACAAAATACAATCAACAGCACACATACTGACTGTTATCACTCTAAACACAATTTGGTAACAAATGAACATACAGCAATATTTCCTGCACGAATACGACAGAATTTACAGAAACACAGCATCGCATAATAAGTTTACATTTGAATTCTTTATAGATGGCACATAAAAACCACAGATGGTACTGAAAGTGACTGTAACTCTTTTGCCAACTTCAGTGGTTAATCGTGATTCGTGAACATGAATGACAACTAACCAATTGAATGCAGAGTGTAGTTGACAGTACAGTAGCAGTAGCGTGATAACTTGCACATAAGCAGGCTGGCAAGCAAACGTGAAGGTGTTTAGAGAGTTAACATGTAATGAGTGCATTTCAGATAGAACAGCAGTGCTCAGCAGTTGTGCATGGCTAACACCACACCACGCTAGTCACTAAGTTCTGTACAATGTAGCCCACACATTGTAACTTTTTCTATTTGCAGGACCATGTGTGACAGAGTTGGCACAGTCAAGAAGTAACGACAACTGCATCTGACAGCCGTGTGACTAAATAACATCATCACAGGACAATAGGATGACTAAACCTCCCAACCTTTCACACTGTTAATTCACACAGTACGAGTCTCCTATTAGTGCACGGACAGTCGACCTGAGAGTGAATTGCTTGAGTGGCGTGACTGTGTGACGGCGACAGGGTCAGACAACTTGTATGACAATCAGCTATAACAGATGGATCCAACTTGTCAGTTGCCGTACCAGATACTACGTGCATGCGGCCCATTATCACCTGCAATTCACAGGAGCATACATGCACAATCAACGACTATTGCCATCTACCAGACAAAATGCAACCATACAAAACCACATCACAAACACCCACATGTGTGCTGTCCTCATGGCGTAGTGGGCTAAACAATAGGCCACTCGGCCGCAGGACTGATTATGCAGAAACGGAAGTTCGACAGCATTACACCGACAATCAGAGATGACCTTC
>Ga0066192_1000241_pt1 | contig 10874 bp, 4 predicted proteins | sample WorMetvacBELIZE1_FD_58707 | JGI IMG/M metagenome (GOLD analysis project Ga0066192, IMG submission 58707) | Marine gutless worms symbiont microbial communities from Max Planck institute for Marine Microbiology, Germany - Olavius vacuus BELIZE.1... | ecosystem: Host-associated > Annelida >... | reverse complement strand
TTAATTCATTTGCTTCATTGTTTAATTGCAAATGAACAGCTATTTTTTAAAATCTCACCTGATAATAGTAGTTCGTTCATATTGTGAGTGTTGTAGTCACTGTGGTTTTCAGCTAGTTGAGTGCATCATCGTTAACTTCTTAGAATGATTGCAGTCCGCCTTCTGATATTGTTGATGGCACATGTGTACTGTGTGGTTCATTCTATGCTTTCTGCATTCACAGATAGCTGATTTGGCAAGGCCCCATCTGTGTGGATTTGCAGGATGTGTAATAATGGTAATACTTGTATCGTCATGTGCGAAGCTGAAGATACTGAGCTGATAACTGACTCTCCATTGTGGATTGCTGTTGTGGTGGATTACAGATGAACCCAGAAGTATACTCGGAGTTTGCTTGCAGTCTGGGGCTGAACAAGTCGCTGCTGGAGCGACTCTATGATAGCTACACTTCTGCCAAAGACTCGGCGCTGGCCAGTCTGTGTACAGTGAACCTGCGGGAGAACTACCGGTCACACAAGGCAATCATCGACCTGACATCAGAGCTGTTCTACGCTGGTGGTCTCACTGCTAGTAGCGTGCAACCACAGCACGAAGACTTCTACCCACTGAGCTTCTTCACAGCTCGCGGAGATGATGAACAGCATGTTAACAGTACTGCGTTCTACAACAATGCTGAGGTAACTCAACTAACGCATACCAAGTGCATGTGTGCTGTACAACAGAGTGTAATGTGCACTAAGTCTCCAGCTAGCAGCAAACTGCTTTGCTATTTTCATTTTTTATTGTTTCAGACCACAGAGGTCCATAGACTTACAAAGAAAAAACACACAACAACACTGCGAACGTCAGCTTCAGAATACACTGCTGCAAACCACCTCCAGTCCAGATTTGAGGGCATAAAGCATTATTCTAAGTGCTTTTCAGCTCACTCTTAATTTCATGATTGTCTCCCACAGCTACAAGATATTTTATAAATACAACGACTAACATTTGTTTAATTATTCGTTAGTCACTAGTACACTGCCACAGACGTGTACAGCAGTACAATCTGTGTTGACACGGTGCATTTCGTTCAATTTTGCGAGCACTGCAGCTACTGCTGATTCTAGCCATGTGACTGTCATCTTCAGCTTCGTAAAGTAATTGCAATTCGCCTTCAGTTTTTGTTAATGGACTTGTTGACAATGTGGTTCATGGTTCATGTTCTGCTGCTGGCCACAGTCGCAGGTTGATGAGTTGGCACCAGTGATACAATGCAGTAGACCGTCCTTACAGCACAGAGACTTGACAACGAAAGATATGTGCAAGCTCGTGGATGATGCCTTTTATAGTCCCTGAGGTTGGATCTAAAATAACATGGTTCCTCATACCAGCAGAATACTTGGAATGGTAGGGTACCAGTCCACTGCTCTGCTCTGTTCAGTAGAGTCATACAAAACGACAAGCATGTGATACAGCATTGCCTGCCAGATCACTGCAAAATACAGTATAGCTTGAGACCACGGCAGCATAGCAAGCAGCTAATTCAAAAGACGACTGAACTCAATAACCGTGACTATATTGTGCGGATGTTGTACAGAGATGCCTATTGGCGTTCATCTTTATACCATTTAAACAACCCACAAACAAATAACTTTCAATGAATGTGACTGTTAAATTTATGTCTATAGCCACAATAATGTACCAATAATAATATGTATGTGAAAGTTGCTGTATGAGTTAATTTGACTGGCAGTGTTGAATTCACTGGGGCGCTGATGGTTGTGTTGGTCTGCAGGTCTTTGAAGTCGTCGACAGGTTGTGTGAACTGCAGAAAAAGTGGCCGAAATCTTGGGGTGATTTTGATGCAAACAGCGTCGGTGTTGTGACACCATACCACGACCAGGTATTGATGTTGGCTAGCAGCATATGTCTTGGTGCATGCAGTTGTTTTTAGAGAGTCTCAGAGAGAAATTGGTGACAACCAGTGATGCTGCAGGTCCAGTCTTCTTTCAAAAATTTAGTTTGCAATATTATTTGTAAGGCACAAATAAGCAAAGAGTTACAATGTGCAATAGTCATATAGTGCAGGTAAATGTGTGCATACAAATCAAGTATAAAAAGTGACGCAGTCTGAGGATATGCAACTCTTAAAAATTTGTTGGCTTTGGCTTTTTTCAGGGCAACTTGAGGATAGAATGCCGGTTCCTTGTGTCGGCATCTGCAGTTTAGTGAGCATGCTCCGGGGTTAGACACTGCACATTTCACATTTCTTTTAGAAGCATTCACATAGCCAGTTGTGAATCGTGCTCTGATGCATTTGTTTGTGATTTATCTGTAAGGTGTTACGGATACGATCAGAACTGCGGAAGCGAAAGCTAGCATCTGTATGTGTCGAGCGTGTTCTAAATGTACAAGGTGACGTTTCCACTTCTATTTTGCTAATATTATCACTTACAATGCAAATAAGTGTTCATTTATGTGTTTATGTATTTACTTTGAATTAACTTTGGCAGAGTGCACTGGTGAACAACGCAGACCACCCGCGAATGTGTGTAGTTTCGGTCATGTGACAAAGACAGCAGTCAAACATTCGATCTGCCATGGCCAAAACCCCATGATGCATGCAAACTCTTTCTTCTATAGATCCAGATTTATTGGCAGTTGAAGTTTTACATTGCAGGAATAGAGAATTTCAGAGTTTTTGCTACTGTGACTTTGACCATGACCAATTGACTTTTGTATACAAACTTGACCCGTATTCCCTGAAGACCTAAAATGAACTGTATGTATGTACAGACGCAGACAGACATACAGACAGATGCCACTGTGACTATCATCATACTCCTTCATGAGTGGTAACAACGTGGCTAAGATTGCTGTGCAGTTGTGCTCAGCCAGCAGTTGAACCGTCAATGTCTTGATTGTGTGTTCGATGCTCTTCCAGTTATGCTACCTGTGGTAATGATACTAAAATAGACTGATATTAGATTGAGCGGCTCGCTAAATAATTGGTTGGTCTCAAGACAGTTAGTAATTAATGGTGGTAGACTGCAGCAGACTGTGTTTGTGAGAAATGAGGTGATCTTTATATAGAACATGAACTCGGGGAAACAACGCATTGGCTGCACCCTATGTTAGTCAATCTCTAAAGTTTCAGTCACACTCATCAACATTATTGAAAGCGTACGACCACTCTTGTAGCATGTGGGTTAATATAATACTGTAAATGACTCCCTTGGCTTATTGGTGTATAAAATGAAACGTGCTATATTTCAGGCAAAGAATTCCGAGTGATTTTCCTGAGCACCGTGCGGACCAATCGGACAACGTGTAGCGGCGTTGTCGACAAAGAGGTGGATTACGGATTTCTGTCGAACATGAAACTGCTCAACACGGCTATCACTCGGGCACAGTCATTGGTCGCTGTTGTTGGTGACCCCCTCGCAGTCTGTACTGTTGGTAACTGCAGGTCAGTAACTACAGTCTTTTCTGGGCATTACGAATACTCGCAGATGGCACCAGGCAGCTTCTGCATTCTCCATATCACTGTTACACAGGGTTCTTCACCCAAGGAGCCGCAACCCAACTGACCACCGGATCCCAAGCCCAGTATCGCCAGACTAACGAGGCTGGCGTCCTTGAGGGTGATGTCCAGTAGCCCAAGCCAGTGCCATCATCAGACTCCCCAGGCTACCACACCTGGTAGCGGTGTCCAGTTGTCTAATCCCAGTGCCGGCAGGAGCAGTTCACCGTGAGCTTCACACCTGTGCACAGCGACCAGCCAGCCTGCAAGTTGGACCTGCCAGTCTAGCCTGGCTCTCAAATCACCACGGCCCACCTAGCCCAGGCCATTGGTGCAGGTCAGTCCAGCTATGGTGCTGTCATTGAATGTTAACAGATTCACACCTTCGATAGTATATAATTGCCATTATCTTTAAATATCACCAATGGTCACATATTATAGAAGATGACGTTGAACCCTCTTTCCTCTCTGAGAAATTAATCTGAAAGCATGCGTGTTTGTAATTTTGTGTTTGATTACTCAGCTGGGCCAGAATTGAACCCAGGATTGTGCGTGTGCACCCGCCCGAAGCCAACACGCACTGTGTTAGCCACCGGGACGTGGTGTGCTGTCGTGTGACACAACTCAGTTTCTGTTGCAGAGTGTAATAATAAATTATGTTAATGATGTTTGTGATAATAATTATGATGACAATAGCACCAGCAGTGGTAATAACAATGGTGATGATGATGATATACTGTTGTGTGTAGGAAGTTCTGGCTGCGCTACCTGGAGACATGTCACGAGAACAACAGTCTGTTTGGTGTGACGTGGTCTCAGCTGCAGAGACAGCTTGATGGTATGGAGCTGAAGAAGACATATGTACTGAACCCACGTGCTCCAGAGTTTGTGCCAAACCGTCTACGACATGCAACACTGACAGGTGCTGCAGCGACGGCAACATTGCTTGCTAATGATACACACCATGTTGAACCCTCGAGGCTGCCGGCTCAGCATAACACTGCTTATCAACCATTGGCACACATGCAGCAGCCAGTGTCTCACATGCCTCCAGTCCAGTTTTCTGCCGAGGTCTGTAACAGTCGTGCATCTGGGTAACTTACTGGTCCAGGCTTGTGTACAAGTTATTTAACAGCATCGACTCCCAGAACTGTTGCACTTCAGTGATGCTGAATTTAGTGTAATTGATTGAAATGTCGCAGGCCCATGTTGTAGTGGTCTTATTTTGTTTTGTTAAGTTTGAACATTGCTTCGTAAAGATTATGCTGACTTATCAGGGCAGAAAATCTATTTTGCCTTTCATCCATGGAGATGGAAAAAAGAAAGTAAAGCCATTTACCAAGTGACATGGGCCAGTGGGCAGTGCTAATCTCTGTTTTTGTTAGCCTCCGTTAATTAGCAGCTTACACTGCGAGACCACTGGTATGGGGCTACTGCATCATGTGATGTGTCTGTTTACTTCCCAAAGGGATGGCCAGGCTAAGTTAGCATGGGTGGTTGATTAAATAGTCAGTCGGTACATAATGCTGTGTATTTATTATATTTATTTATTAATTATTAAATCGTACAAGATGTACAAAGCAAATTATCACTACAGACTTAGTGAAAGTGTCCACATTAAACTGACAGAAAGGGCATTAGACCATTTTAAATCACCCTCCCGGACACTAGTAGCTTCTAAAACTCTATTTAAAACCATAGACCATTCGTTGTACTAGTGTGATTAGTGAATTTTCTGCCATTGACTTTGTTAGTTCATAGTGTTGTCATCAGTTGGCTATATAAATCCGACTTTATAAGCTCTGTTGTTTTTCTCATTATCCTGTTCCATTTTACCTCTGTAGAGCATTAAAGAATTGATTGTTAATATTACCTGTACAACATCTGTGCTCCTGGCAAAGCAGGTGCTGTTTATAGCGGCATCTGTGTATGTCAGTTGCTGCTGCACAAAAACTGAAGAACTGCTTATCAGCAGTTGATGTAACTTGGCAGGAATATGTGTTATAGTGAACCATTAAAGTGCTTAGAATTTGGTGACTTTGACCTGGATACTGTAGTACACATTTGACCTTCGACCTTGAAAGCTATTTTAATACTTTTAGTCGGAGTTGTTTTGACCTCATGTTCTTTTCTCTGAAAGATATGGACTTGCCAGGCAGCCGATGCTCTGCGTGCAAATTTCTCTCTCTCAGACATGGTTATCCGATCAATCCTAGATGCACGCAGCATACAACTTAAGAACTGCAATTGGTGGCAGCTGTCAGTTTTGAGTTCTCATAGGACGCAGTTTTATTGTTAATGAGTTGATGCTGATGTTTCATTTTGCTTAGTAATTAACTGAGTTTGTTTAGCTTGTTGTTTGCTGTTGCAGATGCCATTGCATCAATTGATGCCATTTCAGCCGATGACTCCATATGTTGCTGCTGGATATCACAACCGTTATGTTGCTCCTGGTGCACATGTGCCATTCGTCAACAGTTTCAGCCACTGTCAATCAAATGTTCCAGTTGTACGAATGCCTCCTGCTAACATTAACCCTGTGAACAACGTGCATTCTGTTCCAGCTAATATACAGAATCCATTTGCTGGTCCGCCAGTAGGCAGGTATGAGCTGCCTGTGCCAATGAGGCCTCACTTAATGAATTATGATATGCAGGCTCAGCAGCAGCTATTTCACCAGCAGTTTCTGTTTCAGTTGGCTGCGGCAGCTGGCAACAGTCTGTTGCGTCCCATTGCCGTTGCTCCCATTCCATCACCATCAATAGCTCCTCAGCAGTGTGTTCCAGCACCTGGCATACGTCCATCGCCAGTGATAAATCCAGTTCTCCAGCAGCAGCCATTCATTCCGGCAAGACCGACTAATGAGCAGGGAATACATCAAGGACAGTTCAACGTCCGAGATGTTTCTAAACAACAGTTTGTTGTCAATTGTACTGCACAACCATCAGTGTTTACAAAGCCAATTCTGTTGCCAAGTTGCACTGTTTCAGCAGCAGTTTCTGCTGTATCACCGACATTGCCGACCTGCATTGCTACAACTTCCATGCATACTAATGTACAGTATCTGGAACAAGTCAAAGGCGAAGACGTGTCTAAACAACACATTGTCAGTTGTACAGTGTCGTCATCAATATGTACAAGTTCATTGCCAAGTTGCAACAAGAAATATGCTCCAGTGTCATCGACAACACAGACCTGCAGTGCTACAACTTCTGCACATATTAATCTACAACATTCCAAATGCAGTGAAGCTTTCAGCATGGATGCACTGTCTGTCTCAGCATGCAGTACCAAGATATGTGGACCAACAGTCACAACAGTGACAAGCACGAAGCCATTTGAAGCTAACAGCTTACCACCAAGTCGTAATGTGAATCAATGTAAAGCCAGTTCACTGAGCAATGTGAAGCCATTGCTCTCTGTCTCTTTGCCACAGAGTAGTAATGTGAATCATGACGAAGCCAGTTCACTAACTGATGTGAAACAGTTGCAGTCTGTCTCCTTGCCACAGAGTTGTGGTCCAAATACATATGAAACTGAATCAGTATGCACCACAGAACAACCGAGAACCAGCTCATTGCGGCAAAATTGCAATACAGATAAAACCGAGGTAGATATTCTATTGAGACCAAAACTGTTGGAAAGCAGCTCATTGCTGGAAGTGTGTGATACAGTCGAGTGTAAGGCTGATTGCAGCCCAATGAACACATGCAAGGAACACATACAGACAGCACCATTGCCAGCTGCGTGGAATGCAGTTGAGTGTCAAGATGATTCACATTTCACACAGAAAGAGTTACAAACTGCCGCAGTGTCTGAGAGCAGTGACATAGTCAGGAATTCAGCAGTGATGTCAGACAGAGACATATTGCATGCCAAGCCGTGGTCGCCATTAGGCTTTCATAGTGGAGAAGATTGTAGAAAATCGCTTGAGACAAGGCTTGGCAGTCCAGTTACAGGGAGTGTATGGCCTGACACTCTTGTAAAAGATTCAGATTACTTAGCATCATTCAGTAGTGAAAACTCAGCACTGGGCTGGGTTGACAGTGAAGCTGATGCACTGGTAAAATCTGTTAGAAGTATCGTCGACGTTGAACGACCGAGTTCAAAGGAAACCGAGGTTAACAGTTGGCTGAGTAATGCTGCAAGCCAAGACAAAGTTTGGACAAAGCCTGCTGATGCGAAAAATATTTGGAGTAGTGCGACTGACAGTGTCTGTGATCTGTATTCTAATGTGTGTCATGTGAGCAGTACAGAGCAGAAGCATTTTGTTGTGGGTGTTGGTGGTCCATTGGATTCTATGGATCAATATGATGCAAGTGGTGCAGAGACAGACCAGTGGACAAATGCAGCTGAGATTGGACTGCACAGTCAGCATGATATATGGCCAACTGCATTTGGACCATTCGCTAGGCCATCAGAGTTGGAGAGTCCCCCTGACTGCACATGCCGTCTTCCCCCCGGCTTGGAAACTCAAGTCATGGCAAGGTTCGGTGTGATTGGTGAACGTGGCCCACAGACGCAACGACTGAATACAGACGTGGAAGGTTCTGATAGTGGATTAGAGTTAGCAAGTGGCAGCAGCAGTGAATTATCAGTGGCATTATTGTCATCAGAAACTGTCAACTCTGCTGCAGCCTCTGTTCAAGGACAGCCTGTTGATCATCCGCAAGAACCGAGCACCACAGACAGTAGCATGTTATTGAACACTTCACAGCTCGTAGATGTCATATCTGCAAGAATGGCACAGATTGTACCTCAGAGAATGGACGATTCCATGCTTCCGGCGAATTCTGATGGTGAATTTAAAGCACTTGGACATCAGCCGTGTTCTGACAGTTGTTTGCCTACAAGTACCTCAGAAGATGACAGTTGCTTAGCATCAGATGGTTCTTACTCAAATATAGACACTATTCTCAGACAACCTGCAACTACCGTCTGTGATACAGGGACCAGTCAGCCTGCATCTGACACGACAGAACAAAGCACCATCACTGATGACGCTGTTGCACAGCTGTTAGACATCCTGCATAAACCCCAGCTGCTTCGTGAAGTGCTGGATTTTGTTAATAGTTCTAGTTCAGCATCAGCAAGCAGAAGTACGAGCTGTTCGTCACAAGATGCTGAAGCTGTACGCAATATAGCAACATCAGGTGTCGTCAGTAGTTCAACACTGTCTTCTGTTGATGCTAATCGAAATGTATTTAGTGCCCAGCGTACGCGAGCCGGACCGGTTGCTTCTGGTAATTCAAGTGTTGCCAATAGCCAGGCTAACAAACCTACAAAAAACTGTGCATCAGGCAGTCCAATGGACGAACTGCTCGTCCTACTGGCCAGATGGAAATTGTGATGTTTTCACATTGCAAGTCAAGACACAGAACTTTATCTGCACCGCTGAGCAGTGTATTATTTTGATAAGCAGTTTTTGTACTGATTTTTGTTGCACTGCAGTTTGTTGGTGACAGTTCTGCATTTGTACGGTTATGATGTGCATGTTTTTGTTATGCCGTAATTATCCGGTAACTTGATGGGATATTTACAGTCCCAGCGAATGTGGCATGATAATGTTTTGAGTCTGTAATGCTCTAACTTTCAAAAGCCTTGACATAAAAAGTTCATTTTTAGTTTGCAGATTCATCTTCAGAATGGTCAGGTCAAGTTCGTATATCAGGGTCATCAGATCAACTCAAGTTCAAGGTCACAGGCATAAAATGTGTTCGTGTGCCCTGGGCACTAAATTTTGAATGTATCTAGAATACTCATTTTTGGTATGCAGGTGAATCTTCAGAATGTCTACCATAGGTTAGTTTCCTGTCCGTATCATCAGGGTCAAGGTCACAGCAGCAAAAACTTGTATGTATAAGTATATCATGATTGCAGGTAGTCTGTTTTTGATTGAAAGGCAATCTTGTTGTTTATGGATAATGTATGATGCATTCGTAATGAAGTGGATATTTAATACATTACGGTATGTGTTCAGCAATGATCTGTAATCTACTGCAATGCAAATTGACATTGTAGAACTGTTCACTTTCTTAGTTTTTGAAATAATTATATGAAAGAAAATTGCTAAAAGTTATTTGAAAGTATGTTAATTTGCAGTTATGGCTAGGGCGTTAAAGTGATGCGCCCTTCTGTCGCTAGCGAAAATTTGATATAAAATCAGCCAAAACTTGGAAACGGTGCAAAAGGAGATAAGTTAGTATTAATCAGTAAGAGGAAGTCGTACATGGGCTTTAGATTGGTACCAAAATCGGTGAGCTTGAATGACCTTGAACGGCATAATGGCCATTATTTTGCTTTATTTCGCCGAATTCGGTAGCTTTCGTGACGTAAAAGTGGTTGATTAGCCATCAACAGATTTTCTCCGAGAAATGTCACGAGTACGCAAACTAAGCACGACGGATGCGCTGTGCTCTTCGCGGTACCGGAGCTTCTTGTCTATTCAAAGATTGTTTCAGTTGGCTTGCACATGTAAATTAGAGTTACACGTTGAAAGTGGCTGGAAGAAATTGATTAAGATTATGACCCCAAGTCGTCGTGAGAGCTTAGAAAAGAGAGCTTTATTAGATAAAATTTGGCAATTTATAATTTACCAAAGCCAACAGTGGAATAAACGGTACAAGTACGCTTTGTGCATTTGCACTGCTCATAGCTAATACACAATTTACACATTACATTAGTTCAGAAGAGTTGACCGATATACCTTAACAAAACAAACAATATTTAACGTAAGAACAAAAGACACCGGTAGCTAGCTTAGTCTATCTCATGGATTCATGGAATCAAGCAGGATGTTCACGAATTTTGGGAAAAAAATAAATTTCGATTTTCGAGTGTGATTTCGAGAAAATACCGGTAAACTGATGAGAACGAATTATCGCGATTGACACAGCCCTAATATAGTGTAATATAGTTAACTATTCTATGCTAACCAATGTAAACAAAAAGTCTAGAAACGATTTCGCATCAGCGAAAAATTAGTTATTACTAGCATTTAGCAATAAAGTCATCATGTCATCAAAGGTCGTCGCTGCTGGGTTTATAATTTTTCGTACTGTGAGTTGTCAAATTCAGTATTTGCTGCTACAGGCTTCTGACGGAATTCATCATTGGACACCGCCCAAAGGTCCGGTATGAGGTGTTCCATTGAAATGAAGGTCGAAATCGGTCAGATATTTCGTGCATTGTAATTTACTCCTATCTTTCCATAGCAATCGGTGTTTATTTTTTTAAATATTTAGTTATGGTGTTGATATACAGTGTTGTCAAAAGTAGATGACTTTGCTACTTTCTACGAAGTTCCAAGAAGTAGTTACAAAAAATCTACTTGAGTAAGTAGAAGTAGAAAGTAGATTCAAATGTTACA
>Ga0066192_1000240_pt1 | contig 10880 bp, 11 predicted proteins | sample WorMetvacBELIZE1_FD_58707 | JGI IMG/M metagenome (GOLD analysis project Ga0066192, IMG submission 58707) | Marine gutless worms symbiont microbial communities from Max Planck institute for Marine Microbiology, Germany - Olavius vacuus BELIZE.1... | ecosystem: Host-associated > Annelida >... | reverse complement strand
TGAATGAATGGTTTATTGCATGTAGCAGCTCAATGCTGGATTGTACATAAAACATTAAAATGACATACAGCACAAAATCACAGTGCAACTGATGCATTTAGTTCTTGGCATAGCAAACGGTGATGTTATGATGTAACAGTTTTGTGGTGATAGAATGATGTAGCTTGAATGTCATTGTTGACTGTTGTCAATGAGTTTGTAAAGCATGTATTTGGAGACTTCTGCAGTGTGTGGTGGCATGTGACAGGTCCGATTGGTGCCGCTGGGTTGGCTGGACTCCGAGGAGAACCGGGATTCACTGGTCCTCAAGGGCAAGTTGGCGAGGTTGGACAGCAGGGAGAGAGAGGTGCGTCTGGTGACACCGGAGCACCGGGACGTGTAGGACAGCCTGGACCAGCTGGTCCAACAGGACAACCTGGCCAGCGTGGAGACATTGGACCTGCAGGGCGAGGAGGATCAATTGGAGTTCCAGGTAGGCCATTTGGTCTTATCGTTGTGTGTGACACATCATAATCATCATTTTCATTGTCATTGTCATCATGTTTATCAGCTCAAAAAGCAGTAATACTGTGATAACACAAGCAGAAAAACTATCAGCGGGACAACAAGGCTAATTGCAGCACCGACAGTTGCGAACCGCAGCCGGCAAGAGTCCTCAGCCTGTCAGGCCAGCAGGCACTGTGGCATATATCGGTGGTTTAGCCCACTGAGCCACAGGGACAGGCTGCAAAGTATACTGTACGTAAGTTTGGAAAAAGTCATTTGAAAGTGTTACAGACGACGTTTAACTGTTGCAGTATAAGCTAGTGTTGACTGGTGGAGCTGACTACCATGACTTTATTATGTGCTGCAGAAGAATGAATGGTGATGAATGTACAGGTCAAGCAGGAGCAACGGGTGCCACTGGTCAGAGTGGTGGGCCTGGAGCTATTGGACTTCAAGGAGTACAGGGTCAGCCAGGCCTTGCTGGTGATACCGGATTTGCCGGTCCTTCTGGTGCGACTGGCCAGCCTGGTCCGACAGGTGCACCTGGAGCCACAGGAAGCCAGGGACCTGTAGGTCGTCCTGGTCCAAGCGGCGATACAGGTGCTTCGGGATCGCCAGGCAGACAGGGTGAGTCTGGACGACAAGGAGCTCCTGGACCTAGGGGAGATATTGGCATTGCTGGCAGTCCAGGTGTAGCAGGAGCCAAAGGTATTGCAGGAGACATTGGATTTACAGGACAGCAAGGTTAGTTTGACGATGTTTTCCCATTTTACTGTGAAATTAGTCTAGTGAATTTTGTAACTAGTGTTTTAAAATTTAACACAGAGCACATTTATTTGCCACGAAGGCAGAAAAGAGACAGAAAGTGTGCAAACGGAACAAAAAAGAAAGAAAGAAAGAAGAATATGAACATTTAATTTTTTAACACTGTATGTTTGGTTTGAACTGGAACAGAAAACTCAGCTGTTGGAAAGAAACAGTTTGTGTCACAGTAACAATTTTTATATCTGTAATTACACTAGAAGTTAGCCAAGGTCATATTACATGGAGGAATGTTGTGCGTATGATATTGAGTGCGCATCTAACTATGTTAGAGTATGCTGTTGCTATCGGCAGTTCTGTCTGTCTGTCTGTCTGTCTGTCTGTCACACTCGTGATCCACACCTACAGGGTTCGAGATATCAAACTATATTTTGTGCCATTCAATAGTGTGATGTTTCTAGTTTCTTGAGGCCAGTTTTCATAGTCGTGAGTGTAATAGTTCACCCCGAATGAGTGTTTTAAAGAGAGGTACCCTGAAAGTGAATCTTTGACCAATAATCTGCAATAACTTGGAAACGGTGTGAGATAGGATGTAAGTTAGTATTTTTTATTATAGGAAGTCGCATATGGGCTTTCAGTTGGTACGAAAATCGGTGACCACGAACAGTGTTGTGGCCGTTGTTTTGCTTTATTACACTGAAGATGTTGGATTTTAAAGCCAACTGCATCAAATTGGTTGAAGCTAGACTTTCATTGTCTGTGACAGAAATGTAGTCTAGAGAATCTAGTATTCATTATATGATACATGGTGACATTCACCGAGATTACTGAGATTGAGTGCTTTAAGGAGAGACACCCCCCGTCGAAAGCGATAATTTGATAAGTGCTGTATAATAACTGGAAAACAGTGAGAGGTAGAATGTCGTTGTCATCCACTTTCAGCTGGTACCAAAATTGATGACCTTAAATGACCTTGAACAGTGTAACTACTGCCAATGTGCGCTATCTCTGCTGTAGCTGATCTTCTTGTTTTAATTGACCTTTGATGATTTTAAACGGCCATCCTGGATGGGAAGTTAGTAAAGGGTATTTTCATGCATTTGTGAAGCAAGTCGGTAAGTATAGGTATACTCGCCTGTGATATGTACCTGTTTATACTAAATGTGGCAGTATAGTGATTTTTGGTATATTTATTGGTATTTTTTTGGATTTGAATGGCTTGTATATTGTGCATTGATTCTTTGATTAGGTTCAATTGGACCTAGTGGACAGCCTGGACCTCAGGGTGCAGTTGGTTTCACTGGAGGCCCTGGTTTTACCGGAGGCACTGGAGAAAGTGGCTTCAAGGGTGTGATCGGTGAAACTGGCGGGCCAGGAGTAGCAGGACAGCCAGGATTCACCGGCCTTTCAGGAAGACAAGGACCGCAAGGTCAACCCGGACCACAGGGTGCTATTGGTCTTCGAGGCTCACCAGGTAAATAGGTTTTTAACTGTTATTGGACGTTTAAAGCTGGCTTGAAATTTATGTAATGAGTGGAATGTTAATTATGTTACATTACATTATGATTTTAAGGTGGTGTAAGTAAATAACTGGTGGGACCACCTTGGTGAGAACAACCATAAGCAAGCTGTGTAATAATGTGTGGATATGACGTTTGGTTTCGTGTTTTGCATTTGTATTGTATAATCTTTCAATTTCACTGCATGTCATCTATCTGTGTATCCCTCTGTCATTGTAATTGCATAGATCAGACCTGAGTGTTTGACGGCTTAAGACATCTGAAGGCTTTTTAAAACTGATATTGCTTATAACTAGAAGCATATAATTAATGCTGTGGAATGAACCTTTATTGCTATGTAGGGTTGAGTACAAGTGTAATTTTGTTAGTTTTACTGTTCTGCCAAATATGATAATTCTGTCTAGTGTGAGAAGTGGGCAAGACATTGTGTGCAGTATTGCCTTGTGAGTGTACCGGTATTGCAACTTAAAAGCTTTCTTAAACAAAATTACGAGGTGGCTTGAGAGGAAATGGAAGACTATACCCTGTTTGAACATTGCATGCATAAATTGTGAAGTGGATTAAAGGGAAAGGATTTTTTCACTGGTGATAGCAGAAGATAGCGAATGTCTGAATTGTGCATCATAGCCATCTGTCACACTGGCATGGTCATGTTATGAAGTACTAAGGCAGTGTAAGTGTAACTAGTCCAATTAATGGCCAATTTTATCGGCACTATGTTGTTAACAGATAATGAATTGTCAAGCCTTGTTACCGGTAGCAGCAGAAGCTAGGAAATGTTAGAGATTGTGGGTCATAACCAACTGTTCTCCATTGGCATGAGCAAATTATTAAGTGCTAAGGCTATGTAAAGTGTAGTTATTCCAATTAGTAACTAATCGCATAAGCATTATGTCATCAGTAGATAATAGACTTTTATGTATTTAGGTGGTACTGGAGCACCTGGACCGAGTGGAACTCCTGGTGCTACCGGATTATCTGGCCAGCAAGGTGCTCCAGGTCCGTCGGGACCCGTCGGTCAGTTAGGTCCGGCAGGTTTCCAGGGTGAGCGTGGAGATACTGGTGAAACTGGTGACATCGGATGGACTGGACAGGCTGGTTTCACAGGCCCACGAGGTCCACAAGGACAGTCGGGTCCCATTGGAAGTCCGGGTCCAGTAGGTTTCACTGGACGTCCTGGAGATATTGGCGCTCCTGGTCGTGGCGGAGCTGTGGGTTCAGCTGGAGCTAGGGGCTCCATTGGATTACAGGGGGCAGTCGGACTGCCTGGTCCGAAAGGTATGTGCTTGTTGTCATCCACTTTGCTTCAGATCTCTGTCACATCTCCACTATCAATGTATAGCTGTGATCTTTAGTGTAATATTTACAGTCGTTAAACACTGAACATCATAGATATGTTCACTTCTGTCCTTTTCAGCTTTGATCCTAGGCATCTTTCTCCAGTTTAGAGGGTTATTCTCCAGTTTACAGGGTTAGTAAGTAAGTAATCACTTAGTTGAAGTCAAGATTAATATGTCAGTACAGCGGAATTGTTGCTTATTGAATAAAAGCCTGCACACGCATGCAAAGTTGTCAGTTTTTCTGTTTGATGGTCTTTGGGCTGAAGTGACCATACTGTTTGCTTGTAGGTTGCTGTGTGTTGTATATTCACGTGTTCATTGGATGTATTACACTTTCAGGTCAGGCTGGAAGCATTGGCCAACAAGGACGTCAGGGCTCTGTTGGACAGCCAGGACTGCAAGGCCAACCTGGAGAACCTGGCAGACTAGGAAGTCCGGGACAGAGGGGTGACATTGGCCAGCCTGGACAGCAAGGCATTCCTGGTCCTCAAGGCCCAATTGGAGCCATCGGTGCGCCAGGACCACAGGGAGCAATTGGTGACCGTGGTGCATCAGGCATTCCAGGTAATTCACGTAATCAGTCAGAATTACTTACTTATACAGCTGTCTGGCAGTTTTTATTGTATCCAGCAAGTTGAATGCATGGTCTGCTAACACTGGGACACTGTACTGTTGATAAGAACTATGCTGGGTATGAGGAGCTTCACAGTTGCCAGTTTACAGACCTCGCTGTAAGCAGCTTCCTTAGCATTCATTGTCCGTTGGTAAGGTTTGAAGGCAGATTGCAATAACTTCACGAAGTGGACGATGACACAGTCAAGTGGCTGGAATCGACAGTGACTACGGCATACGAATGAATCATAAGCATTGTTTGCAGGCTTGGCATAGAGAAAATGACATTTGAAATTGTCCGTCCGAAAGGTAAAAGTAAAGGCCGTATTTTTTACCGTTAATTGTCGGATAAAGAAAAGATGAAGTCCATCTAAGGACCGTTTGCACGAGCGTAACTCAAAATCTAAGAAACACTTAACATTAGGTAGCTCGTAAAACTTCCCTGAACTTAATAATTCTGCTGCAATCTATTTGATGCATAAAATGGCACAAAGAAAAGCATAAAGTAGGTACATAGTGACAACTTTTTAAAATGAATTTTAATTGCCAGACATTCATATTGATGAATACTATCAAAACTCTTTAGAACTAGTTTGCATCATCATCATCACGGAATTTCTAGTGCGCCTATTGCATGTGATTGAATACTGGACAGTTTGGACTTAGTGGTACTTGACTTTGAGGGACTTCCTTGCAACTGGCCCTGAATGCCATCTACATTGATATATTTTGTCATAGTACCTGTGCAGTCAATTGCATAGAAAGATTCGTCTCCAAAATGATTTGCTTTGTGGAATGGAATGAAACTGTTGCATTCACTCGCTGGTTGTTGTTGATGTTGATTTCAGGTGATATTGGAGCTCCAGGGCAGCAGGGTCGAGCAGGACCGATAGGTCCTAATGGGCAGGCCGGTCAACCAGGTTCGCCAGGTGTGCAGGGTCCAGCCGGTTCACAGGGTCAGCCAGGCAGTGTTGGTCAGCAAGGGCAGCCTGGTCCACCAGGACCTGTTGGTGCACCAGGCAATGCTGGCGACAGAGGTCCTCAGGGAAATGTTGGCCAGCAGGGCTCACCTGGTTCTCCCGGAGTTGCCGGCGCGATTGGTTCACCTGGTCTGCAGGGCCCCGCCGGTCTGTCCGGCCAACCTGGGCAAATAGGTCAACGGGGTGATACTGGAGCACCTGGCCTTCCAGGCTTTATTGGAAACACAGGTTGCTTATTACTCTCTGACTCTATTAGATGTTTCGTGTATAAATTATTTGTCCGTTAATTTTGATAACTTTTAGGATTTAGAAAGATGAGACTTTTAGCTACAGATTGCACATACAGTTTATTTGTCTAATTATACTTCTGCATCAGCAACAATAGGGAGTCTGGGTCGCCGGAAGCTGAATGCTTATGATAGCTGTACATTGGTTTTATGTTTACAAAGGTATTTAATTAACCCATTAGTGATGTATTATTTACTGAGTTTTATAGGCATGTGATCAGTCTGCAGAGTACAGTTAGCCAAGGGAGGTTTGACTGAACGAGACTAACTGGCTGCCGGCATGATAGTGTTGAACATATTGTAGTCGAGAACTATTTCTTGCAGTGCAGAACGAATGTTATTGCAGGTCAACCGGGTCCTGTGGGTCAGAGCGGTCGTCGGGGTGAAGTCGGTGCTCCAGGTGTCGCTGGAGATCAGGGTTCACAAGGACCACGAGGATCTCCGGGACAACAAGGACCTCAGGGACCAACAGGATTCACTGGACCTGCTGGTACTGCAGGAGCAAAAGGACGGATTGGCCAACCGGGTCAAATTGGTGACACCGGGCGACCTGGTCAGCCGGGAGATACCGGAGCAAGTGGACGTGAAGGATTTGCAGGTGACTGACTTGCAGTGTTTACCTGCTGTGTAAGATTAGCTATATCCGGTGACTGAAAATCATGGCAATTTCCTCTGTCATACCTTAGTTGACTTCAGTAATTTTTGCACATTTTTAACCAGGGAGAAACTCTTCACTTACCCTTAGTATTGTGTTACACCTCATTCGGTCTTGTGTCCACTGTGCAGTTTTGCCGACAGGTGTCATGTCCGACCATATTGGACGTTGACATGCAATCTGTAGGGAAGGTGGTCAAAGATACGAGGCTATACATACAGGTGGATCTAGAGTAGTTTTAAACCTCCTAAGCTGATGCCGTACAGTTGAACACTAAGGATATTGTTAGGCATTTTATCCGGTCAGATTCACACTGCCTGTTTCGTAGCTGAATAATATGAGTGATCAGCTTTTTTATTCATTCATATTTCTTGTATTTTGGTGCCTTTCATTTTCAGGTGAATGCAGGCAAAATCATGTTTTGGCAAAAAAACTGTCGTAATTTCAACAATGACTCTAGCTTTGTTTATTGCTTTTCAGTTGGCAGAAAGTGTGCACGCAGTAAACCCCTATTCTGAAATTCTTGATCCACCCCTCGTACAGGCCAGTTTGGATAAGCTTCAGTATTTTGCAACCTATTGTTGGTTGTTTAATAGTTATACTTAATTGTTAAAAAGTGTAAAATGTCGTCTGTGAAGGTGTCGATGGAGCAATAGGTTCGCCGGGACCACGTGGAGCTCAGGGCACACCTGGGGACACTGGCGCTCAGGGCCCACGGGGCCGGAATGGGGAGCCAGGTGATATCGGTCGTCAAGGTCAGCAAGGCAGTGCGGGTGTTGTTGGTCAGCCTGGACCGCAAGGTGCAAAAGGACAGCGTGGTCCAAGTGGATTTGGGGGAGTGGTTGGTGCCACTGGATCTACTGGATTTGCTGGAGTAGCTGGTTAGTTTGTTTTACGGTCGATGTTAATGGCTTTAATACATTAACACAACAGTTATCTGTCATGCAGTCTTCGTTCTGTTTTATGTACATTTTTGTGTCTTGTGGGACTTACCAGCCTTATGACACTTACTCTTTGCTGTATTTTTCAGCTGATGAGCTATTTATTTGGTAAAACAGAATTTGATAGGTGACTTTCAGATACATTTAATAGATTTTCATTGCTCTATTCTGTTGTTGATAACTCGGTAAGAGTGGGCCAGTTAAACAGAAACAAAAGTGTTAGGTTTCTCGATAGTTTGCATGGTTTTGGGTGTAATTTTGATGAGTAATGCATGATGATGGATGCACTCCTGTAAATGTTGTCCTTCTTCTTTGTGCCTGAGTAAGTAGTGACACCGTTATCATCGGACACATTAGTCGTTTTTGTTACTTATTTACTTACTTACTTAGTTAACTTTGACATATCAGAGTCCACTCGTCAGTCTGTTCATAGAGTTGCAGTGTTACATTAACAGGCATTCTCCAGGGTTAGTCAGGGATCCTGAAATGCACCCAGGGAAGTTACACAGATTGCAGGAGCTGTAGGGTTGTACATTCCAGATACCTTCTGGCACTCAACCAACAGTTTCAAAGCAGCTGACATAGCAGTTAAGCCTGCAGTATAATTATATTTGATTTTTTCAGATCTTTACTCGTACAACTCACCAGACACCACGATGGACTTTAAAATGTAGTTGTCCCACAAGAACAGTGGCTGTCGGCCGAATTTGAATGCACAAAACAAATATTATTCATGCAGTATGCAGGGGTGAATGGTATAAAAGGACAGGTAGCATTCCGTTTTTATATAGTCAGTACACTGTAGGCCAGCTGTTGTTAATGTTGACACTAATGACAGTGCCGATGTTGATTGATTGATTGACGAATTGCGAATTGCAGGGTTTACGGGTAATACTGGAGCAACTGGTAGAGATGGTGTCGTCGGTGTTGTGGGACCATCTGGAGAAATTGGAGATCCTGGTGCCGTTGGCGCGATTGGTGCTCCGGGTCCAGCAGGCAGTCCCGGTGACCGCGGAGTTCCGGGCTTTACTGGCCAGGCTGGGAGTCCGGGAGGTCCGGGCCGACCTGGAACCACAGGTGCCACGGGCTTTACCGGTGAGCAGGGCCCAGCAGGACAACAAGGATTTCAGGGAGTAGCAGGTAAACACAGCACCGGCCTTTAGCTGTTTTTTTGTCTTTTTAGAAGTATCTTAACATACCAGCCTTTCTTTTCGAGTAGAAATACGATGGTTTAAAACATAGACTATCTGCAGTCTTGGATTATAACAACATCTAAATATCAGAGGTAAATTTTTTCAATCAAGTTTTGTTGTTTCTGATCTTTCAGCCTGTTGTACAACAGTGCTAATGAATAGACCGGCTACTGCTGTCCACAGATGGCCAAGAAGCGTATTAATTTGTCTTGGAACGATGGTGTCTAATGAACAAGTCAGGACAAGAAGTTTTCCACAGAAGATAGAGAACATACACAGAGACAAGGTTGCACTGGCACGGTCATGTGATACAGATGGACCACCATAGAAAGCACTGTACTGGGAGGTTTTGGGATTCACAAGAGGATCAGATCAGCCAAGGACACCCTGGAGTTGTACAGTCAAGAAAGACCTACAAAGACTGGGACGAGAGAGATGCAGTGGCCCTCATCATAGTGACATCGGAGTGTGGCCCAATGCACCCAGATGGACGTCGGCTGAATCAGGATACAAAAGTGGCCTATTAAGAATGCGCAGAAACTTTGTTTTTACAGCCATTTTTAGGTTTACCTGACTTATTAGCCAGTTGTGCAACAAAGGTCTCAAAGATCACTGGAGCCGTAATTTCTACATACCCGGATGCTTTGCCTGATTCACAGCTGACACTGTGAAAGCACTGAGGGCACCAACTAAGAACCTTGGGCCCGATTTACAAAAAAAATCTTAGGACGATCTTACGACAAAGTTAGGATAATCTTACGAACTTCCGACTTAGGATAAACTTGAGATTGGCCCAATTTACGAACAGTCTTGGGACAAATTTACGACAAACTTAGGATAATATTAGGTATTTTCCTAAGATATTTGTGAATCATCTGTGTGTCTAATCTGTTTGGTGTTAGCTGCTGCATGTTCTACACCCTTGGACCGGCCACAACAAATGATCTGTCACCCTGATGAGTTTTGGTCTGTGGCACGATACATGTGAATGTGTTGGATGACTGTAATCGGCATTTGGTGTCAGGCACCAGCTGGCATTCATCTGACAGACACTGCAGTGCCAGTGCCAGACCATGTAGTGTCTTGACCACGAGGATGGCAAGATTGAATTTGACTCGGTAGTCTAGTCTGTTGATTGCAAAAAAGTATGTATTTATCACAAATGGAGTAAGTGTGTTTTTGTGTTTGTGAATATAGGAAACGTCGGTGTTCAAGGATCACCTGGACCACAGGGCTTACCTGGACAGGCAGGTGCTACTGGCTCTCCAGGTGCCATTGGGCCGCAGGGTTTCACTGGGCGGCCAGGTTCTGATGGCAGGCCGGGCGACAGAGGAGAGCCTGGGAACCCTGGCCAACAGGGTCAGCCCGGTATTTCTGGCTTGCCTGGGTTTGCTGGAGATACTGGCCGGATCGGTCCTGCTGGTGCACCCGGCGCTCGTGGCTTGTCAGGATTCACTGGAACTCCTGGAGCAACAGGCTTCACAGGTCAGCAGCAGTCTTAACTTACAGCATAGTGTAGTCATGCCATGAGTCATAATGCATTAATATGATTTGTCCACATTGTGTCACGTGACATGTAATAAAGACTATGCCAATCCAGGTGGCAGTTAACTGTTGACTGGTTAATAATAGTTTGCATTTCCTCAACGTATTTGCAATGTCGAGAAAGCTTGCTTGAAATGAGTTATAAAAACAGTTAGATTCCGATCATTTTTGAAACACGGGTTGTGAGTTCTTGTGGCTTTGTGAATTGCACACAGCGTATAAATGTGCCAGATACTCCAGTTTTCTTTAGGCACAGTTTCATGCATATGGGTTGAACCAGAAAAATAATATGCAAAGTAATACTACACATTGAACATATTTTGTATTTTTTGTGTGGCCTTTCATGCTAGTCCCACTAATTAGGCCGAGTTATTCCTGCAATTTTCTGTGTGAAAAAGTCCTATTTACCTTAACAAGCTCTAGTTAGCTGTGTTTTTGTGCACGTTGACCATTATCAATTAGAGAGAATTATCACCAATATTACTCAACTGACAACTGTAGTCGTCACCACTAGACATCCTCCCGACATCTTTACTGAAGGCGTGCGCTGACCAGTTCG
>Ga0066192_1000238_pt1 | contig 10892 bp, 8 predicted proteins | sample WorMetvacBELIZE1_FD_58707 | JGI IMG/M metagenome (GOLD analysis project Ga0066192, IMG submission 58707) | Marine gutless worms symbiont microbial communities from Max Planck institute for Marine Microbiology, Germany - Olavius vacuus BELIZE.1... | ecosystem: Host-associated > Annelida >... | reverse complement strand
ATGCTAGTTCAACTAGTGTGCGGTATTACTGTTGCGAACCCGTTCAGCTAATAAGCTTGTATTCGATAAGCAGTAACAGTGCTGTTGTACAGTGCGAGTCAAGAAAAAGTAGCCCCCCCCCCAAACTTTTTGCAATATTTTCACCCAGGTTAAGTATATTTCCGTGAAATTTTGCAAGTATGTTGCCAGTTTATATCTACACATATTTACCGATTTTGGTCGATTATCTTAATATTTAACAAAATCGCGTTAATTTTTCAAGGAGTACCCATCGTTTTTAACGTTTCAGTTTTAAGTTTCATCAAGTCAAATCGCCGTAACTTCATCGCCAATAATGATTGGTCATCAGTTCATCCGACCTCAATCCACTGGATTATCATGCTTGGGTGGGAAATGCTGGAGTCTTATTACAAGCTGCAACCGAAGCTAAAAAACAGTTCCCAAGTTTGGGAGGGTGAACTTACAACTTACAGCCCTAAATTAAGCCCCCCTCCCCAAAATTGTGTTCTCGCCCTGGGTGTGCATCTGAACCAACTGCACCCCCTGGTTACGCCTATGACTAAGGCCCCTGGGTACGCCTGTGGCTGAAATGTACAATACGGTTCGGTGTGCTGCTTGGCGACAGTCATATATCGGCGATGCGAACTCGATACGACAGTAACGGCGGTCAACTGCGTCTGTGTGCCGAGTCTAAGAAACTGTTGAACCTCGGCGAGCCTTCTCAGTGGAGACTTGACAACCTCGTAGCCGTTCAACCGGACGTCATCGCGCCTCTACTCAAATACTGGTCAGAGCATATTCTTCAAATATCGCCGGACGTACTAGATACTGGAAGGGATAAACAGGGTGCCACTAGTAACATCGCATACCTGAGAAAAAACGTACCACAACGAAAGCTTTAATTTTTCAGAAACGACGTAATTGTGATTATTCCAAAAATTGCCCGCGCGTATATCTCAAAATTATTACGACTTTTCGACTAGCCTGTGGATATAGAAATAGTGATGGCTTCAGCTTAAAAAGTACGCTTTGTATACAAGTTGCCAAATAGAAACGCAGGACGTGCCCCGACTAAACTGCAGTCATCAGATATTACTAGGTATTTTTACATATTTATTAAATGCACAAGTATTGTAAGGACTTGTACACATGTACAGCTGTACTGATGCAATTATTTGAACAGAAATTGCATTTGTTTCTAAAAATAATCAGATATAAGCAACAGTCTGTCTGGTTTTCAACGTGATAAATAATGCGGTTGTTCAGCGACACACGCACGAAGTTGATTAACGGCAGGGTGCTACTCTTTGGGACGTAGCCAAATGTCGTATTGATCGTATTCTGATGAAGCAATTGATCGATAAAATCAATCGGAGCCATTCGCCTGCATTGTTCAATGTAATTCGATCGCGTTTTCACACAACAATTTGTCGACGGATCTCGCGCACATCTCACGTCACGTGACGTGACATATCCACATACAAGAGTTGTTATTGTTAGTGGACACCCGCGAAGCGGCGTGGTATATAGTGGGCTCAGGGTCAATGTCATTAATATTGCGTAGGTGTAGCCAGGATACTACAGGATAGAACACCGAGCAATTTGTTTACTTTGCGTTGCGGGTTTTAGATGCTGCTGTTATGCATGCAATACAAATCCTCCACAATTAGCCATTTCCTACATGTACACAAAAACTAACTTTTATGGGGTTTAATCACTCTCAATGCTGTACAGCTTTCCTGAAAATGAATCTACGCTTGTGATTGCGCCCCGGCGAAAATGCTGACTACCCCGGTGACTTGGTATTATTATTTTTTTTCTTTTTTTAATGTCCAATGGTGTAAAATGCCAAAGAGCTAAAACACATGTTGGGATGGCTAGAGGTCCGGCTCGACGTCGTTATTATTATTTCAAATACTCTCGGGTGCAAAGATCCCGAGGGAACTTAAAACAAAGTAACACGAAAAGCCGAAGTGGTCACTCCTCGTCGCTAGAGAAACTGTTATGTTACAGTCATTATGATAATTATTTATTATTTTACCATCGATATCAATAATCCTGTGATATTATTGTTATTATTATATATATAAACTTTATTTTATTTCGCCAAATCAGGCAGCAAAATACGATAAAAAACTACAAAATTACAAACAAACAAACTGTGAAGTGTGAATAATTATCGCATTGCATATAACGTGGTATAGGGTGCCTCGGTTTCTGATCGCGCACAGCGCGGCCGGCGCTCGTCCAGAGAGGCACCACGCTTACCAGCTATACCGGAAGTTGAATGCACCGCCGCCATCTTGTCCGGAGCCGCGAACTGCAGTCCACTTGCCACATCGACCGGTCAGTTGTCGACCGCAAGGCAGACCGCTATCCACCGCCAATGAGGTTTTCTTTATTGCCATTACGTTTCGTGAACTTTTTCTGAACTAGTTTGATGTAACTACACTATGGTACAACATGACTTGCACCATTTTACACTATTTTGATTTTCGCATCAACTTTGTCAAACTGCATTCTGTTTCGACTTTCGAGAATGTTTGTTCTAAAGATATTGAATGTGTACCGCGACAGCAGAATCGGTCACCTGGTGGATTTTCTACATTATCTCGTGTAAGTCTGTTCAAAATAGCCGTAAAATGTAAGCTAAAATAGATCACTCATGACTAAATAATTACGAAGCGACAAATCATAGCAAATGTTTAGTGTTTTGCTGTTGGCTTCGAAATACATGCATTACAATTTTGCCATTTAGTGGCACAATTTCGTTACAGAATATTGAATTAAAATCAGATAAATGCTGCAGGAAAGGAACTATGTGATTGTGCGTCAACAAAGAAAATTGCAAGTTCATGTTGCCCTGAGCAGCCACCATAAGTTCTTACCTGTAGAACGTGTGTCAGGACCCCTCATGATCCCCAGACGGATCGCAGTAGTAATGTGCCAGATGCCAGCGCTGATGCAGGTGCGCGCGCCGTGTGAATAACTTTGTACCTGTCACGTACACGTAGGCCTCGTCGCCGTCTATGGGTCTAGGTGCGTGGGCGTACTTCTAGAGCCAGTTCGGGCTATTTTTAGATCCAAATTCGGATAGGCAGGAGTGACTTAAGTTCGTAATGGGAAGCCGGGGTTTGGGAAGCTAGGAGTAAAGGGGAGCCTGGAGCACCGGTGCCGCCTCTGAGATGTCTGGGCATGCACGAGACACATGTTGGAGCACGAGGCGCGAATTTGTCACTGGATGGGCTGACTTGGTAGCGAGCAGATCTGGCAGAGCGGGAGTGAAGGGATAATATGATGTTTGGTGAATATTTGTGTTTTAGTGAATCGTTCGGTGGCTGTAGTGCGCAGTTTTGTCGAGATGTGGCCGAATTTGTGTGGAGGTGCCTGTTTAGTGTGTACGGTGACAGTCGTAGTGAAACAACGTGTAATACGAGTATTGTCATTGCTCGATTAACTGTTGATGCAGCAGGTGACTTTCTTAGCTTTACCTACATAGTTGCTCTTAATCATCATTGTTCTTAATTGCTGTAGTATTGCTTACTTTGTATTATATGTTTTATATCTCGTGTTTTGTCATATTGGCGCACGCGTATAGGTAATTATCAACCTGTGTATTCCTTCACTCGTAAACATTGACGTGAAAATCACACGATACGCCTACCGCCTCTAAATACTCATCAGTATTTAGGCGAAGGAAAACAAGAACCGTCACAACGTGTGAACTGTGTTGGCAGGCCACCGACGAACAAACGTCGCCATTGGTTCGCATGAGGAGGATTCAGTCTGCGCATGCGTCGCGGTTATCACGTGGTGCAGGAAGTGCTTCGTCATTGGCTGACACTAGGCGCGCGCGGTCCGCAGTTGTGCAATCACGTGAAGGACGTAGGCCTAATGGCGCCAATCAGCGGTAAGCCGCGTTACTGTTACGTGAATCGTTCTTTTATGAAACTGAGTCAGATATGCTATTAAATAAGTAACATGACGCAATAAATTCACAGGCGGGTGGGAGTATTGATGGGGGCGGGCGATGTAGTCCAGTCCCACCCACTCCCACTAAGCTTGGTGTGGAGTATCACTCCTGAAAAATATTTGAAATTTAATGTTGAAATGTGTGCATTTTTGTGCATTTGGCGGGGCTGAAAATAGCGCTTTCAGTTTCTGTAGCAGGCCTATACAATACATTGACTGCGTATAGGGAATAATTTCTCTAGCAATAGGCTATTAACACAAATTTTTCATGGATTTTGCACAAATCCTACAAGTAGCTCTGGAAACAATAGGAGATTTTAATTCCAGCTTACCTTGACTTTGCCATTTTGTAAGAACAGTAATCTTGTGCATTACGCGCCGTTGCCCTTCTTACGGTCTCGCTGTAGGGTGTAACCAAAACAGGCTTGTTGTCAGCGTTACAACTTACTTATATAAAACTCTCGTGTATTTTTCATGAAATTAACGAAAATATCAGTCCATTATAATTTGCTGTCAGTAAGCCTACATTAGTTTTGTGGTGTATTTTCGTATGCTGTGCAGTGCGAGGGAGACGAATTATCCTCATCAAAAGTTACCTGATTACCCAGGCAGTCAGCAGATGGAGCCACTGTTGCAGGCTCTACGATCTGAGAGCCACTCAGGCCGCGTGCTACGAAAACACATCGAGAAATCCTCGAACGTGGTTTGTCCTGTTCGCTCTGTATAGTACAGATTTACCAATTATGTTGACACGGTGTTGTGGTTCAGTTCTTGTGTTTCTGATGTCTGTGATGTCAATATTCAGTTCACGAAAAATGTTGCAGTTGTGGAGAAATTGTCTGCGGTTCTGGGAGTGCTGTCAGGAGTATCACAAGCTGTTCTACTTGGAGATCATCAACAAACCTCAGTTCGAGAGACGAGCAAAGGTACAGCTCATTATTTTTTTGTTATAACTTTGCGGCTCATTTTGACAAGCAACAGAGGCAGAATGCGAGAAGCTGGGCTGCAGTGTTCTGTCAGAAACAGAGGTACGTCCAGTACCTTGAAAACCGACTGGTACCTTGCGATTGGAAAGTAGATTGAGAATAACACCACTAATTGGTGTCTAGTTAAAACGTGTCCGGGTGCGATATTTTCAGTACATGCTGTCGACATTTCTGCTGCCAAGCGCGCCTCAGAAGATCTTCTGTTCGTCCTCGGTGGTCGACAACATCAACGCACGCCAGTCAACCTTGTCAGAAACACTTTTCGACGCCGCCGAGGAACACGCTCTGAATGTCCTGCTTGACGCCTGGATGGACGCCTCGGCCAACGACTTGTCTGTCTTCCAAAAAGTAGGCGCTATTTCATTAAGGATGACGTCACGGGAAGTTGCTGTTTGCATGCACTGTAATTATAAAATGTTAGTACTGTTTTTATCAATATCATTTTCACAAAAACGTTATCATTCGATACTAAACAGAGCCATGTCACATAACCATCTACTCTGTTTTATATGAGTTTGAACAGTGGACGTCGTTAGCTTGGTTTACCGACCCAGAACACCGTGCAGCCATGCATGAAAAGCCTTGTATCTTTCGAATGATAAGTACGTTCGAATTCCCACGAAGATAGAAAAAAGTGTGCTAACGAACACGAAAATATCGAAAGCTAGACTGCATGTGTGTGTGCTAATTAGGACCTATTTACCATGTGTCCGTTTCACAAAAAAAGTTATCGATCGATAATAAAGATGGCATGTCAGAAGATTCAGTCGTAAATGAGCTTGGACAACGTCAGTGAATTGATTGGTTTACTAAGTCGTAAACAATGACTGACATTGTGTCAGGTTCGTCGCACTGAAGTCCGTCGTCGTCTCAACGTGAATTCATCATCCCACGTCGTCGACACGTCACTGGTTGACTTGGATGATGACGTGACGGAGCAGCCTCTCAACGTCGACGAGCGAGGTTCTGCCGTTGACCACGACATACAGTCGGACGGCAAGGTCAGGCACTCTTAATTGGTGGCTGTACTTCTGTTGTAATATTTCATTGTGACATCTTCCACTTCTGATTTGTCAAAGTGTCAAACAGTTCAAACAACCACGTGTACTGAAGACGTCGTTATTTTGTGTAGCTGTTTGCTGTCACTGCATACGCCAATTAATGCTCTTTTTCAGAAAATCTCGGTCACTGAATCTAACGGTGGTGTCAGAATTTTGACTGGAAGCTCGGAAGTAGCAGTTTCTGCGCTTGTGAGGTACACATTTGGCCAAAAACAGCCCAGAACGACTGGCACGACGTCGGCATTCAAGTAGAAATGTTTCGCCACTGGCACATTTTCTAGTATTTTATTTTATTTGGTATTTTTTGTATTTTTCCCTTATTATTTGTGCGTCTGTACTTATGTGCGACTTCAATAATAAGTAGTGGTGATGTGGCCTTGTGCACAGAATATCCTGATCAACAGCAGTGAAGCAAACGGCATGGTGCGAGGGACGTCGGCGGCCCAGAGGAAGACGGGCGCGGTGCACGGAGACCCCGGCACGGAGTTCACCCTACAGCGGATAGTGCACAACCGTCCGGAGCTGGAACACTTCCGCGCATTCCTCGCCGATAACTTCGCCAGCGACGACCTGAACTGTTGGCTTGACATCGAAGAACTTCGTCGTGTGTCCGACCAACTGAGAACAGCTCGAGCCGATCAAGTTATCCGCAAGTACTTCAACCAGCAGTACTTCTACGGGACGTCAAGTCCGGCCACCGATCAAGAACAGCACAAGGTCCGATTCTCTGCAATGTCGTGACTTCTCAAACAGTATAGGAACGACTCATAAGGACGGTTTGTCGAATTTAACCCCTCGCGGCGGTGCTGTACAACTGATGTAAATTTCGGCAACGTGGTCTGGCTTTGCTCCTGGGTTCCCAGTTGTCAAAGATCGGGAAACAGTCTTTCCCAAATTCCAGGTCCGCTCCTGCAGTAATACAGGAGTGTAGTAACACTAACAGTAGCAATGATGGCTTAGTTTGATTATTATCACCGCCAAGCACACGTCACTGTTTTTGCTTCAGTTTGTTGGTTTGTCTGTTAATAGGATTGCTCACAAATTAATGGATGAACTTCGGCGAACTTCCTGGAAATGGCAAGCCTTTGAATAAGAAACGGTCGATTAGTTTTGCGACAATCTGGATCCGAAATTTGTTTTGTTGTTTATTTGTTGCTTTAACATTGCCCAAGTGTCCCACGCGTGCGCTGCACAATTAACCGCTGTGAAAAAAAATCAGTTACTGCAATGACGTTTAAAGCTTTTGCGGCAGTTCCCAATATGGGATAATAATTGCTGACATTAACATGCATGACCAGCCTTGGCGGAGGTTCACTCTCGCTGAGTGCTATCTGGATACTGGCATAACATGAATATTATGAATATTTTTAGCTTTCTACGTTTCTACAATAGCCTACCCAGTTGCGGTTGAGTTTTTTACGACTACTACAACTACAATACTGCTGCTGCTGCTGCTATTACTACTGCTACTACTACTACTACTACATTTATCGATCACAGAGGGATAGAAAGCTGGAGTTGGCTAATGCTTTGAGGCCAGTGCAGGTAAAACAAGGAATGGAGACGACGGAAGACGGGACTGTGTCATTAGAATGGTTATTCGAGGCTCAGCGGTACGTGGAGAGGCGCCTGGTACAGAAATGGCTGACCAAGTTCACCTCTACTCCTGACTTCATCGCTCGTCAGCATCCCACTGTCAACATCGGTCACGTGGTCGATGACGTCATCGCCGCCCGTCGTCGCCGCACAGTCCACGCCGTACAGCGGGTGAGTCGTTCCCGCGATATCATATTCACATTGCTGTGGGGGCAGCCTGGCATATTCTCCCAATAATATATCTAAACATTCCTTATCGGGGGCATTGTTCTGAAATAAGTGTGGACGCCTGGAAGTAACTACTACTAAATAGGGACCTACTTAGTAAGGATGCATCCCTTTTCTAGAAAAAAGTGCGGGCACCGTCCCCCATAGACATGCTATTATTTATTTTATTTGACACATTTAAAACTCAATTATCTGGTTGAAGGTGATGGGCAACAGATGGAGCTGGTCGCACGAGAAGATCAACCATTTCAGGACGTCGCTGGGAAACCCCCTGACGTCACAGATGTTCCGGCGTTACGTCAGCAGCAGGGGAGACAGACGTGAGAACGACGTGCTGTTCTGGCAGGAGGCAGAAAAGTACAGAGTCAGTCGACCGTGTATTTACTGTTACTGTTAACGCTGTAGCTTGTGTTAACAACACGTAAATACACGATCAGATGGATTTTTAATCGTTTGTACACACGTTCTGAAAGTAACAAAAAAGTTTGTAAACATTTATCAAATTAGATGGTGCGCGAAATCCCCAAACCGTTCACTTTTTGCTAATTTTGTTGCCTTTCCCATATTTTCCCTTCCTCCCAATTATCACCATTTTTCGTATTTTTTTCATTTATTTCACCTTTCCTCTCATTTTGTCGTTTTTCCTTCCTATGTGTCTGCCTCCGTTCTCTCCTTATTTAGACTGTTTTCAAAGTCATTTACATGCATCGCATGTTTACAGTTATGCGTGTTTTTACTTAGCTGAAAATTTATCCCCTGCAACAGTTCTGCCTCTGCAGAGTTCTTTGACGAGCAAAGTCTGCGTCACCAGATATACGCGCTTGGTAAATAAACATAGAAATAGACTGATAGATTGATAAGCGTTTTATGCGGAAATAGCATGACAGCATGTAACCAACATAGGCCTATGTAAAAATATAAAATATATATAAACGAAAAAAATAAATGATGCTGTTTAAATGGACAGTTCCGGACGATTCCGGGTCCCCAAATTTGTTTCATTTTGTTTAACGATGCCAGTCCGTGCATGTTAATTCTCATTGCGGCACGAGATGGCGCCACTTGCCGGTACTCAGTAGTGCGTTGCCAGTGTGCACAGCTTTGGCGGAGGTTTTGGTGTGTGCGATTGGACAGGAGTTATGCGGTGCGGTAGGCGAGAGGTCGCTGGTGATACAGAAGGCGGCGGCAATCATCGCTTGTTACCTGGACTCACGAATACCTCCGTCAATACAGGTGTCCGTTGACCGGGAGCTCGTACGGGCCGTGCTGCAGCAGCGACACCGCGCCTCGGCCAATCTCTTCCGTGACGCCCAGGTAAGCGTGACACCTGCTAATTAGCTACGCCGCTTGGATGACAGTAAAAACAGAGGAACGTGCGGAACTGTAACATGCGGTAGCATTTTATAGTGGAATTGAAAATGCACATGTTTTCATCTTCGTGTCGATTGTTTTGCCATGATACACCGCATTTTTTGTTTTCATTTTGCCGTTTCCAATAGCTGATTATTGGTCAATTTTTCGCTGTCGACATGGGGTGCTTCTGCTTAACGTACCGGTTTGGGGTGAATCTCCGAATTCATGAATGCGAAATTCGGGCTCAGGAAACTAGAGCCGTTCTATCGTGCGGTGCAAAGCACAGACAGACAGACGCTGTTGTATAGCGGTGCGTGTTCGTGGAACTGCTGCCGCTCTGGGAAGAGTTCTGTCGATATCGCGACGAGGCAAAACTTGCGGACGACGAGCTGATGAAGACTGTTGACGACCAGCAGCAGCAGCGCACACGTCGCTCGGTCAAGTCCGCAGCTACCAGGCCGCAAGCTAACGACAAGCAAAAACATCAGCCGAAGGTTATTTTCACATTCATTAGCCTCCTCCTCATCATCACCATGGTCGTCATTGTAATTGTAATTTTATTATTTTGATCATCATTACCCAAATAATGTTGAAGACAGATTTGTAGGCCTAACGATAACATTAACAAATCAATAAAAAAATAGACTGATGTTTACGAAGGCCATTAGGAACAGATTTTGAGGCGAAAATTTTCGTCGAAAAAAAATAAGTCGGCCAATTTCATTACGACGATATAACATTGCTTTATTTTTAATTTAATGACCTACCTTTTAAATGTCTACACGCTTAACAATTTGACTATTTTTGAACGCCCTATACAGAAGGGGCCAGCGTCTTCAGCATGGGAAGACAGGAGGTCCATGACGTCGTCAGTTGCTGAGCACAACTCGGCAGAAAACCGTGACGTCATTCGCTCCAGACAACAACAAAGTGACGTCACGGCTGGTGCTGGTCTGTCTGTACGTGACTACGTCCTACACTGGTGCTACTCCAAATACCTGCAGGTGCGCCCTGTCAGTCAGCCAATCAATCAATCAATCGTCTTATCAATCGTCTAGCAATGTAAAAGTCAACAAAGGTGTGAAGACATGCGTTGAATAGTGCGATTTAAGACGGCGTTCTGTTACATGAACCGCGAAACTGCGCTGACACAAACTTATTAGTGGTTTAGCAGTCCCATACATTATGCCACTTTAAATACCTCTGATGTAATGCAACCTGATGTATTACAAAAACTTAAGGATGTATTCCTGAAGAAAATTTGTGACATAACATGGAACACTGATTAATTTCAGAGCGTTGACGAAGACTGTATATCATGCTCCATGTTGGTATTGTTTAATATTTTTATAATATTATGTTTACTGGTATTTATTAGCTTTTTTTCTCTTCATAACTGTTATGCTACCATGTTGTGATGGCGAATAAAGTTGTATATATAACGTTTATGTTGGACGCAGGCGCTGAACAAAGAGCAGTGTCTGAACTTGGTGGACGCCGCCGCCAGTGTCTGCTCGTCTAACATAGCGTCAGACGCGTTACAACAGACATTGACGGCGAGCTTGGCTGGACTTGAGAGGTCAAACATGACAACCAGCGGTCGTAGTACATGCAGCGCTTCCAGTATCAAGTGAGTTAGACAGTATGAGAGACCCGGCCATCAGCAGAGACTCCTTCAGACGTTCACTGAAGACGT
>Ga0066192_1000237_pt1 | contig 10892 bp, 6 predicted proteins | sample WorMetvacBELIZE1_FD_58707 | JGI IMG/M metagenome (GOLD analysis project Ga0066192, IMG submission 58707) | Marine gutless worms symbiont microbial communities from Max Planck institute for Marine Microbiology, Germany - Olavius vacuus BELIZE.1... | ecosystem: Host-associated > Annelida >... | reverse complement strand
CGGGAAAATATGCGATATGCTCACTTTGCTAAAATATGCGAAAAATGCGGCAAAGTGCCAGATATGCGGCAATTGCATATTCGCGTTTTTCTGACATGCCTATCTAACTGTGTGCAGGACAAAATGGATGGGTTCGTTGTCACACATTTCTTCGGATGGTGGCTGAAAGTACGTATAACATGTCGTTCATTTGCTGCTACACATTTTGTTGTATACGTGAATTTGTAGTCATGGTGCTTAGTTAAAATGGTGTGCTACCTCGTGGGCCATAGCGAAGGGCCGTCAAAGGTGCTTGCCAAGGCAACATCCCTTACAGTGACGTTGGACCACCCACGGAGTGCATTCGATGGTCTAAACTTGAGCGAAAATTTTTAGTCAATTGCCTGTGTAGTTTCTGAGATACTGCAATTTTAAATTATAGCATTTTCGCTTGAAATTGCTCATTCACGTCCATTTCGGAATAGTTTTGGGGGCATATTTCCCCCAAATAATAGCACTTATAATTCTCATTACCAACAGGCACCTACTTGACTGATAACGCACCGTATGAGCAGTAGTGCGTGGAATTTTTTCCCACGGTTCCGTATGACCTATAGGCAGGATGGAGAAAAAATAAGATTTCACACAATTCAACAAAGGTGTAGGCTTGTCTGTCAGCCTGACAGTGATCAACTCATCGTATTATAGGCTTACATACAGTCGATTGTGACTTTGAATTTATTCTGAAAAGACTTCGACCAATCCTGCAAAATAGCTCAGCGTGTCATGCGGTCTCATTGTGGTAGCTAAGCTACTTTTTTGCAGGTCACAGGGCAGCGACAGCCCAAGTAGTCCCCGAAGTCAGTCGCTGAGGTGTGTGAGCGACTGACTTGGCATACCATCGACTGACTTAGTCGACTAAATCGTTGTCAGTCAACTGACTGACTTGAGTAAATGTAATCGACTTGCCAGTTGACTTCTGACAAAAATGTGTACATTTCTGCCATTAAATAATAATACATGATACTTTTATGCTGCAGCTGTAGGGTGTAGGCTAAACTACGACAACAGATGCAGCGCAGTTCTGATCATGAAGTCAGCAGTTTGAACTCCGAATCTGAAACTTTGGCATCATTTAGGCGAAAGCCTCCTAATGAACAAATACTTTGCCAAAAAATACGTTGATGCTGTTGAACAAAATGCATTGAGTCGACGAGTAAGCGGTGGCGGCACGGAGCGCAGTCAACGGCGGGTCGATGATTCATTGACTTGACTTCGACTTGGGGCTTCATCGTCTGGCGGCAGTGGCAGATGGCGGCGATTATGGGGACTAGGCCCAAGTGGCCCATTGGTAAACACTGTAGTGCCACATCGGCCAATCCTCCTTTCGCTTTTTTCTCCCCTATGAGAAAACGGGTTCTGGGGTCCTCCCCGGAAGAACATGAACAGGGAGACCAGATCGACGATCGTTGTGGCTATGACTGCCCTTCACTATGACGGCCCTTGGCTATGACGGCCCTTTGTTATGACGGCCCTTCGCTGTGGCGGCCCTTCGCTATGGTGGACCCAAACCGGGCAGAACTGTATAGGTATCAGAAGTAGTGCTGCTATCTCAACTGTTGTGACTGTGGTATCGTATGGACGCTCGTAGCATAGTAACATTGATGTCAGTCTGCTACATTACTGACAAAATTGTCCCCTGTTTTTGACTGCATAATTTAGTAGAATGTCATGTGAATGTGCAGTATTGCAGCTACTGCGTGGCTACTTCTTGGTTCTGTTTACTCCAGGTTAAGCCAGTTACTCTAAAGTACTGTGCTGGAACTGCACTCCATTACTGGTGTATCTAGTGTTTGCGATAGTTTTATCAAATCTTAGACAGTTTGTAATAAAGTTTGGTGTCAACTGTGATTGTAGACGTTGATCATTCGTGACTGGTGGTTGTGCACTGTCATCAGTGTCATGTTCGAAGTGATTGAATACACACTGGAACATCAGCTTCCAAACTTCAGTGAATGCTGGTGGGATCATGTGCGTATTTCTGTTTGTTTTTTTTTGTTAGCCATATATGATATAAGCTTGTTGCCGTAGCTTGACTTGAAGCAGTGTCATGAGCTTTGAGTTTGAGTTGTAGGTCTGCACCCACTTCACTGGTTATTGCTGTTACTTCTCCAAAAACTGGTCTAAGTGATAAGAGTATACTAGCAGTTAAGTGCAGCAATTGCCATAATGGTGCTGAATGATTATATATTACATATTGGTCGGGTCATTGTGGACAGTGGTTCTTAGAAAACGAGGAAGCAGCATTTCTGATGTTATATTTTGCTGTTTTTGACAGTGGTTAATGGATGTGCTCATTTGCAATGGCTTTGGCATCTTCTTGGGAATGAAGACCTTGAATTATCTGTCAATGAAGCCGTATCATTGGCGTGGAATGTGGAACATACCGTCCTACAGGTTGTACAGACTTGCATTAATGATTGGATGCGGTAATAAAAACTGCACTGAAATGATAAGTTATTTGTAAAGTTTGTTAACAACAAAACAAAAATTGCGGCCAAAATTGAATGCAAATGCCATTGGCTGTGATGATTTTAGTTATGGTTGTGAGAACGACACTGGAGTCCTGCTTGTGAGCGATAAAAATGATTACTGGACTGAATTTGAGACTGAATTTGAAAATTATGTTGACTGCTGTATAATAAACTAAGCTGAAACTGAGTAATTTTGAGAATATTGAACCAAAAGGAACCTGTAGAAAGAAAGTGAAACTAAATTGATTATTGCAGCTGGGATTTACCATGTGAAGGAATATTTGATGAAATAATGGCAGATGGAGAATGTGTGGCAAAGGAATGGCAGTCAGTAATCAGAGGTAGAACAATTACTGCTTGTAAGTGATATGCTAGCAACATGGATGTACATTGTGTGTGGTGTACTGAGCTGTGTCTGCTGTTAACAGGGGTAAGCTGAGTCGTCTACTACGGCAGTTTACGCCATATGTCTGGACAGAGTTTGATTGGCGTCCAACGTCAAGCCTGACTAGATGGTTTTCTATGCTCATGATTATAGCCATAGTAAGCTATTGACTGTCACTATTATTCTGTCTTACTACTGTGAACTCTAATAAGAATGCTGTATTGCTACTGTCTTATTTATCAGAGAATTGCTGTTCACTAACACGATGTCAGAAGTTGCAAATTATCATGTGGAGTATGTTTGATTAAAATTTTGTTCGATCTTAAGAACTTTATAAGAAGATGGAGATATGTTTTTGCAGTGAGAGCAGTGATAGTGCTGTACATCGCTGGAGAAATACTGTGGAGTCGAGTTAGTATGCGTGTGTTTTTAATAGGAATACAGCGTGCTTTGTGTTTGTTGGTTGCAGTTCTTAGTGGCTGAGTTGAACACTTTTACACTGAAGTTTGTTCTGTGGATCCCTCCACCACACTTCCTCTGCCTTGGTCGTCTTGTCTTCTTGCTCTTCTGGGGTGCAGTCACTATGCGTGAAGTATTCCAGTTCCTTGACGACCCGTAAGTATGTCGGCTTTGAATCTCTTTATGTTTTAATGAAATTAAATTTCTTGGTCTACCTATGGTACACTCTTTTCTTATGATATTGAGGTCTTCCAAAATATAGGGGTACTCATGTAGCCTTGCCCAGACTTGGACTTAGCCATTTTTTGGTGTTGGTGATGCAGAAGCATTGTTGATGATGGTGCCCAACTTTGTGTACAGTAACGGACCTTTTCTATGGCAGACCGGGACAGCAATTACAAGAGTTTCACAGCAAGTGAGTTGAACATCCCACTCAGCACGTTAGAAGTCACAAGTCTCCAAGTGATCACTTGCATTGTTACAGTCTGAAGGTTTCACAGATTATGGTTGTTGGCATTGTGTAGAATTAATAAAATTTTAAAACGACACAGAGAATACAGTTACTGTTCAACAGCTCGGCAAAGCCTGTAGGTCATTGTGGTGAAGAATAACGGCATTATTGTTGGTATGCAACAGTGAAGCTGTAATACTGGTCTTGTCAGTTGTACATAAATTGATAGTTAAATGATTTGTGGAACTGTGAGTGAGTGGGTGAGAATGCGAGGCCTCATAGCAAGTGCATGTTTGCTGCCTGTAATATGAACGAGTTAGTTTCGTCAGTGTCTGCTGACCTTCGACAACTTATACGTGCCGCACTTTGCTCTGTAGTCACTGCAAGAAGATTGGTGCACAGACTCTTGTGCTTGTGGCCATCATTGTGACGGAGGTGTTGATAACGTTCAAGTTTGACTGGCAGACTTTCACCAAGCCTCTACCAAACTACGTCGTCGTAGGCTGGATCATCGGCCTCGCAGCATTAGCCATCTGGACCATCTGGCACTTCTACCTCCAGCGTCTTCTCACACATACCGAGGTTCGAAGTTTGGCAGCAGACGCTGCCGAGTCTCGTGAAGCTGGAGCTAACGTGTCCGACAGCAACGAATTGAACGGCAGCGTGCGGCGTCGTAAAGCTCGTGCTGCAAATGCACGCTAGATTCTGAGTTGAATTTGTCCAGTTGTTTGTTCCGTGCCTTCAGCTAAGGCAGTGTGTGAATGTTGACTAACATTAGTCCAATCCAGTGACCATTTATTTTTATCTGCTGCTGTCATCCATACAATTTTCACATAGACAATTTATGTTAGCGGCGTTTTTGTTTGTTTTGCGAGTGTGAAACTTGTTACATTGTGAGGTAACCCGTGTGCCCATGGCTGGTTGCATTGTGGCATGAAGTGCCATTTGTTAAGAACAGCACGATGCTGTTGTGTTGACAAGACATTTGTTTGATGTTGAAGTGTGTATGTGTGTGTTGGTGGCACGTACACATGTTGCCACATATTTCCTCTGCTTTGCCAGGTTGTGAAGTTGTACTATATTTTTTATTTCATACAGCATTATTGTGGCCTTTTTTGCACACTAGTAATAATACTGTACATAAATATAAAATATTGATTGAAGCTGTGTTATATATACATATTTAGATATCAATGTTGCTATAACATATTGCAAACTTCTGCACTTTCATGACATAACTGCTGGTGTATCTACAAGGCAGAGCTGTATTTTGCTGCTTGTGTCAATGTGCACACAACGTAGTGGCGCACATTTTTCAGTAAAAGCAGCATATTGTGTTAGCATTATAGAAGTCGATGTGCAGAGGTAGAAGTAACTAATAGTGTCTGCGACTGGTGAATGGCAGTGAGAGGAGAAACTTGCTGACGTGAATTTGTTATTAGTGAAGTACTGAGCACACAGAGATCTGTCGTAGAGAACAGAACCGAAACCGAGTACCTGATAGGAACAAGCAGATTTGGCGGCTTTGCAGAGGGTCTTTGTTGATGTGATCTGCTGTGATGAGAATGTGAAGTAAGTTGAAGTAAGCTGTTCTGTGGATAGATGGACAAGACATGAGGACAGTGGAGTGTATCTGTGAGAGCTAGCACGACATAAAGTTGTTGAGGTTAATTGCAAAACAATACTTCGAGCGCTAGAGGAAACAATCTAATGGATCTTCTTGATGCAAGGTTGCACAGACTATTCGAAAGAGTAATGAGTGAGCAATTTCAGCCGTTGGAAATTTATATTTACGACTTTCAGTACTTTTGCTCCAGTTTATATGATGTCACACTATATATATTTCTTGTTATTTTCATTGGAATGATATAGCCCGTTTTAATGTGGTAGCAAGAAGTAATTTGAGTTTGCTCGTGTATATTTTTAACGCAGTTGATCGATATATTTTGTGTTTTACTGGTTACAGCTGTGTGCCCATTGTTGTGCTGATAGCGTTTGTGATATTCTCCGGCATCCCACTGCTTGTTGCCTCTAGAAGACGCTTAGCTTAGTACATTACAGGTGCTGATTGTCATACTGCTTGTTGAAGTGTCGATTTGTCGTGCGGTGCCAGTTGAATGAACCTGCTGTCACAGTATAAGGTCCCTGACACACACTCCAGAAATTGGCGCTATAACTTCCAGATTCTGGCTCCAGTTTTTCCTGCCGATGCACGACTTCTAATGTCGTTGACTGCCTTCGGGACGGCGCCGGAATCTGGCATTGCATTTAGGTCTGTGACGCGAATTTCTGGAGCACCTGTCAGGGTCCTAGCAGGTGTTGTGTTAAGCTAGGCATAAGATCACAGCCATCTCCGTGACTGAAGGCACTGTACAGATGTTCATTGTAGTGTCAGTGTAAGATGTAGGCAGTTAATGGAGGTGTTTTTGAATGTGTCATAGGCTATAGACTGTATAAATCCATTCTAAGCTGCTTTTGTGGATGTATGAAGCATGAGTAATTAGTTGAATCATATTAGCAGCAGCTGCTCTCAACTGAGTTGCAGTAAGCACTGTTTTTCCACATAGTGAACTGATCTCTGCACTGTGTAGTATGTATGTGCAAGTTTAGCGGTAGCTTTAAGAATAGTAACTGTATACGGCAGTTCGTTATGTTTGTGATAACATTATGAGACAGTGCACGTCTGTAAATGCTACAGAAATATACAGCACAATGCTACTCATAATCGTTAACGACTTTCACTTGCACTGTTTTGTGATCTATACTACACGCAGTAGTTTGTTGCTAGCGTCTTGGTTAGTTGATTGGTTAACTGAAACTTTATAATTTGTCAAAGGTGGCTGTAACAGAACAGGTTTCCATAACATGTGATTTCGGTGAAAGTATTTGTGTAATTCATGTGTATCTTTGTCCTTCAGTGCTACAGTATTTTACCATGTTAAGTTCTGTAACTGATAGCATAAGCTTTAGTAATTAATGTGCAATTATTGTTATACATTGAATTTGGGGATGTTATTTTTATGCCTCCGCTGCCAACAGTAGACAGTGAAGGCATTATGTTTTGTGGTCGTCCATTTGGCTGTCCATCCATTAACACTTATTCGCATGATGATGATGATGATGATAATGAGTGCATTTGTAGAGCCGGGTGTAAATAGTGCAAAGATGCGCTATTGATCAGCCAAACAGGTGGGCCTTCAGATGTCCAGCGAACGTCAGAGGGGAGAGAGTTGCGGTTCAGAGACCAGCTGGTAAACTGTTCCAGATGACTGGGCCTGCGACTGCAAAACTCCTCATCCCTAGCGTGGTCGTTGTCCTTCGTACAGATAGTAACCCGGTGTGAGCGGACCGAATGTGTCTCTTCCCGGTGCTAGCGGAGATTGCCAGACAATCGTCGGAATATGATGCGATATCTCCTTACTTATCGAAGGTATTTTGGCCGCAAATATTCACCATATAAATAATAATCAATCAGTCAATGTGGGATTTGTATGGTGCCACTATATGATCACGTTCAGGAGCGCCAACCGGAGTCGGTTATAAGCACGATTTGAAAGGTACACTCTTGAGTCATTTTCTGAATTTACCGGTGTCAGTAATGTTGTGAAGGTCGGATGGAAGAGTGTTCCAGGCGGCTGGACTGGAGTAGAAGCCAGGTTTTCTAAATCTTGTTCTTGTAAGAATGTAAAATGCTGAGCCAGAGGCATTGCTGAAAAAGTTCTCAAGGTCAGAGGTCAAGGTCATGTGTACAAATGTGTAAATGCGAATGTGTCTCAGCGGAGGCATAAATTCTGAGGTTCACTTGTTAAATTTTAAGAGTGACAAAATTTTACCGAGGAAATCATGGAGTACTGTCATTGTAAACAGTGCTCATGCTCAGTGTTGTTTTATTACTCTTCTGTACGGGGATTTCTCAAACAGGTGGGAGTTAGTGACGTGCATTTAGTGAAACTGACCCACACTGAGTGTAGGGTACTTGTGTATGCTAGTCATCGTGTAAGTATCGTGACAATCCTGAACACCACCTGAACACCGCTACTGCTTCATTTTGTTAGCCGTTTGCCTGATTTTCCATGCACTTAATGATCTCCAGACTCCAGAAAGATTGTCAGAACAGGATCTTACACTGCCAGTTGTTATTGATTTCCACAACACAAAGCACTGAAGATCGTTATAGAGTCCGTGATAACCAATCAGAAATGTTCATTGTTGATCTGCCATAATTACAGACAAACTATGTTACTGATTGTTATCAAGTGTTTGTGCACGTCATGTGAATGCTACACTAGTGTTAATCTCCCAGCTAATGCCTCCAGTGCTGTATTTTCTGTTGTGTGTAGTTCTTGAACTCCTATCCTCGTGCTTGCATATTCTTCAGCACTGCTCACTTCTTGCACTGATTGTACTTGGTACTGAGCTGATTTGTGGATGATACATCAGTATTGTCACATGCTTAACATTACATATTTCACATTATAAAACCTTGACGACTCAGCCGGATCATGGTCCTTCCGGGCCCTGAGGCATGAAAGCGACTGCAGGCCCCTCGTACATATATTTGCATTATTGACCTTATTTTAGTTCTAGTTTTGCTGTTACCCTTTTTTGCACAACTTGCTCCAAAACAACGCAAGTTGGAACGCTTTTTACGTGGAACGTGGTTTACTACTTTTAAACATTGACATTGTTTGCAGATTGCAGCAAAGTTTTACAAGCACTTTCGATAATTTTGACAAAGCAATGTGACATCTCAAAACAAGTAATTACAATTTGGAGCAAACAATGACAGGACTTTACAAACATTAACATGGCACGAGAACAAGGCACACGCAGTAAAACATGAACCGATAGCGCTGCAGCTACTTGAGCAGACACTTGAATTGGGTTTACAACTTCGCTTTACACGTCTTGGAGGATGCGAACCGGTTAATAACGCATGCAAATTCAAAACTGCGGACTAGGTTGCTTTCAGTAGCCGTGAGAGACGGCATTGAGACATTCATTAAATTTTCTCTTTAGAAATTTCGGGGCCCAAAGTGGTCCTACTTGGTAAATTTTCGTTGTACCGGGCCCCTATTTGGGCCCGGGCCCTGAGACTTCAGCCTCACCAGCCTCATGGATGATCCGGCCCTGATTGTTCTACTACTTTTACTTTGATTTTTTGTTCACCTGGCCTGTTCTTACCACACTGCATGGAATGCTAGCTATGAGAAAGCTGTCCATCTGTCTGTCAGATGTGTGGATTGTGACAAAATGGAAGAAAGATCTGTCATTCAGTGCTTAGACACTGTTGGTTGGGTCATTTGACACGTAAAAACCCGTCCCTGGTATGACCTATAATGTGTTTTGTTGGATGTTAAACCTTGCTCAATCAATCTATCTGTCCAGATTTTTATACCATACGTAACATTTAGCCTAGTTTTCAGAGAAGAAGAATGGTTGGTGGCGGGCAACCCCTTCTACCTGAAATTTTGGGTCAAGCTGACCCCACTGGAACGAATTCGCAGATTCTCGGTTAATATTCACTCGTAGCGGTTGATTGATTGATTAAGGCTTAACGTCCCACCAACACATTATAGGTCATATGGGGATGGAGTGCCTCGGTGGTAGCACCTAGCAAAAAAGTTCAATTTACACTAAGTCTACTTGTCCACACTGTACATCATACTACACTCGAAAGATCTTTCTTGTCTGCAGCGGCAAAATGGAATTGGTATCAGCCATTTATTAAAGTTTAGGCCGACGGCCCCAATGTGTTATAACATTTGTCAACCACAAGGGCTGACAGTTAGAGGACCATGGTCATCTACTGCCAACACTACACTATGCTGTGTTGGATAGTCATCCTGTCCCACCAGTAGTATGCTGATAATTCTGTGTTGCCCACATGCTGAAAATACCCCCTCTCCCTTTGTCTGCATTCTGCCTTGCCTCTCCCCCTTCATGCATGTGTCCTCTGTAGACAGCCCCTTGGTCTACTGATTGCACTTTGTAGATATTTATCTGTAGCCTAAACCTGATTTACTAAGTATTTTTCAGCTGCCTGTTTGTGATGATTTTATGTGGTAGCTTGAAATACCGTCTGCATGTGTATATTTTTAACGCAATATCTATGCTGGTTACCATTGTGTATTCCTAGCTGCCATTATTACTAGTAATAGTGCTTTTGGTATTTTATCGTTATCGTCCATTTGCTTAGCAGTGACAAGTGCCATTGATAACAGGAGACCTGCAAGTGTTTTGTGCTCATTGGTTACAGTAGACTAGCAGTCGACATGTTTCTGTGTTGATGCTGATGTAGGTTGGTCAGTTTGTTGTTGAATAAACTCTAAGAAAATTTCATAATATTGAGAGTTTATTGATTGACAGACTGTTGCATCAGAGTGTTTCCAGCCAACCTTTCTGCTGTACGTGTCCTGAAAGTCCAGTTCTGTGTTTTGCATTTTTACCAACTGATCACATTAGTCAATGATCATTTTAGTACAGTGCACTTTATGCAGTCAAGCGTGCATCACCCTCGGTTCACAAAGCTAGAGAAGGTGAGTGACTAACTGCATGCTATAGTCGTGCAATTCATTAGTTGGCTATATAAAAAAAGCTATAGATGCACCGATAATCGGCATGGGCAATTTTGCCAATAATCGGTATCAGTCAATTAATACGTTGGCATCGGTCAATTGTCGTTTACACCGTTGTTAAGTACAAGTTTTTATTTTTATTACCAATTTTTATTACCAAAAGTAAACAAACATGAGAGTGGCTTCCGTTTCCGGTAACTTTGCTTTTTGGGTGCAATTTTGTTTTGTCTGAACTCTGCAGTCCTTCAAGTAAGTAAAGAGTATTTGGATAACAATCGGAGCCTAAAAAATAACTTAAGACAGCAAAATAAGTTTTTTTGTATTAATTGGTATCAGCCGATTGTTAGACATTGATTATCGGCCGACCGATAATCAGCCAGTGCCTTATTGGTGCATCTCTAAAAACCATTTTGCCTCATTCTGTTACATTATCTAGGGCTGTACCAAATACGGTAATTTCACTATTCGGCCGAATACCGAATATCTAGCATCAGTATTCGGCCGAA